>BNJV01002287.1_pt1 | contig 30085 bp, 33 predicted proteins | sample 8540591 | NCBI WGS metagenome assembly BNJV01 (sample SAMD00202457, study PRJDB9452) | human saliva metagenome | host: Homo sapiens | reverse complement strand
GCAATCTGATATTCAAAAGAAAAAGAGGAATATCCTTACGAACATTCCTCTTATAACATTCAGTGATTCCGTTGGGGTCTGTGCCATTGTTTGTATATTGTTGTAAATAAGGATTTTACAAAAGTCCTTTGTTCGTGCGATATCACAATGGGTACACACTTTTTATTAAAACATCAAACAAATATCAACTTTCCTATTAAAGACGATAGGGTTCAGTCCCCATTGTTAAAATATAAGTACTCATACAATGTATAATATTAAGCTCTTACACCCATACAGCGTAGAGTTATTTCCCCTCAACCTAATCGGGTCTTGACTGATGTAGTTACCAATCCTCGGGTCGTAATAGCGGAAGCGGTTGTAGTAGAGGCGAGTCTCATCGTCCTCATACTGTCCTAACTGACGGAAAGGGATGAAGTCACGGAAACCTTTTATGTTTCGAAGGTCACCATAAATATCATAGTCAGCCTGCCAAACAACGTTACCATAGCTGTTGTACGCTTCCACAGGGCGACCAATATAGTCGCTGATAATCGTGTAACGTTCACCGTTCTGTATCTTTGCCACAGGAACATATGAGCCTTCCTCATACACCCATGTGACAAGGTTCTCTACCGGCTCTTCGCCCTGCATACGGATGCGACCGAACTCGTCAATGCTATGCTGCGGGCGGTCCTTCTCCTCATACTGCCACTCCTGCACCATCACGTTGCCGTCCCAGAGGTAACGGAAGACGTGACCATTGAAGAGCTTTGCCGTGCGACGCCCAAGGGCATCATACTCGAAGCGAACAGTCTTGCCGTATGGAAGCCGTACCTCCTTGAGCATGCCGTTGCCATACCATTCATAGGCATAGTCACCTGTCTGCCAAGCAATATGCGTGCCACTTTCCTCCGATACCTCGTGGTTCGGATGCTGTGTCAATCCACGACGTGGGGTCTTCAGGATGAGGTTACCCTCAACGTCATAGAGATAGTCATAATGGCGGTCACGACTGCGGAAGACATTGTTTATATAATCATAACTTTAAATCTATGTGTACACCAAGCCAATTATTACATTACTTTATGATAGCATTTATCTCTTTTTCTAAAGAATATAAGTCATTTATTATTGGATCATCATAATCGCTAAAAAAATATCTAAACAGGCTCTAGTTATTCCATTGATTGGATTTAACGTCAGACTTCGATTATTATCCAATAATAAACTCTTTTGTTTTTTTCCAATCTTGAAATAATCAAGTCTAATTTTTGGCTCGAAAGGTAGTTTATTCTTTAAATCACCTAACACTTTATCCAATTTATTTTTGTATTTTTTTTCCATTATATTGGTAATTTTTCTAGTGTTTATAATCCATTCTTTTGGCCAATTTCTCGGCATTAATACTTGATCTGCATTACCTTTTTGAACAGTACCCGAAAGAGTAGTTTGAGGGGCAACTTTTCCAATGTTAAGGACAGTCCCTTTAGGGACTTTTATAGTTGCCTCAAACTCTCTAGTATTACCCCACTGTGGCAAGAGAGCAGCATCTATTTAAGCTTGTATTCTGTCAGAAGCCTTAGATGTAGTAGCATATGCTCCTGTAGGCCCTGCTTTTCCACCATATACTCGATATAGTATAACATCATCAGTTGTTATGAAAGTTTTATATTTTTACCATCTTTAAAGGTCTCTATAACTTGATCAGGGAGAATTTGTTTTTTTATCTCTTTCATCTTCCCTGCCAGATTATTAGAACATTTTAGTCCAAATATATCAAACCCAATATTACAATCCCCCACATACCCATACAGCGTAGGGTTATTTCCTGCTAACCTAATCGGGTCTTGACTGATGTAGTTACCAATCCTCGGGTCGTAATAGCGGAAGCGATTGTAATAGAGGCGAGTCTCATCGTCTTCATACTGTCCTAACTGGCGGAAAGGGATGAAGTCACGGATACCTTTTATGTTTCGAAGGTCACCATAAATATCATAGTCAGCCTGCCAAACTACGTTACCATAGCTGTTGTACGCTTCCACTGGGCGACCCATATAGTCGCTGATAATCGTGTAGCGTTCACCGTTCTGTATCTTTGCCACAGGTACATACGAGCCTTCCTCATACACCCATGTGACAAGGTTCTCTACCGGCTCTTCGCCCTGCATACGGATGCGACCGAACTCGTCAATGCTATGCTGCGGTCGGTCCTTCTCCTCATACTGCCACTCCTGCACCATCACATTGCCGTCCCAGAGGTAACGGAAGACGTGACCGTTAAAGAGCTTTTGCCGTGCGACGCCCAAGAGCATCATACTCGATATGTTCTCTTTGTCACGTGTCTTATTTTATTTATCTAAATTCATTATAGATAAACTTGCAAGTATCGTTCTCTATTTTAAGGGGCACAAACTCATTTTGATTAACATGTTCATCAATATATTACTTTCCACGTGCTATAGACTTCAACTAAGAAATAGTATCTCACGTAGTAATAGAGCCTTCTAAAGGGTATGCGTGGGACGAAACACCCATAGAGTGTAGCTTTTTAGCTAACTCATTTTTTTCATTATATTTCTTTTAGTCTACCGCAATTAACGAGTACTTTTATTTGCACAGGTTTTTTTATACTGAGTTCCTAAACCAATTTGACCAAATGTAGGTGTAATCGTCATTTTTTTCACTTCAAATGGCTTTTAGAATCTCATAGACACAGTATTCCTTACTTCATAATAAATGGAATAAGAAAAACTATTCAAGTTCTAATACCAATGTTTGTGAAATATCTTTAAAACCTCCTCTTCCCTCATCTGCATCTATTAAGATATTACCACAATGGCATGAACCAGATTTCATAGAAGGGATAATTGTATGACAATTTAAACATAAATAAAACAAGTTTTTCCCTTTGGGTAAGCCTCCGTCACCTTGATACTCTAAAATTTTGATGTTTCTTTCTTTCATCTTTAATTATATTTCTTTTATAAATCCATGATCAATATAATACTGAATAGATTCAGGCAACTGGTGCTGTATACCAAGTCCTTCTTGCCCAAACCAAGGCTCTGCCGGACCACTACGAACGTTATCTATAGATTTTATAACTTCATACAGATGATATTCTTTCTTTATACTTGAGCTCGGTAAAGATCTTTGAGTAAAAGGCGTTCCTGCATCAGCGACAAAGTTTCCACTAGGATGCCCAAACCTATCAACCTTATGCCCAACATCTAAAGAACCTATTTTATCTTTCCCCTTGACAAATCCAAAATTATCTGGCCAGCCAGGATCTTTTGCAAAAGTTCCATCAGGGTTACGCCAACGTCCTTTTTATCTTCATATACTTTTGCTGTATTTGATTTCTTACATTTCAATCCAAATACATCAGCCCACTTATTCAAATCCCCCACATACCCATACAGCGTTGGGTTATTTCCCATCAATCCTATCGGGTCTTGGCTTATGTAGTTACCAATCCTCGGGTCATAATATCGAAACCTATTGTAGTAGAGGCGAGTCTCATCATCCTCATACTGTCCCAACTGTCGGAAAGGGATGAAGTCATGGATTCCTTTTATGTTTCGAAGGTCACCATAGATATCATAGTCAGCCTGCTAAACAACGTTACCATAGCTGTTGTACGCTTCCACAGGGCGACCAATATAGTCGCAGATAATCGTGTAGCGTTCACCGTTCTGTATCTTTGCCACAGGAACGTATGAGCCTTCCTCATACACCCATGTGACAAGGTTCTATATTGTTTCATTCCTTTATCAACCGAACGGTTGATTTAAACTATGTCATTTTCTTATACTTATATGATACATCTAACAAGAAGTTAATCAAATCATTTTCAGGATAATCAAGTAAAAAAATCTTGGATATGAAGGTAGGTATTTAGACTTATTTAAAACTGCCAACATTTTTTTTCTAACTCTAACTTTATATTAAATAACATAGTCATGGGCAAACCTTCATCAGCACATTTGCTGATTCGAGAGTCCTCAATCTTCTTGTTTACTTTTTTTCTAAAGCCACCATAATTAGTTTATCAATATCCATAACTTAAGTATTAAGATAGTGAACCATATTTCCATGGTTCAAGTATAAAAATTTGATTTGCACCGCCTATGTATTGAGGTCCTTCGTTTAGCTGAGGAGCAACCTTACCTTTAATCATAGTTGTTTCTGGTTTTATTTTCCATTGTTTAATCCCTGTCATTGAGTTCCATTTTGGGGGTAAAGCAAGATTTGCTCTATTTGTCATCGATCCAAATGTATCTGACAAAAAAACTGTCCCATAGGTTGTGCATTTCCTCCAAAGAATCTTATACCATACTCGTTGACACCTGCCTTCTGAACTTTTTATTGTTCCAATCTCAAAAAGACTCTAAGATTTCTTTACGCTTTGCTCTAGAAACTCCCATTTCTCTTAAGTATTGTGAAGCTAACTTGACACCCTTAAAACAATCATCGTAGGGATTGGGGACATCAAATGTTTTATGTGACAAAGAATGTTCAACACCTTTAACATTACACTCTGAAAGACCCCAAATGTCTATAAGCGTATTACAATCCCCCACATACCCATACAGCGTTGGGTTATTTCCCATCAACCTTATCGGGTCTTGGCTGATATAATTGCCAATCTTAGGATCGTAATATCTGAACCTGTTATAATACAGCCCTGTTTCCTCGTCCTCATACTGACCTAACTGGCGGAAAGGAATGAACTGTCTGCTGCCGTGGAGGTTGCGGAGATTACCATAGATATCATAGTCTACCTGCCAGACGACATTACCTTTATCATCGTACGCTTGGACAGGACGGCCGATGTAGTCGCTGATAATGCTGTAATGACTTTCACCAACTATCTTGGCTGTAGGGACATAGCTGTCACTGTCGTAAACCCACGTGATGAGATTCTCAACTGGTTCTGATCTGTCAAGTGTGACCTCGCCAGTCTCGGTAACAATCGTGTTCGGACGGTCAGCCTCGGTATAGTCCCACTCGTGCAGGATGACATCACCATCCCAAAGATAGCGATACACTCGTCCGTCAAAGACCTTCTCAATGCGTCTGCCTAAAGCATCATACCTAAAAGTAACGGTCTTTCCGTCTGGCCGTGTTACACTCCTAAGCATACCATTGCCCTGCCACGTATAGGCATAGTCACCGCTCTGCCAAGCAAGGAACTCATCCCGCATTCCAGTTTCAAGGGATGGTCCCGACCTGCGCATGGTCTTCAGCACAAGGTTGCCATGGCTGTCATAATAATACCGCCACTTCCTGTCCTCACGCAACTGTCCGCCACGACCATAGCTCCTGTCCGTACGGTCGGGACTATCATACACGTTACCCATTGCATCTGGGTTACGCCACTGACAACTTCCGTCACCATATACAGCCCCTGACAGAGAACCGAAGGTATCATAATCGTAACGGACACTTCTGCGGTTTATTGTGTCAAGCGTCTGCAGAAGACGAAGATTATCACCCCAAAGGTATGACTTATCAAGCAGTGTTCGCCCATTATGACGGACACGTTGATGCGCAGGGCGACCGACATTGTCATACTGCATAAGTGCGTTCCACGCAACTGGTTGAGATGCACGAAGTTTCAAATATGAATAAACACTATCACAACATAAATCCGCCCTGATGCTAACCTCTATTCTCACTAAGCCTACTTAAATGGCAAAAGTTGCTCAGCTAAAGTCCAACTAAGCCTTGCTTGGACACTAACTGAGCACTTTTTTTTCTTGTCATTATACCGATTTTATATATAGTCTCAAAGTATCATATTAAAAGTGTATTGTTCATCTTCACGCGGATCTTTATAACTTGTAAACTCATCTGTAAGTTCAAAGTTAAATCCGTAACCATAAATAGTGCTGTCGATCATTACTCTTTTTTTATAACCAGATATAGCCACACGATATTTGCCTTTTTCGAGTCTTATTCTGAAACCTTTATACAATGTTTGCCCATCTAACGTCTGATAGGATAAACTATCTAATGTAGGATTCTTAAACTGACTTATTTTAAAATTAACAAAACTCCCCAAAGAACCTATCCAAATGTTGCCGTCTTCAACATTTAGATTAAATCCATCATAGGTAAAAACTTCATTCCAATGGTCTTTTATAATTTCATCACAACCTATCAGAATCTCATAATCTATAGAATTAATGGGGACAATAGGAATCCATACCCCCTCCTTCAAGGATTCAATATATAATTCATAATTGTTCTGAAAAACCGCCAAGAGATTTTTACTCTTTATTTGTTTTTTTTCAAGAAACCTCTTTAAAGAGGCTATACAAACGACATAAATGCCATAACTTTCGACTGATAGTATTCTTTTTTTCCATTAATTATTTACATTAAAAATATATCATTATTTATAGTATAACTCTTTTTAGCTTCTGCAAACCCTCTAAAGGCGTCACATCCTTATATAGAATCTCATCAGTACCTGGCTTTTTAATAAATCCTTTCTCTGTAAAATCCTTATAAGCATTTTCTGCCTTTACAAAGAAGTCTTCTACTGTTCCTGAGAATTTAGAACCATGGAATGGAACTCCTTCTTCGATAAGTTTTGCATGCAATTTTTGATGTAATGTTGAGGTTCCCACAGCAGTATTAGGATACCACGCAATAGAGTTTGTTTGAGAAAAATTGGTAAGGCCCAACTTCTTTGCAACAGATCGTGGAATTAGATGATGCCCCATACCAGTTCCTAATAAATCAGAATATAATCCAAATTCGTCTATCCAGACATTAGTATCTATCACATACGCATATAGTGTCGGGTTTCCGCCCACCAATCCTATCGGATCCTGGCTAATGTAGGTTCCTGTATTCGGCTCGTAGTAACGAAATCTGTTATAATACAGCCCCGTCTCAACGTCCTCATACTGACCCTGATACTTAAACGGAATGAAGGAGGATTTATTATTGCCCGTCTTCTTCCTGCCGAAGATGTCAAGCTCCTGCTCCCATACCTTGTTGCCGTTATTGTCAAATGCCTGTAGGGGAGTGCCAAGGTAGTCAGACACGATGGAGAAGCTCTCGCCGTTGGCAGCTTCTTCCCACCTGAACCTCCAAGCTGTTTTCCTATCATGTGACCATCATCATCTGCATTACCAAGACTTCTTGCATACATTCTTGATTCGGAGTTTATACCTGTCCTTGTTGCTAAATCAAATCTTTTATTGTTGCTTCAGCTGTTAATGATTCTTTTTCTCTTGAAAGATTAAACTCACATACCTTAATAATACATTAGAGTATCATCCTTATTTTTGAAACTTAATCTTTTTGCCATTACATGTAATACCTTTTATAAAGGCCAAATCTATTGCATGTTTAGAACTGTCAAGAATGTATTCGTATAAACTGTTGTAGTCTTCAAAGTTAAATTCTAAGCTATAAAAAAACTTTTTATCACTCAGTGGTGTGTAGAATGCTTCTTTTTACTTTGGAAAGACCATACGAAGCCTGATTATCATCTGGGATAGTAACAGAAATCGAAAATTCAAATTCTTTATCTGAAGGGTAACGTCTTGCTCGTTTAAAAACGCCGATTCCATTTGTAGACCGGAAAGCTACCCATATCAAAAGACTCCAATCCTTTAAATCTTGGATATTGATCCGAGGAATAAGAGATGTTACATACTCATTTAATATTTTCCGTATAGAAACTATATCAACATCCTCGCTTAGCCGAGGAATTTCAATCTGTAGCAACACTTTAACCCAAATGCGGTCATTAGAAAATTTCGCTTTCATTTTGTCAGGAAATTCAAGATGTATGGTAATTGTAATGCGTGAAGTAATATATTTTCTCCAATAACTGATAGCAATTCATAACGCTTTTCTCTCCAAAATCTCTAATGACCGATTTGGCTTTAACATCTCCTACAATGGCTTGATAACAGGCAATTTGTCATTATTGAGGTCAAACTTAAAAGACCTTATTGTCTGTCAGCGACTTCTGATAAAAGAATTTAGGATACCTCGATGAGCCACTTTGAACACCAACGCCTATTGTTGGATCTTTCTTTAGTTTATTCCTTATGGCATTAAATAATCTTTTAATCTCTCTTTCAGGTTCTTTAGAAATCAACCGCAATGAAATCAACTCAACTTCGTTTTCATTTGCCCTTCCTCCTATTCCTTCAATAGTTCCCTTGCATACTTCATCATCATAAAAAAAGAAATACCTGCTTGGTTGTAATCTTTTAAAAGAGACAAAGAAAAACAACTTGTCCTCTATGCCATCACCAATAACACTTCTATAATTTGCCATATTGAGTTTTGCTGTATAAAAAACATCTTTTGTGTTCTTTTCCCTTAAATATACAACACAATCATATTTCACGACCATATCGTTAATATATGGCACAAACTCAACTAAAGGCATAATAACATTTATATACGACATAAGCAATTAATGAGTGTCTATTTTTTTGTTTTTCTAAATTCCGAATCCCTCCCATAACCTTCAAACGAAACGTCATGTCCATCATTAAGAGCATCTTCAAGAGCTAATCGCCTCTCTTTATACCTGTCTTATCATCATTCAACGTCCTACCAACGTTTATATGATAAATACTACCATCTGCTCTTTTGGAATGAAGTATCCATTCTTCGATAAGGTTTACTACCATTTGGTGTATTGATAGTTATTTCAGTCTTTGACCCGCCACCGATATGAATAATATCTGGTTTTTGATGCTTCTCGATTAATAATTTCTTCTATTTTTGCATTGTGTTCTCCTGTTCCTTTAGGCTTAGGGCCAGGTTTCTTGTACGGAGTCCCATCTTTTTTTGTTTTCCCCATCCATCTTTGCCCAGATAACCCAAACGTATCTATACATATTGTTGGATTTTGTACATAAGAATATAAATTATCTCCCCCCGATAACCCAATCGGGTCCTGGCTGATGTAATTGCCTGTACATGAATCATAGTAGCGGAAGCGGTTGTAATACAGTCCAGTCTCAATGTCCTCATACTGACCCTGATACTTAAACGGAATGAAGGAGGAATTATTGTTGCCCGTCCTCTTCCTGCCGAAGATATCAAGCTCCTGCTCCCAAACCTTGTTGCCGTTATTGTCAAATGCCTGCAGGGGAGTGCCGAGGTAGTCAGACACGATGGAGAAGCTCGCCGTTGGCAGCGAGCTTGGCAGCAGGAATAAACGTGTTCTGCTCAAAGAGCCAGGTTGTGACATCTGCCTTTCTGGCATCAGCAGCAACTTCCTGCCACTCGTGCAACGGTACATTGCCATCCCACACGAAATGAGTAGTGACACCCTCATAAGTCTTCTCGGTTCGTCTACCCAGCGCATCGTATGCGAATGACACTTCCTTGCTGTCGGGACGAACAACCCTCAACAGCATACCATCACTCTGCCAGTCATAACGCCATCCTGCACCAAAGGCACGGAAGGTTATGCCGAGCTCCTCCTCCAGGTGCGCCTTCTGTCCGCCAAGCGGAACGGACACACCGGCCCGGTCCAGCGTCCTGAACTCCTTGAACACGAGGTTGCCCTCGCAGTCATAGTGATAGAAGTAGTCACGGTCTTCCGTCAGCCGGCTGCCCGTGCCGTACTTACGGTCATCCTTCCCCTAAGCTCCTAAACAAAAGAATATTGTACTAAATAATAGGAACAAAAAGGGTTAAAGGTCAAGAACCAATAAGTCCTTAAAGATACTCTTGCTATATTCTATAAAACGTTTGTTTATCTTTATATTTTCTATATCTACGATGATAGTACTATCTTGAACAATAAACACACAATTCTTACTTGTCATTCGTACTGACTTACAAGCATTATAACATATATCACCATTACATTCAGCATATAGTCCATTTAAGTCTGCATCTGGATCGTCGTCGTCATCCAACATAATTGGTCTTTTGAAACAATATATAATTCTTATAATCATATTTATCATCTGCAAAACCAACCATATAATAATTGTCCTTACTATTCTTTTTTTAGCTACGATAGTATTTTGCTTTAAATTCTAATTTAAACATAATATATAATTTTTTTAGTGTATATTCTTAGGATGTAACTTCTTGTTTTTACTTGTTGAATCTATTGTTTTTTTGTTTCCCTCATATCTGATCCATTCTTGATTACCTGTCTTGTCATTTATCCATTTATAATCAATAATGCCACCACTCTCAGTTGCCCTTCTCATTTTCCCTCTACAACTATTACATGGCGGATATTGTCCGATTATTTCCATTCGTTCACCATCTGTTAATGGATACCTTTTAACAGCCCGAGCTTCTGTATGAGTTGCCAGAGTTGATTGAGGAAATCCCAAAGAACGTTCAGCATCCGTCATATCTCCACTTTTTATACTAATAGGATTTTCCGGCTTCAAGCTACCATCACTATTGTATATATTGATAGTTGCTGTATGTGTTCCTTTACCCGAGCCAAACAAGCCAAATATGTCTAGCCAAGAGTTTGAGTCGGATATATAACTATACAAGTTTACCGAATTACTCGCTAACCTTATCGGATCCTGACTAATGTAATTACCTATACAAGAATCATAATAGCGGAAGCGGTTGTAATACAGCCCCGTTTCAACATCCTCATACTGACCCTGATACTTAAACGGAATGAAGGAGGAATTATTGTTACCCTTCCTTCTCTTTCTTCCGAAGATGTCAAGTTCCTGCTCCCATACCTTGTTGCCGTTATTGTCAAATGCCTGCAGGGGAGTACCGAGGTAATCAGACACGATGGAGAAGCTCTCGCCGTTGGCAGCGAGCTTGGCAGCAGGAATGAACGTGTTCTGTTCGAAGAGCCAGGTTGTGATGTTTGTCTTTTCGGCATCAGACGAAACCTCCTGCCACTCATGCAAAGGTACATTGCCATCCCACACGAAATGAGTAGCGACGCCCTCATAGGTCTTCTCGGTCCGCCTGCCCAGCGCATCGTATGCGAATGACACTTCCTTGCTGTCGGGACGAACAACCCTCAACAGCATACCATCACTCTGCCAATCATAACGCCAGCCTGCACCAAAGGCACGGAAGGTTATGCCGAGCTCCTCCTCCAGATGTGCCTTCTGTACGCCAAGCGGAACGGATACGCCAGCCCAGTCCAGCGTCCTGAACTCTTTGAAGACGAGATTGCCCTCGCAGTCATAGTGATAGAAGTAGTCACGGTCTTCCGTCAGACGGCTGCCCGCACCGTACTTACGGTCATCCTTCTCACGTGTTTCAAAGAGATTGCCGATACGGTCAGGAATACGGTAGATGCGCTCCACGTCATTCCCCTGCTTGTACTCGGCGGAAAGAAGATTGTCGAACTCATCATAGTCATAGCGGACCCGGCGTCCCGTAAGACCGTCCTCAGTTGCATGAAGACGGTTGCCGATGCCCCAGGTATAGCTGCGGCGGAACTGCTCGACATTGCGTGCACCTACCGACTTGTAGGTCTCACGTCCAAGGCTGTCATGATGTGTCTTTACATGCACTCCGCCTGTAAGTTCACGCTCCGTCTCCAGTCCTACCCTGTCACGCTGCCATCTGGCTGACCATCCTCCGCTGTTCATCTCACTGAGGTTGCCATCCTTGTCGTGGGAATAGTCAATACTTGCACCAAGACTGCTCTCGGTGTGTACGTGGTGTCCTGCACGGTCATACTTGCGCATGATGCAGTGCCCGCCCTGTGTCTCTTTCACTATCCGCCCTCCAAGGTCGTGCTTGAAAGCTACTTTTATTTCCTTGTTCTCAGCACGCAGTAGCCGCCCATCCTCGTCATAAGCAAAGCGGCTTGTTCGACCGTCATGCTGTGTTTCCTGCAGGATATTGCCAACACCGTCATACTCATATTCTGTCTGTCTTCCCTCGGGACGTACAACCCGTATCACCCTGCCAGCACCATCACGAAGGTACTTTCGCTGCAGACCATCAAAGCCAGTCTCTTCCACGACACGACCGAGTCCGTCAAGACGGAAGGAATAGCATTCACCGCCCTCGTTGATAATCTCACGCAGCTGCAGTTCACCGTCATAACGGAATCGCACATGATGGTCGAGCTGACGCCTACCGATGAGCGTTCCCAGTGGCCCATACTCGAACTCCACCTTGCGCAGCCGATCAGAAGCCATGACAAGGTTGCCCGATGTATCATAGGAGAACTCGTGCAGATTGCCATCTGGTTCATGCAGGCGTATCAGATTGTCAGTATCATCATAGCTGTAGGACGTAACATTACCTTTGACGTCCGTTGCCTTGACAAGTCTTCCACGCTCATCATACTCCCATGTACGGTGAATGCCATTTGGGAAGACAAGCTGCTGGAGTTCCTGTCGATTGTTGAACTTCAACGTGTAGATGCGTCCCTCCATGTCAGTAATGGTCTTCAGTGCGCCTCCCTCATAGGTATAACTAAAACTGTTACCGTCTGGCAATGTACGTTTAATCACATGGTCATACTCATCATATTCCCATGACGTTCTACGCCCAGTACTGGTAATAACGGACGTAAGGTTTCGACGTCCGTCGTAGGCAAGTCTTGTCTTCGACCCGTTCTCATCCGTTATCTCTACAGGAAGGCCGAAGTTGTTGAATACGGTACGACGACTGTAGCCTTCGGGGTTTACTACAACATCCAACTCCTTGAACTCATTGTAATGCTGGCGAGTAATACCGCCGTTGGCGTCTACTATCTTGTAAATCAGCTTATTGTCGTGATAGTAGTATTCCGTTGTGTGCCCCAGTCCATTAGTAGTCCGTGTAAAGCCATCACCATACTCAATATGGTATTCCATCACGCCGTCATCACCCCAGGTGTGAATACAGCGTGAGGCTTCCCCTTCACCGTCGTACTCCCAGTGAAAGCTCATACCTGACTGGTTGGTGAGCTTGACCAGCTGGTGTCCGGCATAATAAAAAGAACTTCCTCGTACCAAAAAGAATCCTCCGTGGAGATCATATTACCTGATGAATCATAGTGGTAGCCCACAAGAGGAATGTCCTTGCTATTCGCTCGTCTGAAAAATTTTCTCTACACGTCCTTGACAATCAGTATTTACATAGAGAGTCTCACCACGTGAATCAACGATTTCCTTCAGCGCCCCCTTTGTTGTATAACGGAAAAGAATCTTAAAGCCGTCTGCCGTAGAAATTTCTGTAAGCATTCGAAATCCACCGGCACGTTGAACGCTCGCAAAATGATAGTACACTCCCTCGTCATCATTATAGATGGTGTAACCGTCTTCCGTGTGCTTCCATTCCAGATGTTCCTCCCGATCATAGAAACTCTCACCTGTTTGCAAGTATGGGCATCCTGTTTCTCGTCCAGTAGGATGGCGGAATATCATACCAAGGCCAGCCTCTTCTCGTATGCTCATATTATAACTATGGTGCCAGTTGTAGCCAAGAGCTCCTGGTACATCCACATCACTGTAATAAGTTCGTTCCCATACCAATGGGATCGGACCAGACAATTCAAAGTCAGTATTAGTATGGTATACACGCCCCGTGGCGGCATCTACTGGCTCACCGAAAAGGCAGCAGTTCATTTTTTTATTTATCTTCCCCAGAGGAGTCTTCTCAAATGCTTCTGAGAGTTTCTGATAGGCCTTGGTTTTGGTCAGACACTTAAGTCCCATTTTCATTGCCAATTGAAAAAGGTCTATCGTTGGTGGACCACCCTACAAGGACCGGATTACCACCTGAGGTTATTATGGAAAGTAGCTGCGTGGGCAGAAAGCGTGAGACACTTGGCTTCTTGAACTTTCCCGGATGAAGTCTCGGAGGCGGTGCAAAACCAAAGGTGCTACATGAAAGGGCTGGATGGAACTGCGTTGAACAAGGACCTCCGTCTGCAAGTACCGTAGAGCTTCCCATCCACATCTCGGCATCAGCAAAAGGAGACGTGACAGGAAAAATGTGTATGACAACAGCAGGCAACTGTATCATTGAGATTCCCAGCTTGAGCTATCCAACGTCCATGTACTTTTACAGACGGTGCCATACCTTTCAATATTGAAACAGCAATGGCTCCAAGCCCACTCTCTGGTGATGGAAGCGCAGGTGCTACGAATGACATGATTTCGGACATAAGGTCAAATACCATCGCACAGGCTGGTACCGGAAGGGCTGGTGATGGAGGCCAAGTTGTCGCATGTATGTCTACACCTAAAGCTAAGTCAAAATACTTAGCTACAGGCATGCCAGGCATGCTGGGCAGAACACTTGCCAGTTCCTTCTGCAAGTTATCCTAAAAGCTAAGTCAAAATACTTAGCTACAGGCATACCAGGCATGCTGGGCAGAACACTTGCCAGATCCTTCTGCAAGTTATTTATCGAGTCTTTTGCCTTACCGAAAAGAAGTGCGTCTTGTCATTTGGGTGATGCCGAACGGTAAGCACAAGCTTTTCTTCTCCACAAAGACATCCATGTCAGGTGAGGAAGTGTTGCGCACATACCGCTCAAGATTCCAAATCGAGTTTTGCTTCCGCGATGCCAAGCAGTATACCGGACTCGCGCATTGCCAGGCAAGGCACAAGAATCAGCTGGACTTCTCCTACAACACATCATTTGCATCACAGAATGTAGCAAAGGTGATGATGAAGGAAAACGGGCTACCATATTCCATGGCATCTTTCAAGGAGCGCATGGCGAGCACATACATTGCAAAATTAATTTTCGACAGGTGTGGGAGCATACCGAACCGAAAGTTAATTAGTCATACTATCAAAGAACTCTTTGGCTAGCAGAGGAAAGCTGCGTAGCAATTATCTCAAATTTTAACGAACTATTGTCCAATAGCAAAGTTAGTAATATAATTTCAAAACGGCAACAAATAAAGAGAAGAAAGACTCCTTCTTTAACAATATTCACATAAAGGTTTTTGTTTTTCTTAAACTATGTTTAAGTTCGTTGGCGTTTATACCGCATGGTGCAGTACAAACAAGCCATAGCGTAACTTAAGATGCCACACCCCCTATAGCATCTCTTGCATAGGAACGAAATAAAAAGTAAAGGAAAGAGAACGTCTCACAAAGATTAGCCTAATCTATTATCCCCTCTAAAAGTTTTTCAAGTTGATCATTCTCATGTTGTGTGAAATGGCCTTGCCGTATGTCGTTAACTCTAAGTTGTAAACAATCAAAAAAATGTATGAAAGCTGAAATCATCAAATTTTTGTTTTTGTATCTTTTTTTATGGATAGTTCTAAATATTGAAATATATCATTATACATCTTGGCTGACAACTCTTTATCTTTCAAACTAGAATAGTCTTCTAAAGAAAAAATAGGATCAATTATTAAACATCCTTCTTTCTTCATAAATCTACAATAAGATTTCATCTCATTCTCAGCAATTCTATTCTTTCGGAAAACTCGTAAATATAATTTAATTTTTCTTCCTTTGCGCTTGTCGTAACCTATTTGTTTGACAAGCGTTTCCTGCCAATATAAGTCATTCAAGTTATCGACAATATTATCAAGAACTTTTCCTATACGCAAATCTGTAGAATGTGCACCAGAGGAATCTAACTCATAAGTTGAAAATAAAAATACGCTCATACTTTTTGCTTAGTGATAATGTTTATTGCCAGCAGGCAGGTGGCCATGCTCTTCGTTATACTTTTTTAATAAGCTGTTTTCCAGTTGACGATCAGCTTTTTTTGTTCCTCCCTGTGATATTGGTTTCATCTTAACACCTGCAGGAATAATGTTTCCATCGGCATCAAAGGCGACAGCTGTGGCCTTTGATCTATTAATCCTTGCTTCGTCAAGACGCACTTGAGAATATCTGGTCTTAGGGTGTTGAGTTTCTCCTATTTTGTAAACATCACCTTTATTCAGTTTTGTATATGCAATAGGATCTTTTGTTCCATATTCGTAGACAGGATACCATCCATCATGAGTCGCAACCAACGCATACACATCTAGCCCTAAGAGATCTAATTGGGAATTAGGTGATTTAACATGTGAATACAAAGTATGATTCTCGCCTACCAACCCAATCGGGTCTTGGCTGATATAACTCCCCGCATTCGGATCGTAGTAGCGGAAACGATTGTAATACAAACCCGTCTCCGCATCCTCGTACTGCCCTTGATACTTGAAAGGAACAAACGCAGATGGGCGTTTCCTTTGCCGCCCGTAGATGTCCAGCTCCTGTTCCCACACCTTGTTGCCCTCCTTGTCGTAGGCTTGCAGGGGCGTACCGAGGTAGTCGGACACGATGGAGAAACACTCACCGTTGGCAACCAGCTTGGCGGCAGGCACGAACATGTCTTGCTCGAAAAGCTAGGTGACCATCTCATTTTCTTCCGTCCATTCGTGCAAGGGAACGTTTCCGTCCCAAACGAAGTGGGTGGTCGTTCCTGCGTATGTCTTGCGGATGCGACGGCCGAGGGCGTCGTAGGCGAACGACACTTCCTTGCCGTCGGGGCCCACCACGCGGGCGAGCATGCCGTCGCTTTGCCAGCCTGTGCCGTAGGCGCAGAAAGTGATGCCAAGCTCTGTTTCGAGCCGCTCCTTATCAATCGGGGCGACAATGCCGCCACGCGAAACCGTTTATCTCTAACTATAATCGAAAATTAGCTATATACACCTTTGCGAATTGTTCTATTGTCTTATCCGAATAGCTACCACCTTTTGCATACGCTAAGTCCATGATTTCAATTGTCAATTTATCTAGTTCTTTTGAATCCACAACAATAGAATGTATTCTTAATTGACGTTCTATGACACGTTTGCATCTTGCAATGTCATTACTTGTAGCGTAGGGTATCATAATTAATGTAAATCTAAATGTTCAATTTTATCTACTTTTATTTCTTTTATGAGTAATTGCTTGTGTTGCACCTCCTTTACCAAATTCAGGGAAATCCTTCGTTATTGGTTCTAAATAATCTGCCTTTCCCCATTTTCCCTTAGGAATTTCAACATCATCTACTATTTGTAACGTATCGAAACTAGCTTTCACCGACGCATCATGTGGAACCTGTAATGCTTTTAGGGTTAGGAGTGTCGAAATTGTCAAAGGAAAAAAATACGTCCCGTTAGAATTAGCCGGTATCGTTTTTTTGTTGATTTCAACTCATCAAGATATGGTGCTTCTTTCGATACATACCTATATCCTGTTGCAGGGATGGCCTTTCCACTTGGAGTGATATAAAAAAATCAGTTAACCCTAAAATATCTATATTAATATTGCTATCTGAAACATACCCATACAAAGTGGGGTTGTCACCAGCCAACCCTATCGGGTCTTGACTGATATAACTTCCTGTATTCGGTTCGTAATAGCGGAAGCGGTTGTAGTACAGCCCCGTCTCAATGTCCTCATACTGACCTTGATACTTAAACGGAATGAAGGAGGAATTATTGTTGCCTTTCCTCTTTCTGCCGAATGCGTCAAGTTCCTACTCTCATCCCTTTTTGCCATTGTTATTAAATGCCTGCAGGGTAGTATCGAGGTTGTAGGAAACGAAGACGAAAATCTCTCCGTTGGTTATAATCTTGATAGGTATATGCGAAAGTCTCCTACTCTAATAGCAATGTCACCTGTAATCTTATTTTTAATCAGGAAGATTGTCTTCAATTAATTCCTCAAAAGAGTTTGCTAAAATAACAGAGTCTCCGTTGTCATGATCAAAAAGAACAACCTCTCCCGATTTATTCATCATGATTGGATTGCCTGATGAATCAAATGAAATAATATAACAATCATCTGCAATAGTCCAACCAGCTTCTTTGTATAACTTAGTTAGATCAACAATTGTCTTCTCTTTTAAGTCATTTGAACTTCTGACTCCATAAATATCCACCCCAACATAGCATCCTCCAAAGGTTTTTATGAATTGCTTATAATCTGAATCAAAGACTATATTTAACATTACCTCTGCTTGTTTAATATCTTTATCATTTGCCGGTTGTGGATTGAATGATTGATACTTGTTTAAGTAACTATTTATTCTTTCAATTAACTCTGTTTTCATAAAAATACTTTTAATTATAAGATAAACCTCTTTTCTTAATCTCAGTTTCTGCTCGGTATTTCCAATATTCTTTTTTCCAATTGTTGAATACGTCTCTATCTACAGGATTAGTTGGATGTGGATTTGGAAAATATGGATGTATCTTTTTATTTCCAAGACCTCGAACATGACCACTATTTGGCATCTCTATCACTGGCCCTAAATGATTTTGCTTTTGATGATGCAAAATAATTGTATCGCCATTTGCATGTTTGGGAGATTTCCCATATCCTTTTTGGATTATTATTGGCATGATAGATATCTAGTATTTCACGATTTGATAAATGACTTAAATCTTGCACATTTCTAACTTCCAAAGTAAATCCGTCAGAAGATGTAAAAATAATATTTTCTAGCCCAAAAGAATCCACCCACGAATTTAAATCTTTAACGTATCCGTAAATCGTAGGGTTTCCTCCCGCCAACCTTATCGGGTCTTGGCTGATATAATTGCCAATCTTAGGATCGTAATATCTGAACCTGTTGTAATACAGCCCTGTTTCCTCGTCCTCATACTGACCTAACTGGCGGAAAGGAATGAACTTCTTGCTGCCATGGAGGTTGCGGAGATTACCATAAATATCATAGTCTGCCTGCCAGACAATATTACCATTATCATCGTATGCCTGTACAGGACGACCGATGTAGTCACTGACGATGCTGTAATGCTTGTCACCAACAATCTTGGCAGTAGGGACGTAGCTGTCACTGTCGTAAACCCACGTGATGAGATTCTCAACTGGTTCTGGTCTGTCGAGTGTGACCTCACCAGTCTCGGTAACAACCGTGTTCGGACGGTCAGCCTCGGCATAGTCCCACTCGTGCAGGATGACATCACCATCCCAGAGGTAGCGATATACTCGTCCGTCAAAGACCTTCTCAATGCGTCTGCCTAAAGCATCATACCTGAACATTATGGTTTTGCCGTCCGGCCGTGTTACACTCCTAAGCATACCATTGCCCTGCCACGTATAGGTATAGTCACCGCTCTGCCAGGCAAGGAACTCATCCCGTGCCTCCGCATTACGCAATGGCTCCATCCTGCGCATGGTCTTCAGCACAAGGTTGCCCTGGCTGTCATAATAATACCGCCACTTCTTGTCCTCACGTAGCTGTCCACCACGACCATAACTCCTGTCCGTACGGTCGGGACTATCATACACGTTACCCATCAGGTCCGGATTACGCCACTGACGACTTCCGTCACCATATACAGCCCCTGACAGAGAACCGAAGGTATCATAATCGTAACGGACACTTCTGTGGTTTATTGTGTCAAGCGCCTGTAGAAGACGAAGATTATCACCCCAAAGGTATGACTTATCAAGCAGTGTTCGCCCATAATGACGTACACGCTGATGCGCAGGGCGACCGACATTGTCATATTATATAAGTGCGATTCACACAACTGACTATGGTACGCAAAGTTTCAAATATGAATAGACATTATCACAACATAGATCCGTCCTAACACTGGTTCTTCCGTTAAATGCAAAGATTGGAAATAGAACAAAGGTTTATTTCCGTCTTCTACACACAACTTATTCCCATGCTAACCGCTATTTGTAAATTATTTTCATGCAGCTCAAAAACCAACACATGACCTTTTTGGCTTTGAAAAAGACACCCAATTGACTTGCAAAGATGCCCTTTTGCGGTCTAACTAACGCCCTTTTGAAGTCCAACTAAGCACCTTTTTCTTGCACGACCTTATAACCAACTGATTTGCTGATGGTTGCAAACTTACTTTTTACACGTGTTTTTTTGCCTTTATCTGTAGATGTTTTTACCCGAAATTATGTCATAATTTTTTTCAATGTCTTATCTCCAAATTTTAGACGTGTTAAGATGAAAAAAAGTATTCTGTGTCAGGGGATGAATAAAACAGACAGCCAAGAAAGTCTTGGCTATCTATTTGTTTACCATATAACCTCGGTTCCTCCGCTAAATCTATACGAAATAAGTCCACGTATTTAACGGAAGAACCTTTATTTCAGTTAAGTCGCTTCAACTCTTCAAAGTTTCTCTCCATATATCCTTCAACTCTCTTTCGTATGTTGCTGCATGCGGAATGTGTATCCTCTTTAAATATTTACCTAATTCTGCAGGCTGCTTTTTAAGCAAATAGTACTCTATTAGATAAGCAATCAAAAAATTTTTATAGTAGGGTAGTTCAATAATGGTTTTAGGCTTTTCGTCATCACTTAGTTCTTCCCCTTCAGGATATTCATCCTCATCCTCAAAACCATATTTCATTTTTTTCTTTCAACAAAAGAAACTATTTCCGTCATGTATGAGTTAAGTAAAGATTCTAAATCTTCTATTTCAATTCGTGCGGCTGTTAACATTTCTTTGTCATAATCTAACAATACAAAAAGGAATAGTACTATCAATCTCTATACTGCTTCTTTTTTTGTATGTTTCTCAGGAGAAATTCATATTTTTTTCCCCGTTAATAAATTCATTTACCTTATTCATATTTACCAAGAGTTTTGTTCCTTTAGCCCAAATCTCATTAAACTAGTAAAAAAACAATTTCATATGATTTCTAATGACTGCCATTAGAAAATGATATTTGGGAATGGTTCTTGTTTGATAACTTACATCATCAACCACAAATAAATCATTCCTAATGAAATTTGGACTTAAATATGATTGATTGCATAAGATTAATATCACGAGAGATTATCATATGCATCCCCTATATACTCAAAAATTGTCTTGCAACCAATAGTAATAACCACCTTTGCTTTTTAAATAGCTGTTCTAATAATTCTGTAAAAAGAATTAGCTATGATAGGCTGTTCTCCCTACAACACCATACCTATCCCAAAAAGCTATCATAACATTTACCCAAACGTTCCTTAAACAGGTCTATTGTTATAAATTGTGGGTTGTCATCTGCTATAATAAACCAATTATTACTAATATCATCAGGAACCTCTTCTCCAATTATGACAGGATTAGCTTTTTTTAAAAATCTTCTATTCCGACTATTTTCACAGAATATTCTGAATTCTCCCAAAAAAATAATCGAGTTATAATTCTCAAGATAATATCTTAAGTCGTCAGGGCAAAAGATATCCTACATCAACATTTACATGATGTTCTCTCTTCAATAATAAACAGTCCTTTGACTCTGAAATAGCCTTGAGGATTCTTTGAACTCTTTCCATAATTTTATTTACACATTGTATATATATATTTATTAAACTCCTTATAATATTCATCTCTTGCATACTGTGGAACACCAGCAGCATCAAACATTTCTTCTGATAATTTAAATATCTCATGTGGAGAGATTTCTTCCCAAGCTACTTTACCTCCAACAGGTTTACCAGTTTTCTCTTTCAGCCATTCTCTATAAACTTGCTTCGTAGAATCATGCTGTCCTTTTGTTAATGCAATAGTTGGATTATGGCTAGCTCTACTTTTATAGCCCTCAATATTTTTAGCTGCCCAAACATCTAAAATACCATGATGATTTTCTAAAGGGGAACTTGATGGTTTATATGTTACAATATCAAATGGACTTGTTGGGCTTAACCCAAATGTATCCACTTGAGTATTATTATATGAATAAGAGTAGAGGTTAAACTCACCACTTGAGAGTCTTATCGGGTCTTGACTGATGTAATTACCAATCCTTGGATCATAGTAGCGGAAGCGGTTGTAATAGAGTCCAGTCTCATCATCCTCATACTGACCTAACTGGCGGAAAGGAATGAACTTCCTGCTGCCGTGGAGGTTGCGGAGATTACCATAAATATCATAGTCAGCCTGCCAAACAACATTACCTTTATCATCGTATACTTGAACGGGACGGCCGATGTAGTCGCTGATGATGCTGTAATGCCTGTCACCAACTATCTTGGCTGTAGGGACATAGCTGTCACTGTCGTAAACCCACGTGATGAGATTCTCAACTGGTTCTGGTCTGTCAAGTGTGACCTCACCTGTTTCGGTAACAACCGTGTTCGGACGGTCAGCCTCGGCATAGTCCCACTCGTGCAGGATGACATCACCATCCCAGAGGTAGCGATATACTCGTCCGTCAAAGACCTTCTCAATGCGTCTGCCTAAAGCATCATACCTGAACGTTACAGTTTTGCCGTCAGGCCGTGTTACACTCCTAAGCATACCATTGCCCTGCCACGTGTAGGCATAGTCACCGCTCTGCCAGGCAAGGAACTCATCCCGCATTCCAGTTTCAAGGGATGGTCCCGACCTGCGCATGGTCTTGAGCACAAGATTGCCCTGGCTGTCGTAATAATACCGCCACTTCTTGTCCTCACGCAGCTGTCCACCACGACCATAACTCCTGTCCGTACGGTCAGGGCTATCGTACACGTTACCCATTGCATCTGGGTTACGCCACTGACAACTACCGTCATCATATACAGCCCCTGACAGAGAACCGAAGGTATCATAATCGTAACGGACACTTCTGTGGTTTATTGTGTCAAGCGCCTGTAGAAGACGAAGATTATCACCCCAAAGGTATGACTTATCAAGCAGTGTTCGCCCATTATGACGGACACGCTGATGCGCAGGGCGACCGACATTGTCATATTGCATAGTATTCTCTACACAACCAGACATTATGCGTGAAATTTCACGCCCGAACCTATCGTATGTTATATTCGCTTCCCAAGGCTTCCTCTGTCCTGACATACCAGCTGATATGTGGTTGACAGTGCCTTTTATATCATATCCGTAGGTAATACTTCCTCCTAATGCACTGACGATATTTGAGAGTCGAGAGCGGTCATCATACTTGTGTTCCACTGTACGCCCGTCCTGCGTTTCCTTTATGACCTGCCCCCAAAGCATTACGCACGAACTCCGTCACGCTGTCCCTGTTGTATGCTTTGGTGAGCCGTCCTGCCTTATCGTACTCCCAAGCCTCCCAGCTACCATCGGTGTACTTGTTATAGGTAAGCCGTCCAGCTTGGTCATGCTGATGATGCACAGCCGTACCATCAGGTAGCTGTGTAGTAATCACCGTGCCGTCAAGGTCACGTATATAATGGCGTTCCGCTCCGTCGAAGCCCCTCTCACAGATGATCTCGCCATTAAGGTCACGTTCAAAGAAGTAGCGTTCACCATGTTCGTTCTCGACAAACTTCAGTTGGTCATAGGAATCATACTCATAGTTCAGCGCACTGACCATGCGCATACTGCTCGTCCGACGTGTCTGACGGCGCAGGTTACCCATAGGAGTGTACTCCATAGTCCACACTTCATTGCCACTGGTAACTTCAACAGGCAGGTCGTAGGCATCGTAGGAGATACGCATCACGCTCTGTCCAGGAGTTGCGTAGCGAGTAACACGGCCAAGTCGGTCACGCTGCCATTCTGTACAGTTCCCGTCAGCATGCTTGTGCTTCAGTGGACGGCCATAGTCATCATAAGCGAAAGTTTCACAAACACCATGCCCGTCCGTAATATTTGAGATTAATCCTAAAGTGTCATATTGTAGAACTGCACGTAGTTCTTCACCATACTCAATAGCAGAAGGCTGCTGCTTATCCTTCTCGTATGTATAAGTAACAACAGTACCATCCGCTTCCTTATGTTTCAGCAACAATGCTGTCTCTGTATCATAGACCCATTCTTCTCTATTACCAGCAGCATCCATACGTGCTATTAGGCGATTATGGTCATCATACTCATAAACAGTCTCAGCTCCGTCAGCAGCCGTCAATCTTATAAGGTTACCACGGTCATCATAATCATATCCTACGACCTTACCCTCTGGTGTACCTACCAATGTTCGCTCATGCCAAGAATTATAACCATACCAGGTCTCACCACCCATGGAATCCACCTTTTTATATACAAGGTTGTTTTCGTCATAATAATACTGTTCCGTAGCCCCTGTGGCAGAGTATTTTACTTCGTTATATCCGTCATGGTAAGATATATATCCTTCCTGTATACCACCTTCACCAGTAGTATGGATAACACGTCCTTCAGTGTCATACTCCCATGTATACGTCATGTTGTTGCGGTTACGACGTAGAACCACTCTATTAGCATCATCATATTCAAACTCAATACTCTTACCAAATCGATCACGTACACGTATGAGATTACTCCTTTCATCATAGTCGTATGCTACCAATTGGTCTATGACATCGCCATGTTTATACATTGCTGAGCGGATAAGACCTCGTTCCTCATCCTGTCCAAAGATTATAAGACGTCCAAGGTGATCTTCTATTGTAGAAAGCAAGTGCTTACGCCCACTATAATCTAACAATAGGAAACCACCTCCCACATAGTCTATCCTTTCAGCAAGATATATTGTACCATACTCCTTGTCAGAGAAGGCACGATAGGTACGCGTTTCAGTCTCTGTCCTTACAATCCATTTAGATTTGTTTGGCCTCTGCTGCCATAACTTTAGAGAACGATAATACTCCTCTTTACCTCCTATTTCTGGTATTGGTATTGGGAATACTTGATTCTCATTTGGATTATTGTAAAGCTGCAACCCCGTCTGTATCCTGAGGAATAATGAACAGGTCATAATTACAAATCACTCCATTACCCATAATCCCAGAATAGGTAATGTCACTCTGCCACGCACTTGTCCAACGAATAGTACGCTCACCAAATAGCTCAAAGTCGTCCCAAGAGAAATTCATTGCTCCCGTGGCAAAATTCACTGGCTCCAAACCGAAGAAACACAACGATTTAGATATAGGGTTCTTACCGAATTTACCCTGAAGGAAATGATTAAATTTGGTCAATCCTTTTTTGGCAATAGCTCCCAGTGCTTTCATGAAGAGTACAGCTGCTGCACGCATCAAAATGTCAGAGAGTGTGTACTTATGAGGGATAAAAGTTCCACCCACCAGCACAGGTGGCTTGATATTTATTTGTACATACATTGTTAATATATGCTGGTAGAGAGCAAGCCATGCCGGAGGAAAATATTGGTGTCCGAAAGGTATGCCCCAACAAGTTAGAACCTGCTGAGGGAATGATCCACTGCACTCACTACCATTGATAATGACACTTTCCGAACCAAAATAGATTTCACCATCATGCGGACCTTCCAAGTCTCCTAAGAAGATTTTATAGAAAGGTAGACCACCTGTTATATGTTTGATAGGTATAATATTCCCAACCATAGCTGCTCCTAACATACTTGTAGCACCACCTTTAGGTTTTATATTACAGCCAAATCCAAAGACAGATGTAGTAGTTGTTGCCTTAATACGGCCATGAACAAACACTGATGCTCCCATAGGGATCTTCTCTGGGAGATTGAACATCTTTTGCAACAAGGAAGGGACTGGTATGCTGAAGTCTGCATACTCCATGGGGTCAAATATAAATCCTATGAAAGGGTGTGGTAAGGGAAGAGGAAAAAGGAGGCATAGGTAGCTTTTGTCCAGTGAATGTCTATACCTAATACCAAATCAAAATGTTTGGCCACATGCTGTACGGCAGTACTCGCTACATTGGCTTTCTTTGCTATTATCTTCATGAGAATACACTTGTTAAGGGTGAATGATATAGGTCATCCATGTTGGGGATTTGTATGTTAGTTTGCCAATCTGCACCTAAATATTGCTCCATTTGTTTGCAAAGTTCTTCTGCCTTTTTAGAGTTTCCATATTTCTTTAGTAATAGAGTAGCTATGTAAGCTAATGAACTTTGTTGTCTTTCCTCATTGTTCATAGTCATACCTATCTCTATACACTTCTCATAATAAGCAATGGTTTGTGAATCTGTAAATGTACCATCTTGTATTTGACCCATAATACGATAACACTCCATCTCCAATAATGGATTCTTTATATTCTTTGCAATCTCAGCTGATTTCTCAAACGCATCTATTGCATCCTCCTTTCTTCGTATAGCAAGCAAGAAACCACCATAATTCACATGCATCTGTGCAGACAATAAAGTTCCTTCACCAGTAAGACTCAATAAAGTACGGAATGTGTCATGTGCTTTCTCCTGTTCATTTTGTGTAAGCCATACATAAGCATCTAAGAGGTGAGCCGTACATAGCACGTCTTTAAGATTGTGTCGGCTGGCTATGCCAATAGCTTTAGCCAAAGCAACATGAGCATTATCAAACTCGTGCCTGCTAAAGTGAACGTTTGCCAATAGCATTTGTTGTTGCAGGACATTTTTCTTCATCATTAGGATCTGCAGCAGTCTGGGCTGCCACATTGTTCATCAAAGAAGCAATGTCAGTACCAGTAAGTACAAATTCATGTCTATTTTCAGGCAGATTCTTTAACAGCCGGCCTTCATGTTTTTCAAGAACTACAATCTTAATATCACTGCTATTCATATTAGCACACCAATCAAACAGCCACTGTTCATATAAAGGTATACTACTTATCTGTTGTGGTAATAAGAGAATAAATATCTTGTGTTCACGTAGTGGTGGAAAAGATTCATATAGTCCTATTAGCGCCTTAGCTGTGTTCCCTGCATCAGTCTTTACTTTATCATTAGGAACGACAATGTCCGTATTCCATTCTTTACATGGAACAGAAATCAGATTATGTTCTCTCCACAAGTTATAAACCAAATGTAGATCTTCTAATAGCTCTGCGCCATACCGCTGTGCATCCTCAAATGGTTTATAATTCACAAGGAAAACGTCGTCACTTTCTACCTCATCTGCACCATGACTCTTAAAATAAACATCAAACATGTTTAGAGTGTGCTTCTCGCCTAAGCATACAAATAGTGGTTTATCGGTATGTGCTTTTACTTGCTCATACCATTGTCTGTCTATCTTTAGTAATTCCAATCGTACTGGATTCATACCACTATTAGTTTAGTTTTACTTTGCTTCCGCCTACAATCACCTCACTTGATGCAGTAACAGAGGTTGTTCCACCACTTGAACTTACACTAGTTTCACTGGATCCATCAATATATGTTTTCGAAGAACTTATATTAAGTTCTGTTGTTGACATACCAATACCAGTACTTGGAGTCTCACCTTCCCCCACACCAGCTACAATACTTGATGTACCTGCTATGGAGACATCCGTGCCTCCAACTGATATCTCCTTACCGTTTATCTTTATTGTACCATCATTGTGTAACTCAATGGAAGCACTACCACAGGAAATGATTATTTTGTCAGACGAATCAAATGTGGCATTACCAGCACCGTCCATGTGAATGCTTGTTTTCCCAGGATCAGCTAGTGTAACACTTCCTTTGGAATCATCAAGTTTCAAGGAACTACCGCTTCGTGTGGTAAGACTCTTGCAGTTATTGCCTTGGCCACCGCCACCACCAGTTGTTCCATTAAACAGGCTACCCATGACGTATGGTCTTGCAGGATCACCATGACGGAATCCGAGGAGAACTTGGTCGCCTACCTCTGGGATAAATACAAATCCGCGGTTGCTCTTTACATCACTACTGCTACCGCCATCTGGTGTCATCACACGCACCCAGCCTGTCTGCATACCATCTGTCTGCCAGTTCATACGCACACGCACACGGCCCTTGCCCTCAGGGTCAGCATTACTAAGCACAGTTGCCATCTGTGTTTCAGCCAATGGCATACGCACCTTAGGACTTGGCAGTGCCTTTATTGTAGCAGGGATAGCCTTGAAGCGGTTTTTGTAGTAGCTTCCTTGACTCACCTCATGTGTTATTTCGATAATGATAAAGTTACCCAAGCTCTCTTCTGATAGGTTCCCTACACGTTCCAAGAATGAACTGTAGAGACTTATAACGGAACCTACACGCAGAGTAGGTACCTGACTCTCAGCTGTGATATAATGTGTCTCTGCCGTCTCAGCCGCTTGCTTACGCCCCGTGTAGTTATCGAGCTCCGTCGCATTGCTGATACGTGGCAGCGCATGCTGTCGTGCAGGTTTTGAGAATATACCTAATGATGCACGGAAAGCATCACCCGCAGTTTGTCATGACCATATGCCAAGTTTGGCGTCATACGTTGCATCTCACGGTCAGCACCAGAGTGATAAGAGAACACCTGCTCAGAGCGTGCGAGGGTCTGTAAACCAATGTCAAGTGAAGACAGTGTTGTTCCATATTCTAATCTTATAGGGTCAGCCAATTTCCTTGGTTTACCAAAGATTAGTTTTGTTCCATCGAAATACATCCACTCTTGATACTGATGAGCAAGACGACGGATAAAGTCGAAGTCAGACTCTTCATACTGGCAGATAAAGTCCTTGGTTTCCTTGAATTCAGGATTCAACTCTAATTGCACCTTAGCTTGTTCACACAGCTTTTTCACTACATCCCCAATGGTTCTATCATTCCATGAGAAGCAGCTATGTGCCGTTTCCATTCTGTAAGTAGCGGAGTAGCCAGAAACGATGATACATCCAAAGTCACTTCCTTCTCTGTGTAATTGTACATTTGTCACCACACCTACGAAGATAGGAGTATTTGCAGCCTTTACAACGATGCTTTCACCCAGCCACTTTTTACTGTTCTCGCTGATGTTATGTACATATCTATTGCCACCAGATTCAAGTTCAACAGACATTTGGAATCGGTGGTGTTTACCTATATTTTGTTCGATTTGTAGAGAAATAAAAGAAGAAAGAGTCTTCTTTCCTATGCTGATAGTGATGGGGTTGAAAGGAATTGACATTGGTTGTTTGTTTTGAAAATTAAAAGCTAATTGGCTTATACGGCATTACATTTAGAATCTCAAGGGAAAGCAATCGGAGTATGTAGGATAGTAAAGTTCCCCCCTCGCTTGAGTAAGAAACAAAAAAAGGACTATGCCGAGCACGAAGGCTCTGCATAGTCCTAATGTTTCTCAGACTTATGTGCGAGGCCAACGGTTGTCGAGCTCAGCATTGCCCACGTTGATATTCTCAGCAGAGAAAGTCATAGCGATAGTCATAGGAGCCTCGTTGTTAACGTCGAGAGTCTCCTTGTAATGAACGATGTAAGCATTCTTGAAAGAAATCTCCTTCATCTTAGCATCCTCTTCGCTCTTCTTGTAAACGATCTTACCCTCAACAGGCTTGAACTGGCTGTTAAGCATAGCCTCGATAGTAGAAGTGTCATCAGTAGACTCGATGGTTACGCTGATACGACCGCCAGAGATGCTTGATGCAGGCTGACCCTTCTTGTCAGTTGTGCGGCTGAACTCGTAGTTAGAGTAGAGTACGTCATACTCCTTACCACCTAATTCCAAAGTTGCTCTAAATGAACTCATAATTGAAAAGTTTTAAGTTGTTAGAAAAATGATAACCGAGGTACCCTTTATCATCTCCTTTACCAGAAAAACAAAAAAAGAGAAAAACCTCAACAACTTCTTGAAGTCCCCTCTGTACGGCTGTTAAACAGTCTTGCTCTTGAAAAGAAGAGGATGATTCACAATCTGTTGCTTTTAATAATGACAAAAATTAGAAATATATTTTCATTACAACAAATATAAAAAAACAATATATAACAGATATTTAAGTTTTAATACAAGCAACGATTAAATTGAGTTGTAAATCGAGATTGTATCTATAACAGTGCTCAGTATAAAGCTTTATCATAAAGTAATATTTTACTCTAACAACATATTCCCTTGTCAAGAGTAAGACTAATGTATAATTTCTATAAGTTTATCGATTAAGGAACTCAATGGAAATGGAGAAGTAATTCTTTAGGAAAAGACATCTACTAAGAACATAAAAAGTACTTAACACCATTGGTGCTTACCCTCAGCACGACATGTGTTGAAGGTAAGCACATCGACTAAAGATAGTGAGAAAGGGATATAATGGAGTTATAATGAACATATTATGATACAAAGGCCTAATCCTTATAAGAGATGTTTATCAGACAGCATCAATACAGCAATCGTTATTTTGGTATCACACAATTAATAAAAAAAGTGGTATCACAAGTGGTATCACTATGGGTGCACGGGATAAGTAAAGTACATTATATATCGGTAAATAAAAGTAACTATCAGTGGGAAAAACGCAAGATAAATGAAACAAATTTCTATCATTAACAATATTACCCCTTAGCTCATGGCGATATAATACACTGATAATCAAAACAATAAGAGGAATATCCTTAC
>BNJV01000070.1_pt1 | contig 30131 bp, 32 predicted proteins | sample 8540591 | NCBI WGS metagenome assembly BNJV01 (sample SAMD00202457, study PRJDB9452) | human saliva metagenome | host: Homo sapiens | reverse complement strand
CGGGCATGCATACCGGGCACCCATATATATATATATATATATATATATATATATATATATATATATATAATCAGAATCAAACCTGACACCTCGGCACAGCCCCACCACAACAACACAAATAACCACCACGGGACAGACATGGTCAATAAAAGTGTCGAGGTTTGCGCCAATTGTCCAAAAATTTTATGCTCTTTTTTTCTTTCCTTCTCTCTTTAGTTCGTGATGCATGATACCATACCCATGACACCCTGTTTGCTCCTTTCTGCGCTTCACATCAGCCCTGCTTCAAGAGGAGTGATTCATCTGTGTCAAATTAACTTCCAATTATGTCTTCATCAGTCAGCGTAAAAGGGAGGGCATATTCGCACCACAGAATATCCCTTCTCCTTCGCTTCTTTACATACTTACAGCTCTTGCAAGTAGTGGCAAGATGATGCTGCTCCCTACTAGCCGCGATATCTATATCTCTGGCGATGCTGTCTTCAACCTCATTGGTTATACCTGCGCATACCAAGTTCTTTTGACTCGCCTGGGTGTTCATAACCCCGCCTTTACAAGATTTGCAGTCCTCATAGCCAAAGAATCAGTTCAGTTTTGCAGCCTCTACAAGTCCGGCTCTAGTATCTCCGGATCCATCACATTCCTTCCATCCTCACTTATGGCAACAATTCGCCTTTCTCATCTCCATATCGGAGAGAACTTTCCTCTCAACGAGGCACAGTCTGCTTGGAAGTACATTGATACTGTGATCCTTCTTTATTGTCTTAGCGAGTTTTTGGCAACATCATCCATAACAGGCTTGGTACAGATGGTTACAACAGCTAATAGCCTCCTCTTGCAGCAGCCCTCCTGTTTTTGGCTGTCTCATATTCACCAGGCTCTAAAATGAACATGATGATCTGTAAACCCCGGCAGTGCATGGCTTCGGAGGCATTCATTACCCCTGAGTGCTCTTTTCATGTGCCACCAAGCCTCCCCATCTGCCGTCCTGAACAAATATCAGATCAACTCAGATTATGTCTACTATGACATTATTGACTTGTTTACAGATCACTCAACTATTTTGAACTGAATCAGAACTGACAACTCTGCTCAACAATCACCTGCTTCACCAAACTTGCTGCTCGTAGTCCACTTTCCTTTATACTGAAGGCATACAAAGAATGATGAACAGGACCACAAGCTCCATCATCAAACAGAAGTTATCTGAAGTAACCTTCCAAGTCCTGTTCTGGCATCCATAACATAGTTATAAGGTCCAGCCTCGGCTCAAGAATATTATCAACCGTGAAGTCTGTGACTGTCCTTTATTTCACCGTTTAATGGTCTCGTTGAAACTCTTTATCTCAGTTCGCCATAGTTGTAGGACCACCTCTGCACTTTTATTAGCCGTCAATGAATGAATTTTTCGCCCCTGCATTTGGCTATGGCTAAGTCAATTATGTGGTCAAATGCAAGTCCTACTCTTGATCGTATGGTTACTTGTAAGTTCAATCTTTCCATCTTGTACGTCTTAGGGGTTGAATTTATTTTCACTGTTATATCAGTTCTTTAGAATCATCGCACGCAGTACGTCAAAATCGCTTGTAATTAATCTTATTTTCCCCATAATATCCTCCGGATGGTAATTCAAATCTCAAATCTGTGATAGTGATGGTTTGAGATTTTTGTTCAATCACTATGCTTTACCTTTTCAAACTAAAATCCACCATAAATCCTGAATCTTAAACAATATCCTGTATAAGATATCATGTTTTAGCCCTTACTTATCTCTGGTCCACTTATATGGTCCTTAAGATGACAACTTTCCACTCATTTTTCTCAAGTTCATTAATAGTTTCTACATCTTCTCTCTTTTTTTCTATGGTAATGTTTCCGTTTATTATTTTTTGCGTCATTAGGCGGTTTCTCCTGTATGGTTTTCATAAAGCCTGCTGAGATATTGCCTGGGTATGTTGCTGAGCCACAATTTGAAGGTGATTATAACCCCATAATCTTGTGTAGTTATAGGATATATGTCTCCGTAGCTCCTGTAAATATGGTTGGGGGCTCACCCTTATCCCTGAAAACGATTCTTAAAGGCAGAGGTTGGATAATGCCAGCTCCATATATGCAAAAGGAGTAAGCGAGAAGCCATTACTACTATGATAAATACAGGAAGGTATAAATCTGGTTTTTTTTTCAAGTAAAACTGGGGTAATTATATTGAAAGAATCTGGTTACATTCAGCCTGAAAAGATGAAATATCCTAACTACCCTAAGTATTCTAGCTGCGTAAAAGAAAGAAAATAGCAGGATAGTTAGTAAATCAATTATGCTCCTCAGAGAAATGAGGCAACTCAAACCCCGCCCCTCATTTTCACATCTGTATATATGCATTCAGCAGTCCAGATTCTAAGCACATTCAACGCTGAATAAAATGATGGTAGTTGTTCTCTATAACCTTAAGCCCAAATACTGCTTTTAACTCTTCGAAGGTACCTTAGAACAATACCACAAATATTTAAAGCAAGATAGAAGCTTTTCAGTTTGGGCACGAAATCTCCTATTCTGCTGCACAGTCCTCTCTCAGTTTCATCTGAATTATTTACAAACGCCTTTTGTTTGGATTTGACTTGGATTTGAATCATATTATTCTCGTGTCTTTTGATTGTTAGAAGAGGTTGTAAGGCGCAAGAGCACCAGGCAGACCTATGTAAGAGTATATCACATATAATAGAGGAGTGAGGAGAAGCCTCATTCGGTAATTTTCTGCGACAACACTTCTTAATCTTTAAAAATAATAAAGAGCGCGGACGGGACCTCGAGACTCATGACAACCTCGGCAAGGTTGTGCTCTACACCAACTGAGCGCTTCGCTTGTTGCAGGATTGTGTTGTTACACACTGCGGCAGCATAACACAATCATTCTCCATAGTCAACAAGCCTCTTCAGCTTCTTTTACAAGTTCAACAATTTTATCTTATTTGTGGTAGTCTGCACTTACACAGTTTATATGCAAATCACATAATAAAGAATCTGCTGCTTGATTTCTATCGCCTACATCATCGATTAGCGGCATCTACATATCCGCAGCAGTTCTGAGTTCTCGGAGAATATACTCTAGGTAATTCTTAGGAGAAATTTCCTGTCATAGTAAAAAGTGCCACATACACAGATTATCTGGTATATGTGTGGCAGTTATCAAAGGAGAATCGCCATTAAACACGATGGTTCTCCTGCAAGTTCAGCAGTCATATCAATCAATATTTAGTGCGTTTAAAGAAGAGTTAAAAGGGTTCTCCTCAGAGCCACCGTCTGAGCCGCCAAATGGTGATTCAAATAGAAGTTGATTTCCACCTTCAGTGCTCTCGCCATTTCCATTGCTGTTATTGTTATTATTGTTGTTGTTACGATACTCTGAAGAGTCCGATCGGTGTAAATTAGAATTCTTAAGTTCAGACCTGTTACCTAAGGTTAGGCCTGAACTTTTCTCTGTACATACTGTCCGTTTACATACTGCATTGGTGCGAGCTTAACTACTGTTCCTAAGCTGCCAGGACAGAGCTTTGACTGAAGCTCCAGCCGAGATGATCTTAACCTCAACTCCGTTGAAGCCTGCAATTAGTATATTACCCATCTTAAGTCCGGCTTTTCAGCAGGGCTGCCTGCTGTAACATTTGTAATATATACCTATAGGCATACCGTAAATCTGGTTGTAGTTCTTGTTATATCCCCCTGCCCATGATTCCCAAGATAAGACTGCTCATTCTCAGGAATTACTTCTCTGTTCATAAGGTCATTGATTATAGGGAGGCTGTTGAGATAGGGATAGGCCCATACCTTCTACCTTTTCATCAGCATCACTTTACAGAGTTGATACCTATAACCTCACCTTTGGCATTAAGCAGAGCACCACCTAGATACTCCGGTTGATGGCTGCATCTGTCTGGATGAGCTTCATAGTATAGTCTTCATCAGCTATCTCTCTGTTAAGAGCACTTTACATAACCAACTGTAGTTGACTGACCGTAACCTAGTGCAGTACCAATGGCTATAACCATCTGTACCAACCTTAAAGCTTTGAAGAATCGCCTATAGTAGCAACCTTTATCTTTGATAGGGTGTCTTTCTTTATATCAGACATCTTTACTGAAAAGAACTGAAAGGTCTGCTCCTGAGTCTGCACCTTTAACTGTTGCTTCAGCTGTTGTATTGTCATTAAGGTAACTGTTATCTTCTGATTCTGTGCCCTGTCTCTGCTTTTTAGTTACGTGGTTGTTACTTACTATAAGTACTTCGTATTATTCTGTCCGATAATGATACCTGAGCCGCTTCCCACCACTCTGACCCTTGTATGTCTGACCATACGTTGGTTGCAACAGTGTCATACACGTTACTTATAGAGACTATAGATGGCATTACATTTTTCAACTACTCCCGAAACATCTGAAACAGTTGCAGCCTCATTTTCCACTATCCTTCATGTGTAAAGTCACTGTATTCTTAGTTTCAGCCTCTTTTTACGTAGCGGTAGACTCTAAGGCTTTATTTGCACAGCCTGCTTTTGCTGAGAGCATATTGCCAAGGTAAACTCCGCCTCCTGCTGAACCACCGATAAGTGCCGCTTCCAGCACAAATGCCATCGGATGAGATTTCTTTTTCTTCTTGTACGTTTGTTACCCTGTCCGCTGCCATTTTGGGTTTCCATCGTTTACAGGGTAGTTTCCATCTAACCGTTATTTGGCTGGTTATTGTTTGCGTTTTCATTTAATCCGTTATAATTGTCCATCGATTTTGCCTCCTTAGATACACAATTAATTTTTTATTATAACACTTAAAACATCTGTCTCATTTGTTAGTGTCATTATAATAAGTTTGTTTGTGTTGACTTTGTGAAGGACATTTGAACTAAATGTGATTTCTAGTCAAGTTTTAAATCATCAGAAATATAATAATCAGCCTCGTTTTCGCAGTATTGCTATCTTCTCTTCCAGCTCATCATCATCCTACATATTCTGTAGGTAAATGTAACTCCTGGAAACTTTGTAAGATAATCCGTATAATACTTAGTCACACACATCCTCTTTCTGAGTACCCGTATTTTCTCCGTCCCAAAGTGAGAATACATCCTCACGGTTTACTCCATCAGCTATCTTCTTAAGACTTTTATTCTCTTTAAGATATCTTGTTACGAATTCATCCTCATTTATTATAAGAGCGGTATTCATCTTCTTTATACTTGTTAGTATCTTAACAAGCCCCTTATATACTGTTCTTCTTATGCTGATAGTAGACATCTGTATTGTCTATAAAGAAGCCGTCAACTCCCTTTTTTCTTATATGCCTCTAGCAAACTTAGCATTCTTTCTGCTCGCTATATCAGCTACATTTTCCCAGTACTCACCCTTCCAGCCCTCGTATTCAGAAAGAGCCAAGTTCTTGAATTTCTTATAGTAAGGCCTATAGTCCTCAAGTGAGCCTATGCTTAGATAGGTATATACCTTCTACCGCTTTTTTAGCTTTTTAATATCAGCCTTGGTAAATAGCTCTGCATCTATAATCACTGTCTGATGGTCATTAAGCTTGTCTATGTCTTTTCTACCAATTCCTATAAATACCCCCAAAGCGCTTATCATAGTCATAATCAGCAGCCTTGGCCTTTATTAAAATGCAAAGATAATAACAAAAGATAATCATAGGTACAATGAAGATAGCTAAGGCTATGTGCCTGAGACTCCTTATCTGCTTCTTTACTCCTCTTCTCTTTCCTTATCATTTCATCACTTCATTGTATTTCCTCCTTATTTCTTCTTGTCTTCAGTAGGTCAGGCAGTTGAAACTCTCCACCACATCCGGTGCATTTAACGAAAAATAGTATTCGTCATCAGTTCCCAAACTCCTAAAGAACACCCTGTCTCCGATTATGCTGATACCGTTGTAGTCTCCTCCTTGACAACTGTCTTTTTACGTGTAGAAAAGATCCATAACCTCAAGCCTGTTTTTCTTTCCGTCATCTACCTGATAAACGATAAACTGTTCATCAGGAGTTACATGTAATAGTAGACATTTCTCCTCTACAAGTATGGTGGATTCTGTCCAAGCTCGTCTATCTGGCTATGTTGTAGTTCTGAGACAGCGAGATGAAGTAGATGATTGCCTATTAGCTACAGGCTGGTACAGTTTCCCTTATATAACCACCTTCTGCTTCTTAGCAGGGCAAAAGAATATATGTAATGGTCTCCCTCTGCTCCTGCATAGTATATCTTGGTGCTTGTAAGCGTTCCCGGCACCACCTTTTCTTCAAGCAAAAGCTCGTCCTTTTTACCATCAAGGCTTGCACGGTAGAGATTCATATTACCGTCCTTTTCGTGCTTTTGGTAGTAGACCTCATTGCCGATAAGGCTCACAGCACCAACATCATAGGCGTATATACCCCCTATGGAGTGGCTTCCCTTTTTATTCACCCTGTATATACCGGAGTATGAAAACTGTAGTAATATGTCTTTACGCTGTCATTTCTGGTGTAATTAAGCCTTGAGTAGACCACGTAGTTAGAGGTATTATTGATGTAGCCAACCGTATCCTCCTGCATATACTGAAAATCATCCAGGTTCTTTGACATCGAGTAAAGTGCTCCTCCATCATTTAGGTTGCTAAAATAAATCCTGTCATCATCAGCACAGAAAAAGTCTCCATTGTATAGGTTGCAGGCTGTGTTACTACTGCTCCTCGACATTTGGTATCACTCTGCCTGAATGCTTCGCCACCAGCAAATATGGTAGCTATGTCACCAAAACTAAAAGCAGCAATATATTGGACTTTATATTTCCCAGTTTTCTTTTTGCATCTATTGCCTCCCTGTCATATGAGTACGTGGTGTACACTTCCTTATCAGTACACTTATACTTGCCTTTTGAATCTATTTCAATATAATTAAAGGTGATTATTATATATTGAAAGGATGATCAATGGTAGATTTAAGCGAAACCAGAGTAAAGATAGATGAAATAGACAGGAAGATCATCTCCTTATTTAATGAGAGAATGAAGCTTGCAGATGATGCTGCCAACTATAAAATAGCCACAGGAAAGCCTGTATATGATGCTGTTCAGAGAAAAAGAAAAAGCTCTGGAAGTATAGAGGGCTTTTGGTGAGGATGATTTTGGCAAAAATAGCACTAAGAGAGTTATTTACACAGATTATGTCAATAAGCCGCAAGTATCAGTACAGGAAGATTGCAGACGTATCCAAAACTTCTTCTCCGTTACTTCCTATTCAGCGATAACATAGGCTTCTTTGGTGGCAGCGGTACCTATACTGAAAAAGGGCTATGAAGGACTGCTGGAAATGATACCGGGGCGAAATCGCTGACAGCTTTTAAGAAGGTCTGTGAGGCTGTAGGTAATGGAAGAGAGTATAGTGTGCCTCATTGAGAACTCCACCACGGAATATCAGATATCTACGACTTACTTATGGGTATGAGGTTCATATATTGGGTGAGGCAATCGAGCCTATTGACCACGCCCTCTTAGGACTGCCTTCGGCAAATCTCGTTGATATAACAGAGGTATATTCACACCCTCAGCCACTGCTGCAGTGTTCAATTTCCTTTCAAAAATACCCTGATTGGAATACCTTTGCTATGAGCTTTACCTCAAAAAGCGCACTAAAGGTAAAAATGACGGCAAGATAAACCAAGCCGCCATTGCAAGTAAAGGGCAAATGCAGAGTTCTACGGGCTTAAGGTGCTTGCAAGACCTAATGACACCCATAACGCTACCGCTGTCATAGTAATAGGAAAAGGCGGTAACTACCTTGAAAATGCTGATAAAATAAGCATTAGCTTTGAAATCCTCATAAAACCGGCTCACTTTACAGCATACTTTCAAACTTCATATACAACAATATCAATATGACAAATATAGAATCGAGGCCTATACCTGGGGACACTGCAATAACCTTTTTTCGTTGACTTTGACGGCAACTTAAATGATGCAGGGGTAATAAACGCCATCACAGGTCTTAAGGCTGAAGCCGATAGCTTTACTCTGCTTGAAAACTATGTGAGTTGATAAAAAGTGAGCTTACTTTACCTTCGCCCCACTTAGTTCAATGCTTCTCTTAACCAGCACATTTAGAGCATCAATAGTATTTATATCCTCAGGAATATCAAGGAGAGCTAAGCTCCGTACGAGCTATTATGCCTACGGTTTCATCATCACAGTACCTGCTAAGTATATCCACAAACCTTCGCCCGTCCAGACAATTAGTTTCCTTGATATCATAGATAATATCCATAACTGCCTGCTTATCCTCTGGAGATACTTCCTTTACAGAAGACCATCTTTGCAGTTGCATATTTCTCATATACCTTAGAGTTAAGAGTGCCGAGAGTTCCACGGCAACCTTCTCTATTCCTCTTTTCTTAACCTCAAGGATAGTCTCCTCTATCATGTTGATTGATCCTAAGACCAGTAAACTTCTTAAACTCGTCAAAGAAATGAGTGAAGCTTGTGTTGCAGGGGTTGCAGCAGTCTACACCCTATATCCTCAAGTATTTTCATCTTTCTGTACCTCTAAAAACTCTCTGCCTTTATTTTCAATAATGCATTTTTGTTCTGTCAGGGCATGGATGCATGGCTTAAAAACCACCACTCTATGTGCTCATTGTCACATTGGCTGCTGTGTTGCAACTCTCTCATAAAAGCTAACTGTAGCCAAAGGCCCTCACTCCTCCAGATAACTCCTAATTTATACACTATTTCCTCCTAAATATCTTCTTAAAAGGCTTTGCAAGACAGGCGTTGTTAAAAGAAGAAACCAAGGTGCCATATCATCTGCGGCAAAGATGGCAGGAGCCCATTTTTCTTGAAAAAGGATATCCTTAAGGACTTTAAGATGCCCACCTGCCCTGTCTTCTTATATCTAAGGATGGCAACTATATCCTCAAAAGCCATATATAATACGTATATCTTGTATTATAATTTATGAACTTGGTGTCACTTTCCTTTAGTCCGCCTGTAAGGTCAAGATAAGCAATGTAAGGCATATTGATACCACATTTATATATCATGTTGTTAAAGTTGGTTGTTCATTTCTATTTATCTCAATGAGGCTAATGTCTCCTCTAACTCTCTCTCCAGCCCTATAGCCTATATTCTCAAGGGACACTTTGATATCTCAACAGCTTTGGGTTGATATTTTCGAATGGTAAATACTGAAGCACCAGAGTTAATAGCCACTGGCGCTGCTTTTTGTGCAGTTAAATAATGGGTGGTCTTTCCACTCCTTGCAATATAAAATCGTAGGTCAGCATACAGTCATCAAAGCGGCACTATCTCCTAGTACGAGATTTCAATGTCATTATCCTTTGCTTTTTGATGCCGCTTCCATCTCTTCAAGATTCTTGCAGATGAAGACCTTGTTTCTAAATACCTGTGGTAAACTTAACTGTATCAAAGGCTTGATTATGGGAAGCCTACTTCATTCTTTACCTTTCCACAAGATTTTTCATCGTTTACACTGATGGTTTGCAGGGATTTTCCGCCATTTTTCAAAACTATATCGTGTGAGGTCCACTTGTCAGAAGCTTGGAATTAAGCCCTTTGCGGCTGATTAAGTAGTACTTTGAAAGCTCATCATAGTGTTGTCTATGAATTCCACATACTTATCGATGTCGGCAAAAGAACAGGCTTTTTCGACTGCTTTTTCCATACTCAACAAGACCGGTAAAGGCTTCTTCTCCGAACTTGTTCAGATTGTCAATCTTTAAGAATTCAGATACGAACTTGGACTTTGCTCCGCCAAGCATTCTTTAAGTCGTAGTCACTGCTACAACGTGAACGCCCTCCCTGCCCAAGCACCTGAGTTACGCTAAGTCCGATATAACTAATTGCATCCTAAAAACAACTGCCTTATTCATTGCTTCTACCTCGTATATATTGATGTTAATGCTAAAAGTATAGCTACTTATGCAGCATTGCTGCTATTTGCCTTCTTATCAGTCTTATGCCATGCTGCCTTTAAAAGTGAGATTTCATACCATTTTAAGAAGGTATAGATAGTATATACCTTACGTCCGTTATTGGTTATGCAGTTAAAATGGTCATCCTAAGAGCTTGTTTATCTTATCTTTTATCAAAAGACTCACTTACACAAAGTCTTTGTTAAAAGACTTCCTTAACTATTTTTATAAATACTTCTCTTCCTTAATCCATACACAAAGGCACAACAAATAGCTTCCTACGCTTTTGCCCAGTCTTCCGGAAGTTTATTCTTAGCTGCCGTTCTAAAAGTATACTTGGTTGTTTCATTATGAACCTTATGCTAACAGGGATGGTTCTTGCAAGCTCCCACATCTTCTTATCAAGAAGAGGCACTCTAAGCTCGATGGAATTTGCCATAGTCATCTTGTCAGCTTTAAGGAGGATGTCCTACTATCCACATCTTCATATCCAGATAAAGCCTTTTTGAGACATCATCCATGTTTTTAACTTCGTCATAGTATTTCTTAGTCAAATCCTTGAGGTCTCAGCATTCTTATACTTAGAGGTTACAAGAATTTGCCAGTTCATCAGACATAATCTCTGCAGGCCCTATATCTGTCCTCCACCTTCTGACCGTATTTCAATATGATGGTCTTGCCCCTAAAATGCTTCCTATCCTTGTGCTTCAAGTGAGAGCTTATGTCTAAGGCTAAAGAGCTCCTATACATCCTCTGAGGTAGTGCATCTGCGTACTCATTGTAGCCTGCAAAAAGCTCGTCAGCACCTTCTCCTGAGAGCACCACCTTGACCTGCTCAGATGCAAGTTTTGAAAGGAAGTATAGAGGCACTGATGAAAGGTTTGCGTGTGGCTCATCCGAATAATACTGTACCTTATTGATGCCTTCGAAGAATTCATCAGGGTAATCAGCTTGCAAAGTTTTTAATGCCAAGGCTGTCCGCAGCTCCTTTGCGTAGCATGGTTTCATTAAAGCCCTGTTGTCAAAGCCTACTGAAAAATGTCTTATCAGGCATAGCAGTTGCCACCACATAGCTAGAGTCCACTCCACCTAGAGAGGAAGGAGCCTACCTCTACATCGCTGATTTTTATGGTATTTAACCGACTCTTCTACCTCTTTTTCTATCTTGCCCACAGCCTCATCAAATGTCATGTCATATAATCAAGAGTAAGATTATAGTAGGTCTTTATCCATTTTCCCATTTTTCGTATATGTAATAATTCGGTCTTAACTTCTTAACTTTAAAGAAAGTCTCCTCAGAGGATTGTGCTGGAACACCAAATAATGCTTTTAGTGCCTTTTCATTTACTTACTTAAACTTGGGGTACTTAAGGAAGGACTTAACCTCTGAGCCAAAAGGTAAGTCTCCATCAAGTAAAGCATAATAATAAGGACTTGATACCAAAGTGGTCTCTTGCAAAGAGCTTCTCCTTCTTGCTATCCCAGATAGTAAAAAGCAAACATACCATGAGCTTAGCTAAAAATTCCCTCTTCGCCGTATTCTTCTATAACTATCTAAGATAACTTCCGTATCCGTATGTGTCTTTAACTTGTAGCCCTTAGCCACAAGGTCTTTCTAAAGCTCCTGATAGTTATATATTTCACCGTTAAATATGATGGCTGTGTCACCCACTTTCATTTAATATAGGCTGAGAGCCCTCGTGTAAGTCAATGATACTAAGTCTTCTAAAAGCCAGTTAACATCTTTTGTCAAAAATAATAACCATCACTGTCAGGACCACGGTGAATAATCTGGTTATTCATCTCTTTTAATTACATTTTATCTTTTACATCTTTACTGCAAAATCCTACAAATCCACACATATTCTCTCTTACATCCTGCCAAGAAGCTCTCTTACCGTGTCTATCTCGCTGTATGGCGAGATATTCGTTTCCTATTACCTGATAAGGGCTCTACACCCTTTCCTGCAAGCAGTACTATATCTCCCTCGCCTGCATATACTTTAGTGTGCGTGTTCAATGGCTTCTTTTCTATCTTCTATTACAGTGTAATTTGTTTTGTCACAATCTGAAATGAGACCTTCTAGCAATGTCTAGTGCTCTCATTTCTAGGGGTTGTCAGCCGTAAAATACAACCTCATCCGAGTTCTCAAGAGCAATCCTTCCCAAATCAGGCCTCATACTGGAGTCTCTGTTGCCACCGCTATGCCCTATGAGGGGTAATTATCCTCTTAGTGCGGCACCTTGATTAAAGTTTTAAGCATTTAACAGTCCATCCGAGTATGTGCAAAGTCTATAATTATCTTATGAGCCCTTGTCCGTATGAAGAACTTCCATCCTTCCACCCTACTCCGGTGAAGCTCTTTAGGGGCTATGGCTATCTTTAATCCCTATTCGCTTTCGCGAAGGCGGCGGATATGTACGCAGGACATTGTATACATTAAATACTCCAACCGGGTGGGGTCTCATATCTTATACACATCACCTAAAAAATGTAAATCAAACTTCATCTTCCAGTCGTCAAAACTTATATTGTCTGCATAGAAATCAGCACTTTTGTCATTTATTCCGTAAGTAATCACCTCTGCAGGGTGTATGAAGCTGTATTCCTTAGAGTGCTCATCATCTATGTTTAGCACAGCAGTCTTTAATTTCCCGTTTTTAACAGTATGCCCAAGTTGCGTAAATAAGAGCTCCTTGGTACGGGCATAGTTTTCCATAGTCTTATGTAAGTCCAGATGCTCATGAGGATAAATTGGTAAATACCGCTACATCAAAATCACAACCAATCACCCTGTCAAGTGCAAGTGCGTGTGATGAAAACCTCCATAATACAGGAGTCTACAGTTTTTCCTCTACCATACCCTTTAACAGTCCCTGAAGGGTAACTGATACCGGTGTATTCTTGGTAGGTATAACCTTCTTACCTATCTTATGATGAATGGTTCCTATCAGTCGGTTTTTGTCCCGCTTTCCTCAAAAATATGGTTAATCAGGTAACTCGTAGTAGTCTTCCATTGGATCCTGTTAGTACCTACTCATGAAGAGCTTTTTCACTAGGCTCTCCAAAGAGTACGTTTGACAAAGCGCCATCACCTTCAAGGTGTCTTTCACATATACCACAGGATATTCCCGCCTGATCAGAGATATCTTTACTTGCGATGAAGGCTAGCCCCTTGCCCTCGCACCCTCTACAAGGTGTGTCCATCTACCCGCAGCTTCCTCTATACAGATGAAAAGCAGTTCCTTCTTTTATATCTCTGCTGTCCTGTGAAATATATTTTATATCAATGTTTTCTATATCACCATAGATTTTCTTAACTTTTATATAAGCCAATAATTCACTTGCTAACATATTAAAACTCTAATTTCACTCTGTCATACGACTACACTATCATACAAGCTTTAGTTATAACTTATTTTGCTGTATGCAATATCTGTATAGTGTAAATCATTTGCTCTAATTTGTCTAGTACTCTTGACAGAAACCCTTTATTCTAGTATGATATAGGGGTATTTTTGCACTATTTTCAGGTATTCAACTAAGGAGATGATGATTTGGACTGAGTGACGCGATAAATATTATCGTGCTTTTGTGCTAGTTCTGCTTTCAGCATCATCGGCTGAAACAGCAATTAATATCTGTAAACAGGATTAGAATCCGTTCTATGGTGAAGAAGAGGTTAAGAATGCTACTCTGGTGCGAAAATAACAGAGATTCGAGGGAAGTTTATAACACGGTGCTAATAGGCAACAACGTAGTAAATATTTCAGCTTCTGCTCTTGCGACAACCTTTGTGCTTGGGCTGTTGAAATGTCTACGTCGGTATGGTGCAGGTATCCTAACTATGGTTATACTTGTATTCAGAGAAGTTCTCAAAGACGTTGCAACTATCCACGCAGAGAAGCTTTCTCTTGCTTACGCACCCTATACTGCTGTTTTTGATGAAGTTGTTTTCACCCCGCTGGTATTTCCTCTTAAATATAGTTTCCGGCGGAATACTTAAAATCTTTGGCATCGATCCTGACAAGATAACTACGGGGATTACCGAAATGAGCTCTTAACCCATGTGGAGTAAGCCATGAGGAGGTATCATCAGAACGAAGAAAGAAAATGATAACCAACGTGGACGACTTTGGTGATTCTTCTGGTTAAAGGATGTAATGGTGCCTAGGGTTGATATGTATATGATAAAGTGACGATATCCGCTAGACGAGCTTTTTATTTGCCTTTGAAAAGGATAAATACTCAAGACTTCGGTATATCAGGAGAATTACGATAACATAATCGGTATAGTCTACCTGAAAGATCTGGCTTTTTACAAGGGTGATAAACAGAGGTTTAAAGATCGAGTCGATTCTTCGTCCGGCTAACTTTACCTATGGTTTAAGAAGACCTCTGACTTCTCTAGAAATGAGAGATTCTTCGCTTTCAATGTGTATAGTGCTTGATGAGTACGGTGCCGCTGTAGGCCTTATTACTCTTGAAGACCCTGCTTGAGAGAGATAGTCGGAGAGATTCGTGACGAGTATGACGGTGACGAAGTAGATGATATAGTTCAATTAGACCAGGATGAATGTATGGTTCTTGGCTCTACCAGACTTGATGATTTCAAACGAGTTCCTTTGCACTGAGTATGAATCAGACTGACTATGATTCCATTGCAGGGCAGCTATAGAACTTTTTGAAAGACTTCCTGATAAAGGTGATGCAATTACAGATGCTCGCTTTCCTTTCTCAATTGGAATTTGTTGACCATAGAAGAATAGAAAAAGGTTAGAGTGACGAAGCTTCCAAGTGCCGATGAGGGTTCTGATTATGCAGAGTCTGACTTGTGAAGCTTCAGAATAATATATATATAAAGAAAATAAGCGTATGAAAACATCAAATTTTCGTTACGCTTTTAGTCATCTCAACACCGGTAGTAATACATAGATTATTCTCTTGTAGCCATAGCCTGCCTCTGCCATTCCTCTTGCCCACGACTGGCTAAGTCTACTCGTGTCCATATCCGCTTCCTGAAAAATATAAGTCACCCTTTACTTTTTCACCTATCTAACTAAGACTTCTAACCGAGTCAGAAGCAGAATAGACATTTATCTTCAGTACTATAGAGGTTAAAGGCCTTTCTTATCTCCTGCTTATTGATAGCCAGCCTTCCTGCTGCCTTTTACAAAAGTGAAAGTGCCTGCCCAGACTTTTAGACCTGTTTGTTATCGTAAGCTTTTTCAATGCTTCCAAGACTTACTCCCTTCTTTGCATAGCCTCTTAGCATATTTTGAAACTCCTACTCTGGTATAGCCAATAGTCCAAAACTTTTTCTCAGGTTTGTTCTCATAAGGATCGGGTACCGACCTAAGCCAGGGCTTTACCTCCCCAGACATTTTCAGAGCTCTCCGTATATCCACCTGATGTAGAAAAATAAGTTGTCTTTACTACCTTGTTTTTGTAAGTTACAAAAACTCATTCTCAGTGATCCTTACAGGCCTTATCTGTCTCCTTTTCTTCAGCCTTCCTGCCACCGTAAGACTGATGAGAAATGGTATCGGTTAACTTATACCCTTTATAATATCGCCATCTGAACCAAAAGCCTGAGACTGCAGCCCAAAAGCTCCTGCACTACAGCCTGTAGCCTTGAGTGCTGATATATTCCAGCTATGGCTCATCTTTCAAGGGGAACTGAGCCCTATATACTCTTCCAGATTTACACATTGACGGGATCACCCTTCTTCCATAGTACCTACCTCAATCCTGCCTCATGTAGCCTGTTGTTCAGACACACCCTCAGCCTGTTTAACGGTTCAAATCGGATTGGCACCGCCTTCATGTCCACTAAAAATCTGCTGCTTCCTATATTTCACGACAAAAGATACTTACTGCTCTTATGAATCCACCTGATATACATCATTGGTATAAGCGAAAGCATCGGCAGAATAAGCATCGTGGAAACTTCCACACTCCCCCTGCCGTTTTATCCAAAGGGTCGATAAGGGCAGGGAAACTGCGAGTAAGTGGTTTTGTCAGATGCTTTTAAGTTAGCCGCTTCTGAGCAGCCTTAGCGTGGTTGTAAAGCTTCCTCCATGAACATTGTAAGAGCCATAATCCCTTGATATGCTTATCCTGTATTACTCCGTAGCTATCTGCCTGATAGTAAACGATCCTGCTTTTGAAAAAGCCTATTTTTAGAAACAGATTATCTAGCCCATAGACGGTTTTTATTGTAATACTCTTTTGTAAGTCCAACCCTTACCATATTCTCTCCCTCGAGCGTATGCCCCTTATGACCATCACAGAGCCACCCATCTCAAAAACTAAGAGAGAGAGCAGATTAACTATTATTCTTCTTTTCATCTATACCACCGCTTTGTTTACTTCAAGGAGATAGATCACGAACCGTCTGGCAGTTCTTCCCGAGCGTCACCATTTGCTATCTCCCACTTCCTTGCCCTCGTTATGAAGCTCTTTCCTCATCTAGTTTAAGCTCCGGATACTCGCCCGCAATCCCTGAAACTATATCAAAAATATTCATTCTGATTTGGCGCAAAATAACCTATGGTTATACCAAATCTGTCTGCCAGGAAACTGCTCCTGCATCGTATCAGAAGTGATGTACGTCCTGGTTATGCTCCATATCCGTCCTGTCACTCCAAAAGCTCTCTTATCAGGTGTCTTCTGTTTGAAGTTGCGTATATGAGTACATTCTCAGGCCTTAACCTCAAGTCCACCTCAATCACAGCCTTTAGGTACTTGTATTCAGTCTCAAACTCTTCAAAAGAAAGATCATCCATCATAGATGATGAATCTGTAATTCCTGTTCTTTATCTGAGACAGAATCTCTGAAAGGATAGACGAACTGATGCTTATATATCTCTATCATTCTAAGTCCCGTCAGGATAGAACCTGCTAGCACAGCCTTTACACTTGAAGATTTGCCTGTACCTGCGTCTCATATAGTAGACAGTTATTGGCTCTCTTTCCATCCACAAGGCTTTGGTATTGGCTATCAGCTTCTCTTTTTGTATTTCATATCCGACCAGCTCGTGCAAGCCTTATTTCTACAGTATTTGTAATCGGAATGATGCTGCCATCCTTTTCAGATATCCTAAACGACTTGTTGAGACCAAACTTTCCTACATCAAAGTCTTATAAAACTCAGTCAACTCTCTCGTAGAATTCATTTTCATCTTTTGCTAGCATTTTAGTCAGACTGGACAAAGTCCTTTACCTTGTCTGATACATTTTTATTTATCCTGGTGTCTGCCTTTTTGATAGCCTTGTAGTTAGTAATCACGCATAAAAGCGGCTAATTCCAGCTCCTCTTCGACCTTCGTCAAAGTCATGGTGAAAAAGCCCTTTTATGATGGCAAAGTCGCCAAGCACAAAAGCTTACAACGCTTCCTCCCCTGTCTCCCTCTTTCTCACGGAAAGTGCAAATGGATTTTTCGTCCATAACAAGGAGGTAGGTAAGGTGGTTCTGCCATAGATTATTGATCAAGCCGTTCTCAGTGCTTACTGCAAGGAGTTTGTTGATACAGTTATAAATACGGCTTATAAGTTCATCCCTGTCCGTGGCATCAGCTTCAGAATTCCTGATGATATACGCTGCTTTCCTTAAGAATCTCATCATTAGCGAGATTTCTATGAAACCATCAGCTTCTCTATACCAAATGACATTGATTTCTCCTTTATCTAATCTGTATTACCTACATAAGCTCTGTGGTGTCTACTGCAAACTACATTATTTTCTTCTTAATTCTGCACTATCTACATACGCTCCGGGAGCGATCTATGCTGCAAGTCAAGGCACTTTTACTGATGATTTTTCAGTAATGTATGACAGCTTTAAGAGTGAATATTTTCTTTGCCTCATCCTGCTCGGTAGTATGTGGTTCTCGTCGATAAAATGCACTAAAGCAGTTCGCTGCTTCATAGATGTAGGCACAGATTTTATGTAGGCGCATACTCTGACTGCATTTACAGGCTTATCATATCTGAGAACTTCGCTATAACAAGCTCCAGCTCTCTTTCTGAGACTAGCTGCCTTTAACCAACTTCTTATCTGCAAAGAAGCTGTCAAGCTCATGCCTTTTGTTATGCTTTTTCAGCTAAAAATTTATCAAGGATGAGCGGATTCTAACGACTGTATACTGGATGTATGGTCCTGTATTTCCCTCAAAGGACAAACCTGTCAAGGTCAAAAACATAGTCCTTGCTCGCCTGATTGGATAAATCACCATACTTAAGCGCCGCAAGTCCATACCTGCTCTTGCCACAGTATGCTTGGTCTCTTCATCCATTTCCCTGTCAGCCATCTTAGCTTCCACTTCCTCAGTAATCTCGGCAATGAGTCTCTCAAGCCTCATTACACCGCCCTCTCTGGTCTTGAAAAGGTTTTCCGTCCTTGCCATTCATTGTACCAAAGCCTAAAAAAGTGAGGTTAAGCTCAGGAGGGTGCAATTCCTGTCTCTTAGCTGCTCTAAATACCTGTTCAAGTGCATTTCCTGCCTTTTATCTACCACATAGAGGATGTCAGTAGGGTTAGCTTAACTCTTTCTACAATTGCTAGGTCTAGTGCTATAAAGAAAGCACCATCTGACTTAAGTATGATGCAAGGAGGCACTTCCTTCTTATCATCCTCCCTAGCCACATCTACTACCAAAGCGCCCTCACTGGTATGTGCAAAGCCATCAGCCTTCATCTTTTCTACCATATCAGGGTATGTGGGTTGTGCATCACTTTCTTTTTCCAAGGTCAGAAGCTTACATTGAGGTTCTCATAATTCTTCTTAAGGTCTGCCACAGACACAGACAAAATATGGTTCCAAAGTGCCAGATATCCTCTATTTCCCTCTGTAAGAGGGCTGTAGCCTGTAGTGCCTCGTTTTTATATTCCTCGTCTTCCTTTGACCTGCTGCACTTGCAGCAGGATGAATTTCCTCTAGTTCACCTATGGTAAATGGTGCCTCAGTAGGGATATTCTCCTGTAAGCTCTCGTCAAAGTAAACAAGCTCAGGCTTTTCTATGCTTTAACTCAGTTATAATAGGTCCCATCTGAAGTCCCCAGTCACCAAGGTGTACGTCACCTATAACCTCATTTCCCTCGCAAATCTCTCAGTTCGCTTTATACTCTCTCCGATAATTGCAGAACGGAGATGTCCTAGTGTAAAAGGCTTAGCCACATTAGGACCGCCATAGTCTATCACTATCTTCTTTCGGTTTCCCTCTGTCTCATAGCCAAAGTTGTCATTACCTCCCATTTCATTTACATAGTCAGCCAAGAAACTCATCTTGAGTGTAAGATTAGATGAAAGCCAGGCTTCACTGCTCTATCTTCTCAAATATCTTTCCTTCTTCGAGAGCTTCAGTTTATCTGCCATACCTCTTCGGCTATAACAAGGGGAGCCTTTCTTATATTCATAACTGCTGCCATAGCCCCGTTACACTGGTACTGGCAGAGGTCAGGCCTGTTAGAATATACTAACCATTCCGTATTTGTCGTAGCCTAGGCTAACAAAAGCATTTTCTACTGCTTCTTTTATCACAACAGATATCTTCTTCATTACAACTCTCCTCATACTTTATTTAATTTGAAAACATCTTGCAAATCCCCAGCCTCTATAAAAGGACGGGGTATCTGCAAAGATAGCTTTTAAACAGTAAAATCAAAGTGATTTACACATTAACCATTATTTCATTTTAGCATTTTTATAGAAAAGACAACTGTCAACGAAAGCACTACTTTTCATACAAAAATCTTTCCAGGCAGGGTTACCTTAAAGTCAACTGCCAAATCTCTGAAATTCTGTGGAGTAATTGTCTGAAGCTTATTTGGACTCATTGACAGAGTTTTTACAAGAATCTCAGCTGATTTTTCAGCAGTATGAGCAAGACGAAGGTAATATCAAAGTCGGTACCTGCTACAAATATGCCGTGAGTGAGCCCAGATGACAATGTCGTAGCTGCTTCATCAGCTCAGGGTCTCTACTCCTATTTCTCGTGCACGAGCACCATCCAGGCACCACCCTCCTCGTCAGGGAAGACCACAGGGCACTCTGTAGCCATCTCCCATAGTTCTCTGATCACCTTTCTCATCCAGTAGAAGCTTTACAAGGTAGAGCAATGATATTGGTAGTATGCTGTGATAAATTACCCTGTAATCAGGATTTCTTAAGAACTTTTACCTCGTGGCTCATAAGATGGCTTTGGAAGCTCAGATGTAGGCCTGCCACCATTTACAAGCCCCCACAGTATGCGGTACTTCTCACCCTTTTCATCAAGCTCTATAAGGCAGATAGAGTCTTCCGGCTATCCTCACATTTCTGAAAGAACTTTCTGAGCCAGTCACAAGAAAAATACTCTCCAGCAAGGTGAGAGTACTGCAGTTCCTATTTCTCTCCACTTCTCGGGACTTTAGCTCTTCCTTTACCTCTTCTACTACATAGTGGTTTAACCCTGTAAGAGAGGTTGCCTCCGTTTCTTTCATCACAGCCCATATTACAGCCGTCAGTTGCCATTCTCATAAAAGCCTTTTACAAATTCTGCATCTAAAAATCTCATAACTTCCTCTTTTCATTTCATCGATATTTATTATGTAGATGTCGCCCAAAGGTATATAATTGTAGATACATACTCGTACTCTTTTGATTATCATTTGTTACCACTTCTACAGGTATATCAATATCTTTTGCTACTTTTAGGATGACATCTGTATGCCTTCCTATAGCTGCCATATGGTGGGTAGGTCCTGCCTCACTCCAACGAGTTTTACAAATTCCCTCGCACTTTTCTCAGCTCAAATCTAGTTCTCATCATTGGTATCTCCAAAGGTAAAGATTTCCTCCTCGTTCACTCACTCTGCTACTACAAACTTGAACTTACCATCCTTGTCCTGGTGATGGCAAGATGGGATTATATCGCCCTGCAGGTGGATAGAAACTGGGTGAGATAGCCTCCACCAACCTTACCATGGAATACTTCAACTATCTTCGTTGTTGGCTTATGAGCCTTAGATATATCCGCATCTCCATGAACCAGAATGACCTATTATACATAGTCCTTATTAAAAGTCTATCGAGATACATCTGAGAGCTGCCCTGTACCCGCTATAGTCTTTAAGTATGCTCATTGCCATACACCTTAATATCTCCCTCTACTGCGCAGGCAGTTCCCTGCTATGAGCATAGAGAAAGCGAGGTTGAGCATGGAATCATGTATGCCTGCCTGTCCTGTAGCCTTGACCTGCATAATGTGAGGCAACCAGGGCAAGATTTTCCTTCTTTGCCCACCTTTCAAAAGGCAACCACATATCTAGCCATCTCCCAGACCTTTTTCTACACTCCCTCCACCCTCTATTTCGAAAGGTATCAAGGATTTCCTTTGCTTTATTCTCTATTTCTTCCTTGTCTGTGATATCGTCAGCCATACACCACATCTCTTCCCAGTCAGACTGTTTTTGTATAAAGTCCCATTCTGTTGTAGGAGGTTGGTTTCATCTATATACAAATCCATCATACCGGGATATGGGCGTCCTATCTGTCGCTATGTTGGTCTGTATAAATCTCCTTCTAACCTGACCGCCTTGCACCACTGATCTGATTTCCTTTTGCTACTTCCGCGTCTCCACCTTCAGCAACTCCTGTCACCACCGCATATCTCTTCCCTGCTCTTTCAAGGTCTGCAGCTGCTTCACCCACTGCGCCACAGGCATGGGAGGTTCCAAGCCAGGTAGGATATCCAGTCTTTTTGTAGTCAGGTGCCTTCATCTTCTGGATATTGACAACCACCACAGGAACATTCAGGTCTCTAACCACAGGTAGCACATTGTGAGGGTGCATAAGTAAGCATCTGTAAGAATACCACATCTACCATCTGCCTCCTGAACTTGTCTCCCGCTATCATTGCCTCTTCCTTTGTAGTAATCATTCCTCCGTCTACCACTTCAACGGTATCTGGGCAGGCTATTCTTAAAGCTCCTCATACTGCGATTCAAAATTCTTCTCTAAGCAGCGAAACTGCTCCATATAGCTCAAGTGCTATGGAAAAACCCCCGCCTTTGCCTTTTGTCTCTACCTAACATGGTTAATCTCCTTTTTCTAGTATTCGTATATTTTTATATCAGTGTAGAAAGTATAAACTCTATACGAACATTCCTGAAGAAAATTTATTGTCTTTTACTCTACAAAATATCAACTGAAGTATTCATTTTTCCTAAACCTAAAGCAAATTTCATACATTTCTACGGTAAATATGTATTTATTTCAAATAGAATTCTCTATCATCTTTTCTGGCTTCAAACAAGCCAGCTACAGCTCCATCTGCTATCATTAGGGCTAACAGATTGCCTATAGCAGTAGCCTCAGTAGGACCCTGTTTACTATATGGCCTGACTTCTTTTCACTAAAAAGCTCATTTAGATACTCTGCCTTAGAGCCGCCTCCTACTACATATATCTCTCCTTTATATTCTTCTCCCCTTCTTTCCTCTATTTCCCTTAAGGCCCTGATATAGCACTCTGCAAGGCTGTTATATATCACCTTGCGGTCTCTGCTATACCCTCAGGTACCTTCTGTCCGCTTTCTAAGCAACTCTTTCTATTTCCTCAGTCATGCTTTTGGGCGCTAAGAACCTGATCATCGTTGCAGTCAACTAAAGCAGAGATATCAGCCTTTGAGCTTTCTCACGATATTTCTCCCAAAAGTCCAGTATCGGAGCGCTATTTCTTTTCTCACTTTGATCATCCATAGTCCCATTATATTCTTTCAGTAACGAATCTTCTGTCATAACCGCCTTCGTTGGTAAAAATTCATCAGTCTGCTCTCATCGAATTATCAGCCTTTGTTATCTCCGTCCCCATCAATGACCAGGTTCCGGAACTAATATACAGACTTTCATCTTTATCAGTTGGCACAGCCATAACCGCATGAAGCCAGTCGTGAGTTCCTACAAAAATTAGCTTCAGCGTTTTATATGCCCACTTTTTCTTGTATTTCCTTTTCAATACTCTACAGGGCTTCCAGGCAGGTGAGCTTGCCAAAATATTTTCTTAGGATAGTCAGCCTTTTTAATTTATCCTCGTCCATTCTCCTGTTTCACAGTTTACAAGCTGAGTGGTAGTGTGCATTGGTGTATTCTGATACGGATTTTTCCTGTTACATAGGTAGTTAAAATACTCGGTATCATCAATAGCCTTTCTGCTTCTTTAAGATATTCGGGAGAGTTTTTCTTAATTGCCATAAGCTGATAAATCGTGTTAAATATCTATGATTCCGTCTTCTTATAAAGCTCTACCTCAGAAATGGTTTATACACCTCTTCATCCATTCCCTTGAGTGCGTCCATCCCTATAACCTACAGCATCTCCTATCCTCTTGCCAGCCTTTATCAAGTCAGAGACAAAATCCTCCCAGGTATCTATACCTATTGATGAAGGAATCTTCGCACTATCTCTTACATCTTACAGAGCCCTTTAATGATATGGTCAAAAATCTCGTCTACATCCCAGCAGCCTACCCTCTTTTCTTTAGAGCATTGGGAAAAGCGATACACCTCTTCAGTGATTATTTTCCCATCTTTTGATAACCTAATATGTGCCTTCCTCCAGACGCTCCAATGTCTATAGCAACCCAATACTTCATTTGCAACCATCACCCTTTCTTTGATATAAAGTAAATCTCATTTTTATTTAATCTGTAATAAACCAAGTTTGCAACAGTACTTTGTACTCCTCTATTTTTCAATGCTTACTTAGTATGTTTCAACAAGTTTAATGATAGAAATTAAGCGTGTGAGCTACTATTTGATTTTTATGGTTTCCACTTGTATATTTATATTTTATCTTATAATATTCTTATCAATATTTTAGGTCATTTCATGCAAAGACAGGGACCTTATTTGCAGACAAGGTGGGTAATATGAGAAAAAGAACTTCTAGATATATTAAAAATTACTCCAGAGGAGGAGACAGTACTTAGGGCGGAAGAGACCAGGTCCGCACGGAGTTTTATACAGAGGCTATGGGCGGACAGTTCATCAGTTGATAGCAGTAGCTGTTGACAGTAAGGGGAGGCTTATGAGCTTCGTCCTCATACCCGCTGTGCATTTCCCAAGACATGAGACATAACTATGTGGAGCTCGTATATATATGCGGTGGTAGCACTACACATATCATAAATAAATGATAAAAACTATAGTACTAAAGGAGAAATTGACCTCCTCTTCTTAAATCAAAAATGCACAGAGATCCTTCCTGCTGAGAATCGATGTTGCAGTTAATTTGTATATCTACCAGGAATTCTTCAATGTATCTTTTTCAATGATGCAAGAAGAAAAATGTGCTCCGTGATTTTCTTCTCTCCACCCTTTCAGGCGGCGATTCATTGCTTAACTTCCTTCATCTTTCAGCAAAGGACATCCTACCTGCACAAATCTTCTTGAAAACATACAGTATGGACAATATACGAGAAGCATCCTGGTACAAACAGTATAGTACCAGACCACCATAGGGCTATTGCTTATGAATCTTTCACCTTTTGCAGAAAATATAAATAAGGACTACCTGACAGATACGGTGAAAATATGATATTTACAGTGTTGAAAATACATAGAAACCCGATATAGAATGGCACACTAACTTTGAGAATTTCAGCGAGATTAAATAGAACCTGCTACTTTTTGTAAGCCGTTTATTAAAAACACTTAAACAAAGAATTTTAAAAACTCTTACAAGAAAGAAAGCTCCAGCAGGCTGTTTTCCTGCTGAAGCAAAAGTACACTTACCGTCGAAAAGATAATGGCTGCCGTAGGCTATGACAACAGCAGCTATTTCCACAGAAAATTTCGTGAGAAAATACGGGGATGTCACCTAATGGTATAGGCTAAATATGAAATTAATTTGTTTGATTCAGACTCAGGTGATAAGCCTTTATCTTTTGTTATGCATCTTTCATTATTTCTTCAAATACTTTCTTTCGGGCTCCTACATACTCGCTTCCATCAGTGAAATTACCTTTGCCTTCATATTGCACAGTGTTTCAACCTCTATTACATTTTCTCCCTCATAATGCCACTACAGGGATGGATACTCTGTATTATTCTACAAAAAGAAACACCCTTACGAGCAAACTTCCATAATTTCTGTTACTTTTCTATATTTCATAATAAATTTTCTCTATTTTCATATATTTCTTTCTCACTATTTGCGATAACTGCCCAGTACTTTAAGACTTTCTTTCGGATGTCTTGGTCTGTGTTTGTCCTGTCTACTGCAATCAATCAAAGTCATCAAATCCTTTTGCCGCTCAAAAATTGTCCAGTAATGACCGGTGCATATAGCCGATGACTTTTGATTCCATCTGCAGCACGAGTCCTCGACACCCTTTAAAAACTCTTTCAATAAATGCCACGCACGTCTGTTATCGTCTGACGTTGCAATTCCATTTTCCGTATACCGTGGAATAGAAGAGACTCTATGTACGGTTCGAATCACATTTCGAAGTGCTTTCCGAGATGGGAATTCCTGACCCATCTATGTCGTTTCACGGTGCCCTCAGGACAGAGGGCAGAGAACCGTCTTTTCCCATTAAGGTACCGTGTGTATAATTTTGAAGTCCAGAAGAAATCATCATTTTAATATATGGCAGATGGCGCATAAATACTCTCTTCCACTCTCTTGCTGCCTCTTCTCTCCCGCCTAACCTGTGACTGAATATCGTGTGGTGATAAAGTAATACCAGTTTGAGAAGGTCCGGCTTTATCGCCTTCATCGCTTCCTTGCTGCCTGATGCTGTGCCCTCGTAACAAGGATATCTCCTCTAGCTTCTGTCCGCTATATGACAAAAGTCTGTGGCTGCAGGGTGTTCAAATACTACAGCATTTTCCACTGCCTGTTTTCATTTTCCATCATTGGATTCAACTTCGAGGTTGATACCCACTGAACAGAGCTTTCTGCTTTTTGCGCGTTCTTCCTTTTCGCTCTGCTTCACTTTTTACAGCAGCTGCCTGCCATCTGTTTCATATAACGCTTTGCACAATGCTGCAACCTGTGAGTCCCATCAAGTGCCTCATTGTACATACATAATGCATCAAATCTACCAAAGCTGTTCTGTCACACCAGCGCAATATTTTGCCGGCGCAAAACAGTGGTTTCTTCACTTTCCTTCAACCGCCTTGTGCTATCAGCCATTTTGATGTGAAGTGGTGCATAGATTACGATTGGCTCAGATTCCATTTTGCTCTACAGCGCTCTAAGGCTTTTCGGTAGTGTGTCAATTTCTGTCTCATCAAACTTACTGCATTTCGGCTCAATTCTCGCCCATTCAATAAGAAAAAGCGAGTAGCTTGTTTAAGCCCGCCTCTGCCATAAAGCTGATGTCCTCTTCGTAACAGTTTATAATGAATCTGCAGCGTCCAAAGAAGGCTCATTAAAACTTGTATGTTCCATCTACCTGCTCCATTGCTTACAATCACTGTGAATATTATTTCCTTCTACCTGATGATGCTGCTATTGATGCTCCAATCAAAAATGTTTTTCGGCAATTTACTCATATCTACTACTCCTTAATTAACCAAAATCATCTTATTTTTGACTTTTTACACTTCATTTTTACAGGCAATTCCAGCTGCCGTTCGCCTAATCCTTCTGCTTTCACAGTAAGCTTTGCAACACCTTCTGACTGACCGCGAATGTGTAGCACGCTTTTCCCTGATATGTAATTACTTTCCCAGAGGTATGGTACCTGCTGTAATGGTCGCTTCCGGTTTCCAAACGCTGCCAGCACGACTTCTCCTTCCACCACGATGCTGTGCTTCTCATCTCTACCTATATGACTCGATTTCCCTTCTCATCTACAACCTCAACGATTGCAAAAAGCAATGACTGTCCGTCTGCCGAAAGACTCTCATGATGCAAGGCTCTGGTATCCGTGGTAATTCCGTAATCCTGCAGGTTTTCATGCAGACACTACCAGATCTCTCGATACCTCCCTGCCCGTTAGTATAGCTGATAGCCTCCTAATACGCAGTTCATATTTTAATTCAAAACATACTTTCCTGTGATTATCTTTTTCCGGCTTTTTCTTTTCCGACAGACTTACCGATTCCAGGATAAGTTCTACTTCTTCTGCTGCTTGATCAAACCTCCACCATGTCGGGCTGCCTTCTTCTGCGAGCCAGCTCCAGCTATTTTGCACAATCCTGCCATGACGTAACGGTCTAAAAAGCTACTGCTTTCCAGCAATTTTGCTGCGGATTATGGCAGAGCAATATAGGTTTCATCCGAGCAGACCGATTCTGCGATATGCCGCTGTGGCTTTTCAAATCACGCACAAATCAATTCTCCTGCTCCGGCGGTTCGCCATGGGTAACCCGCCATATGCATTTTCCTGGCCTGCGGTGACAGCCTGCTCAAGGACACATACTACGTTTTCCGATGCCTGCTTCTCCCGATATAATCCATATTTGGTCCATTCAAAATCCTGCTAATAACGTTTGGCAGACGTGGAACATCCTCCCAGTACTCTCCATCTGTCTTGGTTTACTCTCTGTGCAGCAGATTACACGATTCGGAACGCTCCAGCCCTCTTCGTAGGTGATAATTCAAATAATTATATCCCACCATCCTCAGATTTGCCACAAAGCCTTCCGTATAATCGGTTACATTCCAAATCTCACGGCCAAACTTCATCAGATTATTCAACGCTCCACCGTTTAACTGTTGCTTCCACTGCATCAGGGGCTGCCAGAATTTTGCCTCTGTCTTCATCATCTAATCCGTTAAAGAAGACACCAAGGCACCTGTAACAAAGCAGGTGGTATGATCGCTTTCGCCTGCTCAGACAGCATTGCGAAATCCCAATGTCCGTCTGACAGTCCGCCCCTCCGGAAGTTCATTTCCGATAGACGAAAATAACAGATGGATGATTCGGTCTCTTACTACAAAGCTTGTCAGCTCAATAGCCTTCACTCCCTGGCAAATGTCATAATAATCATCGTTGTTTTCGACATATTCCATGTTGTCAAAAGCTTCGTGTAACCACAATGCCAAGTCTGTCACAGGCGTCTAACATATCTGTGAATGCACCGGTTATTATTATAGGAAACGCAAAGCAGTATATCCATTGTCCTTATGAAGTTTTACCTTTTCTGTATTCCACTATCCCTAAAAGAAGCTGCTCCTAAAATTCCGTTATCGTGGTGAACATCCTCCTTTTCATCTTCATTCTGCCGTTTAACATAAATCCATTCTTTTATCCGCGGAAATGGTGCAATTCAAAAATTTGTCTATTTCACAGTCAAGGACCCACTATCATCATCTAGATTTCGTCTTTAGCAGGCCGATATTCATCAACTGCGCTATGACCTGATACAGATTGACGAATCAATATCCCAAGTGCACTGCTCTACCATAAATTGCGTTCTTGCAACCGCGAAAATACTATCCCTGCTGGCTTGTCACTTTGTTTGTCCTGCGTTCTTTTTGAGCTGTACTATCGTTGTCACTCACCTGTGCAAGTAGCTGGATTGATCCATACATCTGATCGTCCTCTCTTTCCAACATGATTTTCCATCGTGATTTCATGCAATTACAAATGCGTCCTACTCACAATATGGTCTGTATAAACTAATATTCCATAACAGTTATGACTGTGAAGCTTTGGAACTGATCCGGTAAGTGAACGTGACGGTAGATTCCGGTGGCTCGAGACCTGTCTGCTGTTCGGTTCATATCATTGCTCACCCAGTAACCTGAGCGGTTCTTTTCCAGCTTCATTCGTGAGGTCAGATCGATAAACGGTGTATAACCATGATGATGTCTTCACCAATGCCAGCTGGTTTACGGTTTACATCCCCAAATGCTCCGTCCAAATTCCACGAGAACTCTTTATTTTCCCTCTTTCGTTGCTTCAATATATTTGCAGCTATGTGTAGCTACTTACCATCCAATATCGGTGTTAGCACCATTGACGGAACTCCAATTTTCCATCTGTTTTCAATCTAAAATCATTGCGGAAGTTACTTCTCTCTTGTTTTCCTTAAACATCCCCAGATATTGGACGGTTTCTCAAACATAAATTCCAAGCACACAGTCAATACAGTCTCTTCTCATTCCGTGCTCTCCTTTCTTGGCCCTATTTCCAAATCATCATGCATCTCCTGTAACACCGCCTACCCTTTGGGGTCTGCAAACCACTGAAACTTCATACGTATATCATCCTTAGTGGATCACTTAGCAATAACGTTCCAGTATTGTCGCCGCTTCAATCACCAATTATATTTTTCCATATGAGCAGCGCTGAAATCCATGTAGCGGTATGGCGGCACAATCTGGTTCTGGCACTTTCTTACCATTGACAAATACTACCTCCCTCCTTCCCAGGCGCATCCATAATTTCAAAACTACCTTTCCTTTGATAATGCAAAGCTGCTCTCACCGGACTAAATCCAGAGAATGCAGGCGAGCTGCTCCTTGGCCAGCGCTGATCAGCGCATCTGGCCAGCCAACAGCTGCCAAAAATCCAGGATGGTGTAATTCCGGCACGAAACTGCCCTGCCAGGCGCCGTTTCTGTCATGTTGCCGTTCACCGTATCGGTTCTGAAACATATCCAGTCGGCTTCATCCAATATCAGAATAAGACTTCTTCGAGGCTCAATGGTACAGCTTCCTCCAAAACCTCTGCCGGATGGGTGTGTTGTCCTCCATCGTACCAATAACGGGACAGGAAACCGGTGGCGAGACCGTTCCTAGATGGGCTGTCTCTGCTTCGTTTACGTAATACGGTTCTGCCTCGCCTGCATGGTGCATTGCCCGCAAATAGGTGCTTTCGGTGCAAACTGTACTTCCGGTACGGATAATTTTATCATGTTCTACAAGTTCATCCGGTTAAGCACCGTCGCCGACAGGGTGTTCAGCAAATCATCATCACCCTCTATGATTCCTGCGACGGAGACTGTCAATAAAATAACGGGAAGACCTAATCATGAAGCTCCTGTAGCCTTTGCTATGGTTGTTTGTCTTAGATTGGGTTTTGGAATGATAAACTGCACTGTTCTCCTGTGTGTTCACCTGCTGTGGATTTCAGTTTCGTATTGTAATGTTGGGCTCTAAAAACATCGCAGGAATGTTATCAAACTCTATCTGTTCTTCTGCCAGCTTTCTTGCCGCTTTTGTTTCAGCATCGCATTCCCGTCCA
>BNJV01000259.1_pt1 | contig 30149 bp, 53 predicted proteins | sample 8540591 | NCBI WGS metagenome assembly BNJV01 (sample SAMD00202457, study PRJDB9452) | human saliva metagenome | host: Homo sapiens | reverse complement strand
GTTCACAGCACTGGGTCGCGAGAAAAACTCCGGCTTCGCTTGCGGCATGAGAAATTCCTTTAAAAAGGGCCCTTGCTGTAGAATAACTGGAAGCAGTTCCGATTTTCTCCCAAAAACTTCCGAAGTAGAACATCCCACAACAAAGAGCTGTCCTTTTTCAGCTTTGCTTTTTCAATAAATTCCTTAGAAAGCAGATATGCCTCTTCTTCCAAAGAAGAAAGATTCACCGCATCAACAAGATGCACATCAGACCTTTTTCAGCCTTGTATTGTTCATTCATATTGATTTCACCCATGATTTCCTCCATTTTTCAAAAGCATATTTTTCTTCTTTGGGAAAAAGTACAAAAATATCTGACTTCTTATCCTTCTTCCAGCTGCGTTTCCAACTCTGCACAAACCGCCAGATAATCCGAATGACCAAGAAGAAGCATCTTGTCTTCAAGCAGCTTTAAAGGCTTCTTCGAAAGCTTCCCCATCCTCTCTTTTTATCTTGCAAATCACAATCCGATAAGGAGAATCACCCCTGTACCATCTCCCGAAGAAACTTGACTTCGATTTCTTTTTCCAAAAAAATTTCATCCGCAAGATAATGGTCGAGGTCCATATAGGCATAGCTAAGCTTTCTTTCCAAAGCTTTCATCCATCTTCCAGAAATTCTTCATAGCTATCCTCCTTTTTCTTTTTAAAAAGCAAGCCAGATATATTTCCATCAGCCTTGACTTAGCTTTCTTAACGTATCGACTCTCAGCTTATCGACCTTTCTGTCATAAGTCATAAGTCCGTTGATTTCCTCCTCTATATCGGTGGTTTGAGTATATATCGTCGCACTAAGGCCCTTTTCCACATTGGGGAAAATGTCTCTCCCACAGCTTCTCATAAGCTGCAGTGACCTCCTCCTCGAAGAGAAGAACTTATAGCCGAACTCCTTTCTGCTCCACAGATGCTCTTTACCGGAAAGGCATAGCCTCCGTACTCGCTTAGTGCCACCACCCTATCCTTCTGCGGCTTAATCTTTTAAAAGCATAGCGGTAATTGTGAATGGAATAGAGGTCCCTGCCTCCTGGTCAAACCAGCCACAGGCCTCATTAATCAATCTTGTCTCATCCCATTTACGAAGCATTGCAGGTGGCTGCAGGTGCATCAAACTGTCCCCATCCTTCATTAAAAGGAGTCCAAAGCACAATAGAAGGGTGATTGTAGAGCTCTTTCACCATTTCTTCCAGGTCCTTATAATACTGCTCTCTCCCTGCCTTGTCCGTTCTTGCAAAAAGCTTATACTTATTGTCCTTTATACCTCTAGCCCCTTTATCCCAAACATTGGGGAATTCCGTGACAAAAAGGTGATTATAAGCTCCTCCGCCACAGGGCATATCCTGCCAAACGAAGACGCCTTCTCTGTCACAGTGGTAATAAAACGATCCGCCTCAACTTTCATATGTTTTCGAATGGTATTAAAACCGTAATCCTTTGTCTTTAAGATATCATAAAGTAAAGCCTCATCAGATGGTGCCGTCATCAGGCTCTCCGGCCAATACCCTTGGTCCAAAAAGTCCATTGAAAAAGAAGCGGTTCATTATTTAAGAAGAAGCGTAAAATACCGGCCTTATCCTTTTCCGATAGAAAGCTTTCGCATCGCAAAATAAGATTCTACCCTGTCCTCTCCATACTGAAAAAGAACAGGATAGAGATAAGGACTTTCTGTTGTCCACGGCTGTAGACGCTCAAGTTTACAAAGAAAATCCTCTCCCGGGTATTCCCTCTGCTTCATAGAGTAATTTCATTCCCTCCCGTATGAATAGACTTTTTCTTCCGTCTTCCGCTAAGGACTGTATTCTTTTTCACTTCCTTCTTACAATCTTGAGTAGGGCTATCTTCCTCTATCTTTTTTGCTGATTCGGCATAAATCTGCGGCTCAAAAATCTGAATCCGCACAGTTTTCCTATCTTCCTCCGGCAAGTCTGCATTTACCGAAAAACGGAAATGCACCGTAGTTTCATCGAAGTCCGTGTGATTTTCACATCCGTCAAGTATGACTTCGGTACTTTTTCCAGCCACACAGACTTCCAGATTCCACTCTGCCCGGTATAGAAAATGGAGGAATAACGACAATTCTTCTTCCACCTTTGCTTTCCTCTGGCATGGGGAAGAAGCTCCGTTGCATCTGTTCCTCGTACCAACAGCACATTGCTTTCTTCCGTACAGTATTCGGAAATATCACAAGTAAACTCCTGTGTATCCCCCTTGTGTTCTCCTACTTTTTCTCCATTTACAAAGACCCTCACACTCTTGATCCACCGCTCTGAAATGTAAGAAGCTTTTCCTTCTCCTTTTGAAAAATCCGAAGAGATAAGTCTCCTATTCAAAAACCTCATCCGGATTCAGTATTCTGTTCCACAGCGGAAAGTTCCGTTTCAGGAGAAAGGGACAAGGATTTTTCCACGATAAAGCTCCTTACTATCTTCTTTTTGAGAACCCTGTAAGTCCATTCTCCATTTAAAATCTCAAAGTTCTCTCTTTTAAATTGAGGACGGGGATATTCCGAAGCGGCTTCGCCCTATCCAATTTTTTTCTCCAAAGACCGAAGATAATCTGTTTTTCAGCTTAGTCATTTTTGTGTTCTCCTACTTCTTTTTATGAAAAATCTCCGACTGCATCGCTACTGAAAGAATAACCAAGATTCCCATAATAATGGACTGCCAATGCACCGATATGGTGGAGGGTAAGTACGTAAATAAGGTATTGATAATATAATAAATCAAAAATCCCGAAAAAGTCCCGGTCAATTTTCCCTGTCCGCCACTCAGCTGTATTCCCCGATAGCACACATGGCAATGGCATAGGTTTCATAAAGATTTCCTGCACTCAGCGTCGCACTGCCACTGCTGGAAGCCAAGAAGACACCGGATAAAGCCGCAATAAAACCGGAAAGAAGGAAGGCCAGGGTTTTTCACTTTCTTCACTTCGATTCCCATCAGTTTAGCAGCTTCCGCATTTCCCCCTGCTTGCATAGAGACGCATACCGAACTTCGTATTCTCAGCAAGATATTTACAGAGGAAAAAGAAGACAAAGAAAAATAAAACCAAAAGAGATATCCCCCGAAAAAGCCGGGAATCAGATTGAAAAAAGCTTTGCCTTTGGCAAAAAGCAGAACGGGGTCCTTAATTGCTACGGACTTTCTTGCCAAAATCTGCACCATCCCTCGTAGTGCAAAAAGCATGGAAAGAGAGGCAATCCACGAAGAAATTCGCATCTTGCATACCATGAAAGAAATCATTGCTCGGTCAGCACACTGACCATGATTCCGGCAAAAATCCCAAGATAGGGATTTTGCTCTCCGACCAGGCCCATTACCACCCCACTTAAAGCAAAAAAACCGCCCCTACGGAGAGGTCAATTTCTCCGCTAAGGATGACAAAAGCTCATACCCAAAGCCAAAAGACCTCCATTTTTAGAGGCTTTCAAAAAGAATATTCATGCTGTTTTCTACGGATAGAAAGTGTTTGTCACGAAATAGCAGGCTACTCAAAACAAATAAAAACAAAAAAAGGCGAGGAAAGTCTTATTGATTGTCGGAATTTTTAGCAAAAATACTCGCCGGCCGAGAAACGGATACTGCCTTTATTTTTTTCTCTTCCATCTCTAGCTCCTTTCCCTTTGAATATACACGGCAAAGACAATCATCATCGCCTTTACCACCTGTGCATACTGATCCGGTATATTGTTCATAACACAGGTCAGCGTAATATATTGCATAATCATCGCCCCAGTACGGTTCCGAGTACACGAGCTCTTCCGCCGCCTCATGGGCGTTCCACCTATAACAACCGCCGTCAATGGCGTCAAGCTCTGCCAACTGCCCTAAGGAACTGCCTGCTGCAACAGAAACCTGGAAGCCTGCATAACGCCTGCAATTGCTGCAAAAATGCACTTAATCCGTACACAAAGATAAAGACTCTGTCACTGTGGATACCTACGAGATTACTGGATTTAATACTGTCTCCTACCGCTTGAATCTGTACACCAAGCGCTGTTTTTTTAATGAGAATCCAAATCAAAAGGACGGATAACACGATAGGGATAAGCTGTACCGGGATAAAGCCGCAGAATTTCATCGTACCGAAGGCGGAAAGTAACTCTCCTTTCTCTCCCAGAGTATTAAAAATAAATATCCCGTCCGTCACAAAGCACCTGTGCCACACCACGGACACCGAGCATCAGCCCCAAGGTGATAACCATCGCCTGCAACTTTAATTTTCCCTACCATAGCGCCGGTAAATGCCCCCACTAATACCGAGAAAAAAATACAGCAAGAAGAATTCCCGGAAAGATACCGATACTTTTCCATGCTTTTTGCCATCAGGACTCCGGAAAGAGCCATCAGAGAGCCTACCGAAATATCTATTCCTCCGGTGGAAATCACCAAGGTCATCCCCATTCCGCAAAAGTATAGTAGGGCAAATCTGGGTGATGGAGTTTTTGTAAAGTGCCAAGCTTAAAGAAATTCGGTGTAAAAAGAATATTGGCCAGTAAGAGAAGGGCAAGAAAAAGCAAGGAAGCATAGTCCGAAAAGCTCTTCTGTTTAATTTTCAGCATTTTCACTTCCTCCTTCCTTTCCGTCTTCTGCAATTATAGCCATGATGGCATCCTCGGAAATTTCCTCTCCCTCCATTTCTCCCCGGACCTTTCCGTCACGGAGCACCACTCACCCTATGGCAGTTTCTTGCAAGCTCACTGAGTTCCGAAGAAATCATCAATACGGAGATTCCTTCCTTAGAAAGTCCCTGAATCAGCTTTTTCTATCTCTTCTTTCGCCCTGATGTCGATTCCTCTCGTCGGCTCATCCAAAAATCATGAGTTTCGGATTCATACATCCAGCGTGCAAGGAGGACCTTTTGCTGATTTCCTCCGCTTAAATTTCGAATTTTTGAGAAAGAGAAGGCGTCTTGATACGCAAAAAGTTCAACATAACGTTTTGCCAATTCTTCTGTTTTGCAAAGTCAATAAAGCCATTTTTCTGCAGGTTCGGCAGCATGGCAATCGTCATATTTTCTTCCACGGAAAGATTCGGGGAGGATGCCCTCGGTCTTACGATCCTCAGTACAAAAATCCCATTCCTTTTTCTATGGATTTAGATGGATTTCTCTGAAAAATAGGCTTCATCCATCCAAAAGACTTCACCCTCTCCCGCCTTCTCCGTTCCAAAAGTAACTCGGCAAGTTCCGTTCTTCCCGAACCGAGAAGTCCGGCAAGGCCGAGAATTTCTCCTTTTTGATTGAAAGATTTACCCCGAAAGGCGCATCGCAAGCTTTGCCTCTTTCACGGACAGAATTGTTTCCGCAGAAGAAAAAGCTCTGCTTTCTTTCTTACTCTTTCCTTCCATTCTTTTCCAATCATTAAGGAAATGAGCTTATACTGATCTATATCTTTCACTGCGAAGCTACCCACCGTTTCTCCATCTCGGAAAAATAGTCATGCTGTCACAGATTTCATACACTTTCATCCAATTTATGACTGATAAATAAAACGCTGATTTTCTTTTCTTTTTAATTGGCGGATAATGCGAAAAAGCACCTGCACCTCATTTTGATCCAGGAGGAAGTCGGCTCGTCCATAATCACAAGACGCGCTCTTGAACGTACCGCCCTGGCAATGGCTACCATTTGCTGAATCGCCGTAGAATATTGATTGAGACTTTTTACATCAATGTGAAGTCCAAGCTCTTCCAAGGCCTTTTTCGCCTCTTCCTGCATGGACTTTCGATCCAGAAAAACGTTCTTTTTCGCCTCTTCCCAAAAACATATTTTCATAAACTGTCTGGTAGGGGATGAGATTTAATTCCTGATAAATCGTGGAAATCCTGAGTTCCCTCTAGCTTCCGCAGGAGATTTACAATGAATTTCTTCTCCCGCAAAAAAATATCTTCCCTGATCTTTCCTGTATACTCCTGTCAAAACCTTAATCAGAGTGGACTTTCCTGCCCTGTTTTTCCCCATAAGAGCATGAACTTCCCCTCCTCAACCTGCAAGGATATTCCCTTTAAAGCTTTTTACTCCGGGAAAGGATTTTTCAATCCCTTCCATGCTTAACAGCACACTCATGCTTCCTCCTTACTCTCTTTTTCCGGAAAAATCCACTGCTTTTTGAGCCGGTCTTGAACAGCTATTTTTCTTTAATTTTTGGGCCTCTTGCAATCCATTTCCTTTTTCCGGAGAGCTGTGAAAAAGCCGGAAAACTATGGTTCAAAATTCGAAGGCATAATCCTCTTCTTTTCACAGCCCTAAGTACTTCTTTAGAATCCTAAATCAACCTGTACATTGTCCTTGGTATACAGTGTATCCTCATTGGTAATATTCTCCGGAACAGCCTCGCCATTCGCAATCTTCCGATAGTTTCACTACGATTGGTCCAAAAATAAGGAGAGCAAGTGCAGGAAGCCAACTGTCTTCCGGCCTCAATGTCCTTAAATGCCGCCTTGGTTCCGTCAATACCAAGAATTAAAATATCCTTTCCGGGAGTCAGTCCTGCTGCTTCAATGGCTTTCATAGCCCCCTGTGCCATGTCATCAGTTACACAGTAAACTGCATTGATTTTTATCTCCGCCCTGTGCCTGAAGGATATTTTCCATAACAGCCTGTGCCTTATCCATAAGCCATCTGTCCGTCTTGCTCCGCAACATGTTTATACTTGAAGAATCCAAAGTATTGACAAAGCCGTCCTGTTCTGTCTGTAGAAGTGGAAGAATCGTAACCACCGTTAATGATGACAATATTTCCACCATCCGGTAAAGCAGCCTCTAAAGCTTTTCAGCGCACTGCTCTCCCTCCCAAACGAAGTCGGAACGGATAGAAGTGGTGAAATACTTTCCTGCTTCCCCATCAATGGCACGGTCCACTCAAGATAACCGGAATACCGGCTTCCATAGCTTCTTCCAAGGCCCCCTGTAAACTGTTGTTTTCTAAAGGAGCAACTACAAGATAATCAACCTTTGCGGCAACCAGATCACGAATATCGGACTCCTGTGTCGCAATATCTCCACCGGCATCCTTTACAACAAGCTTTCCGCCGGCTTCTTCTACAGCCTTTTTAATGCTGTCGGTCTCAGTTGTTCTCCATGCAGACATGCTGTCTGTCTGTGCAAAGCCGACTGTTTTTCCCTCTATGAAACTGCTTCACCGGCATCAGCCTTTTCTTCGGCTTTTTCCGTTTCTGCAGCATCCTTTGCCTCCGTTACCGCTTCTGTGGAAGCTGCACTTGTCTCTTTCGCCGTTCCTCCACCACAAGCCATAAGAGATGCCGCCATAAGGACGGACAGTACTACACCTAGAACTTTTTCATAAATTCCTCCTTTTGCTTTCTGAGATTCCGTTCATTTCGCTTTGATTAATAGCGAGTATCCTTCAAAAACATAGAATATCTCGTTTTTAGCTTACTTTTCCGGACTCTCCATCTACCCCCGGACTATTTTCAGCAAATAGTCCAAAATCACAAACTGTTTTCTTTATCTTTTTAGGATATTTTCGGTAAAAAGAGTATAACACAGTTTCAATATATTTATCCATGAGAGAAATTATTAATATTTTTCAGAATAAAAAAACAGAGAGAATTTTCATATTATAAACAAGGAAAAATGTGCCGACTAATGATGTAGGTATGTTCTCTTATGATTTGATATTCATCTCAAATCTGAAAAATATATTCGAGGAAGAAGGTTATCCGTCAATCACAAGGAAGGATTTCTGTATGAAAGCGAAGGATGCGAAGCAATTATCAAAGAAATTAAAAACACAAAGTCTAAGTACTCGTATATCCATTATTCTCGGTATTCTGTCTTTTTTATCATGCTCGGGCTAAGCTACTTTTATAGTAGACTTGGGAAGCCAATCCACGATCTGGATAGAAATATGGATGATTTACTGGATTTAACCGAGAGAAAACCAGTGATATTTTTAAAAACAAGTGACTACCCTCACGGGGAGTATGAAGCAATCCATCAACTTCGTCTGGTCACAAGAAGATGCTGTAGGAGGCGTCCCTGCCAACCCTTGACTGTTCATTTTAATCGTGATGGTCAAATGGTTGAACAGCATATTACACAAATGTCAGGAACCACCTTCCGCTCCCGTATTCTGGACCGAGCCGTTCCCGCAAGCCGCTATAATATGGAAGTGGTTATGATGGATTCCATGTATGCAACCATTACAAACAACCCGTATATAACCGGAGCAGGATATTTCTTTGAAGACAGAAAAAGTCATTGAAGGAGAGAGAAACTACGGCCCGTATCTAACTGTTCAAGGTGCCGAAACGCGAAACATCGTCAACTATCCCTATGATTATTATAAGGACAAAGATTATTATCTTAAAGCCAAGGAGACACTGCAACCCACTATTACGGATACCTATACCCTGGATGACGATGGTAAAAACCGTCATCTCCGTCAGATCCCATCATAGCGGATAATGACTTCAAAGGTGTCGTAACTATTGAACTTGACCTTGAAGCTTTTTAATGTTTTAAATCATGAGGACGTTCGTTTCCACTCTCTTCACTTCGGTCATCGATAATGAAGGCAAATTCATGTATGCATCCGATGAAGCTTTGAAGGGAAGACTCTCACCGATGCATTTAGAGAAGAAGATTTGAAAACCATAAAAGAGAAGATGAAGGACGGAAAATCTTTCCATGTCGTGATAAAAAACAATGCCGGTGTAAGGAGAAGAGTTTATCTCGCCCCTAATCAATTCGGAAATACCACTTGGTGGAGCCTTATGAGTATCGCTAGACAGGACTACCAAAAGGTAACGGATCGTTTGGTTTTCTTAGCGTGGACCATCGGCCTTTCCGGAGACTTCCTTCTCATTCTCTGTACCTATTTGCTCATTAAAAAGATGCTGGCTCCACTAAAGATGATGACACGCGTAAGTGACAAGGTGGTAAATGGAGATCTTGATGTGGTTATCCACTACAAGAAACAGGACGAGATCGGTCATCTTGCATTGGCTCTAAAAATGTAACCACCCAGATTAAAAGAAATCATCGGGGACTTAAGCAATAAACTAAATGCCATCGCCCAAGGCGATTTTCGTGTAGATCTGTCCGACGAAAGGCTCTATGCGGGGGATTACAGCCTCTGATTCTTAGCTTACGGGAAATTACCAAGGACTTATCGCACACCATGAAAGAAATTAAGAACTCCGCGGAAGAAGTCAATTCCGAAGCGGAACAGGTTTCCGGCGGTACAGATTCTTTCACAGGGGCTTCGGAACAAGCCTCTTCTATCGAAGAACTCGGCGCTACTATGAATGATATTTTCCGAACAGATTAAAGGAACGGCAGAACAATCCGTAGCAGCCAACCAGCTCACAATCGATGCCGGAAAGGCTGTCGAACAGAGTAATAAGAAAAATGGAAGAAATGTCTCTTGCCATGCAGGAAATCACCGATAAGTCCAACGAAATCAGTAAAAATCATTAAGACCATCGATGACATTGCCTTCCAGACCAATATTCTCTCCTTAAATGCCGCTATTGAGGCAGCCCGTGCCGGGAAGCCGGAAAGGGCTTCGCGGTTGTAGCGGATGAGGTGGGAAATTTAGCACAAAAATCCGCAAAAGGCAGCGCAAAACACCGGTAACTTAATAGAGGAGACAATAGACGCCGTAGAAAGAGGTGCCAAAATCAGTCAGGAAACGGTTGATTCCATGGCATTGGTAAAAAGCGAAGGCAAAAAGCATTTCTGAAATAATCGAAAAATTACTAAGGCTTCCGAAGAAGAAGCAGAGGGAATCCACCAGTTAACCATCGGTGCAGAGCAGATTTCCGCTGTGGTGCAAAAACAACTCCGCTACTGCACAGGAATCCGCCGCCGCATCAAAAAGAGCTGTCCGAACAGGCTAATATTATGAATGAGTTGGTAGCCAAGTTTCAGGTAATAGAAAACGAGGACTAAGAAGATATTGAGCCACCGCTCGTCTCAAGTGACTGATATTTAAGGGGCTGTGAAAAATCAAAATAATAAAGAAATTTTCAGCAATACAGGTCTGAATGCGGGGTAGTCTGAGCCCGTCGGTACTTGTGAAAAACAAGAGAAACGCAGTTTTTCGCTTAGTATCCGTTACGTAAGGACAAACTTTTCATCAGAAAAGTTGTCCTGTACGAGACCAACTTCCGAAGGAATTTGCTTTGCGAGCAAAGTGAGCAGTGGTTAACAAAACCACTGCTCAGTCAGGCGAAGCTAGCGAGAGCGTGCCCCAAGTTCAGATCTGTATTGCTTTTGAAAAATCTTTTGATTTTTCAAAGCCCCTTTTTCTCTTCTATCGACGATTTTTTATTACTTCTTCTCCTCGCTCTTCTCTCTTTTCAAGAAAAAGATACTGCAAGACAATACTCACAATAACAAGGACAAGAGAAAGTGCCTGTGAAACCGCTATTCCCGTCCCAAAAAGCATCAAAGAATCTGCACGGAGCCCTTCGATAAAGAAACGTCCCAAGCCGTAAAGCCCAAGGTACAGGAGAAATATCTGTCCCTTAAACTTCTTTCTTTTGGAAAACCAAAGGAGAAAAAAGAATACGCAGAGGTTCCATACACTCTCATACAGGAAGGTGGGATGCACCTGCACATAGCTGATTCCGTCTATATTTTGCAAATGAGCCGCCACATTGTCATTGATCATCGAAGGATTCACAATGGATTCCTTTATGCGCATGGCAAAGAGGGAATTCGTATAGCCTCCGAAAGCCTCCGCATTAAAGAAGTTTCCCCAGCGTCCCATAGCCTGTCCGAGAATAAGTCCCAGTACACCGGCATCCGCCATGGGAAAGAAATCCAGCTTCTTTTTCTTACAAAAAACGATACAGGTCGCAATTGCAGTAAGAACCCTCCGTAAATCGCAAGTCCCCCTGCCGGATATTTGGATCTCCATAAGATGCTGAGAATAATAATCCCATTCAAAGATGACATAATAAATTCTTGCCCCAATCACCCCTAAAATGATAACAAATAGCGCAAAGTCCTGAATATCATCCGCCTTATAGCCGCATCTCACGTACTCTTTACTCGCAACAAGCATCCCAAGCAGCATGCCGCAACCGATAATAATGCCGTAAAAGGCAATCGTAAAGCCGAAGGGGCTGATATGATTTACGAGATGCTTGATTCCGATCTGCAGGTGCGGAAAATAGATATCGTAGTCTTGAAAGTTCATTCGTTCTCCTTAGTTTCTTCTAGATATATCGCCATCAAGGTTCCTATCCTTATTGGAATATATGCCTTGCATAGCTTCATCTCCTCTACTCACCTTGTAAAAGCTTTAAGAAATCTTCCTCCGAAAGAATCGGAATTCCCAGCTCCTGAGCCTTCATATTCTTACTGCTGGTAGAATTCTTGTCATTGTTGATAAGATAGAAGTATTCTTCGAAACAGAAGAAGCGGTACTTGCCCCCCGCCTTTCGAATCTCCTCCTCCAGCTCCTTTCGATTTTGAAAAATGGTTTAAAAGAGCCCGTAATTACAAAGACCTTGCCGGAAAGTGCTGTATTTTCCGCTTTCTCCTCCCTATGGAGGTGCAGTATAGATAAGAGTTTCCGGAAAAGCCTGCAATTTTCTTCCTCTTTAAAATAGCGGACAATGCTTTCTCCGAGTATCGGTCCCTATTCCTTTGATGGACACCACCTCACTAAGCTCTGCTCGGGAAAGTTCCTCCGCATCATCATGAAAGGCTTCCGAAAGGACTCTCGCATTACTTGCTCCGATTCCCCCGATTCCTAAGCCGTAAAGAAGTCTCGCAAGGCTCGTTTCCTCGCTTTCTCCGCATTTTCAATAAGCTTATCATAGGACTTCTGTCCGAAGCCCTCCATAGCGATAATCTCCTCCTTATGCTCTTCCAAAGAAAAATAAGTCCGGAAATTCCTGAATAAATCCCTTTCCGATAAATTTCTCCAAAGTCATTTCGGAAAAGCCCTTCAATATTCAAAAGCGTCCCGGCTCACAAAAGAGCAAACTGCTTAATCCGCTTTGCCGGACAATGGGGATTTTCACAGTAAAGCATCTTCGCTTCCTTATCCTGTACAATCTTCGTTTCCTCGTGACAGGCAGGACAATGCTCCGGAATCGGGAGCTGCCCCGACTTCGTGAGATTCTCCCCAATCTGCGGGATAATCATATTGGCCTTATAAACCGTAATTTCATCTCCGATTCCGAGCTTCAAGTCTTCCAGGTAGCTGATATTGTGAAGACTCGCTCTGCTCGACTACGGTTCCCTCCAGCTCCACCGGGTCAAAGATTGCCACGGGATTGATCAGACCGGTTCTGCTCGGAGACCATTCCACCTCGCGAAGAATGGTCTTTTCTTCCTCATCCTCCCATTTAAAAAGCAAGGGCATTTTCGAGGGAACTTGGCCGTAGTCCCTGAGACTCTTTCCGTAGCTTATATCGTCCATAAGAAGTACCAGACCGTCGGAGGGAAAAATCATTTTTCTTGACCTGTTCGGAAAAAGTCCGAAACAGCCCCGGAAGCTCCTCTTTATTTACCGCCCTGCGTCCCACGACCTGAAAGCCCTGTTGCTCTAAAAATTCGAATTCCGCTTCATGGCTGTTATGAAAGTCGGGAAGTCCTCCACCTCACGGGAGGCCCCAGTCCTCCCTCCTCTACCGATACAAGCGTAAAGGGGAAAAATAGACTCTTCTTTCCCAGGTGATTTTCGGATCCAGTTGCCGAACGGAACCGGAACATAGATTCCTCGGATTCTTGTATTTCGCCCCTCCTCCGGAATTTCTTCATTGATCTTTGCGAAATCGGAATAGCGAATCAGCGCTTCTCCGCGTAGAACCAGTCTTCCTTTAAAGGGAATCCGTAAAGGAAGATTCCGAAAACGCTTTGCATTTTCCGTAACAATTTCTCCGATTCTGCCGTTTCCGCGGGTAACCGCTTTGACAAACTCTCCCTTCTCATAAGTCATCACTACTGTAAGACCGTCGAGTTTCCAAGAAAGAATCCCCTTCTGCTCCCTCGAGAAAGCTTTGTAAAGTCTCCACGGACTTTGTTTTATCAAGAGAAAGCATCGGGCTCGCATGCTCCTCCTTCGGAAGGGCTGTAGCCACGCTGTATCCGACATTTTGTGTGGGACTGGCTGACAGAACAATCCCTGTCTCTTCCTCAAGACGCACCAGTTCATCATAGGCTTTGTCATATTCCAGGTTGGAAATAATTTCTTGCCCTCCTCATAATAGGCTTTTCCCAGCCTGATTTAAAAGCTCTACAAGCTCCTCTATCCGTTTTCTCTTATCCATAGTTTCTCTTTCTGTTTATAAAGTTATAGGATGAATACCTTTACTCTACTTTACTCTTTCTTACTTTTTACTTACTCTTTCTTGCTCTTTTTACGCCTTCTTATCCTTTTCTCATGTCTTTTTCATCATTCCCTCATTATAAAAAGCAGGGGTGGCATTTACTTAAGCCCCAGCTCTTCTTTTCCGAATCTCCTGATATTCTCCCGGCTTTAGCCCGTCCACAGTCAGATTCATGATTCGAACTCTCTTAAGACGCTTCACTGTATAGCCGAGCGTTGCACACATTCTCCGAATCTGACGATTAAGCCCCTCTGTTAAAAATGATATGAAACTGTCTCTTTCTCTGCATAACCGGAATATTTTCCTCCTGAAAAACTACGCAGGGCTTCGTCGTTCTATCCAGCTCCCTTAAGATATACACCCTCGCTCATTTCCCTGTAAAAATGCTTTGTGATATCCTCTTCCACCGTCACGATATATTCCTTCTCTTTTCGCTCCGGGACTTGTTGATTTGATTGACGAGTTCACCCTGATTGGTAAGAAGAAGTAGTCCTTCGGAACCTTTATCGAGTCGTCCAATCGGTAAATGCGCTCGGGATAATGGATATCCTTCTATGACATTTTTCCTCTATCCTTCTCTCCTGTCGTGCAAACTCACTCCGCGCGGCTTGTAAGTAGGCAAGAAGAACCTCTCGGCTTTTTCCTGCTTCTCTCCTTTGTCCGGAAATGCTTCCCGTCCAGTTCTATCTCTTCCTCACCGCTGATTTCCTGACCAAGGCTCGCGAGCTTTCCGTTTATTTTTATTTTTCCCTCCGCAATCAAGCGGTCAGCTCTCTTCTAGAGCAAATGCCCATTGCCGAGAGCCATTTATTAATTCGCATACTGTACTCCAAATTTCTTCCGCTGTTTCTTCCATACCTTGCTTCTCGCATAATATGGTCTAAGCGACATTTCCGTATAATAGCCATTGCACGAAATTTATCGCACAACATTGATTGGATTTTTGCTTACAAAATCAGCATGGCATCGCCGAAGCTAAAAAAATCTGTATCTTTCCTTACCGCCTCTTCGTAAGCATGCAAGACATTTTCCCGATTTGAAAAAGGCGGACACCAACATAATGAGTGTCGACTCCGGCAGATGGAAGTTCGTAATGAGTCCGTCCATTACCTTAAAGCGATAGCCCGGATAGATAAAAATATCCGTCCATGCACTTCCGGGATGAAGAACACCGTTCTCATCGGCATTGGATTCGATTGTTCGGCAGGAAGTGGTTCCCGTGCAGATAATTCTTCCACCGGCTTTCTTCGTGCTGTTGATTAAGTCTGCGGTTTCTTTATCGATGATATAGAGTTCCGAGTGCATGTGGTGTTTTTCCACGTCTTCCACCTTCACCGGGCGAAAGGTCCCGAGTCCCACATGGAGCGTGACATAGGCAATTTTTACGCCCTTCTCCTGCACCTTTTCAAGAAGCTCCTTTGTCCAGTGAAGTCCCGCAGTCGGTGCCGCTGCAGAACCCTCTTCTTTTGCATAGACGGTATTGTACCTGGTCTTGTCGGTAAGCTGTTTCGTGATATAGGGAGGAAGCGGCATTTCACCGAGTTTATCCAAAATCTCCTCGAAAAATTCCCTCAAAATGGAATTCTATAACACGATTCCGTCTTCCTTACACTCTAAAACGGTCGCAGAAAGCAAATTCTCCGCAAAAACGATTTCGGCACCGACACGGAGCTTCTTTCCCGGTCGAACTATACATTCCCAGCTTTTATCCGTGAGCCTTGTGAGAAGCAGAACTTCCACATGCGCCCCTGTTCCCGCCTTTACACCATGTAAACGCGCAGGGATAACTTTCGTATTGTTTAAAAACCAGACAATCGCCCTCTCTAAGATAGGAAAGGACATCTTCAAAGTGCTTATGCTCTATCTCTCCGCTTTTCCTGTCCATCACAAGAAGCCGGGAAGCCGAACGTTTTAACAAGGGATCCTGTGCAATCAGCTCCTCCGGTAAATCATAATAAAAATCCTTTGGTATTCATCTTATCTCTTTCCGCTCCCCTGCAATATTTTTCAGGGAGGCATAAAAACTCTGAACAGTTATGCTCCTTCGTTTGACTCTGACGGAGCCATTCCACCTTCCTGCCCGCCGGATGCTTCAGTAGCAGGGCTCTCCGTACTCTCCCGGTACTTCCTCCATCGGTTGTTTCCGGAACACTTGCACTTGTCTCTTCCGTCGGACCGTTATCATCCATCTCAATGAGAGATACCTCGGAATCAATGGAAGCCTGATCTTCCGTATATATTCTTCCGGTTTGAAATGCATCATAAAGTACGGCAAGACGAGAGTCGGAAGAAAGTGCCTCTAAAAGCTGAGAATCTACAGCTTGATTAAATCTTTTACCTCATCATGAGTCTGAATATATTCATGGACAAATTTTGTCTGCTCCGGGGTTTTATTTTCCACGAGTTCAAAAGCATTCGCCTCATTTACTCGCATATAGCAGTACATAATTGCGGGAGCTGGAGTTTTTGCTCTACGAAAACGCACCTTGTATTGCAGGAAAAACGAGTTTCTCATTCTCCCCTATACCGGGAACAGCGTAAGTCTTGATGTCCTCATAAGACTCAATATAACCGGACTGTGTTTTTAGCTGACTCTGCAATTTATTTCTTTGTTCTGTACTTTGGTTTGTAACACCACTTAAACGATACAGGGTATCTACATCGGCAGAAAGCTTAGCCTGAAAATACTCCTGGAAAAACTTCTCCAGAACGTCGTCGTTGTATTCCTTTAAAACAGGCTCTGTTGGCTCCTCGGGAATATTGGACGCTGAGCTGAGTTCCGAGGCGGAAACCGGAACTTTTCGTTTATCCGGGAAAAGTTCCGCCCATACCCAGAGCTTCCAAAAACTTAATGATTAAAATCAGTACCACAATAAGGATAGGAATCAGCATAATCTTTCTATCCTCATTGACTTCTCTTTTTCTTTTTATTTCTCAAAATGCGTTGGCTTTGGTTTCTCTTCTTTCAATATAATTTTTCTGTTCGGATTTCTTGGAAAGAAGATTTGCCACATCATCTAAATTATCTACATTTTTACCCATAAATCTTTCCTTTTTGTTTTACTTAACCGGTATATATTACCTTATTTTTCAAAAATATAGATGTATGACCATAGCTTAAAAAGATGTCAGTACTTCTTTATTCTCTGTATGACAGTTCCCTAAAGGTATGGCATACTTCGTAAACAATATTCATTAAAAAAACAAGGCCAAGGAATATTTTCCTTCGCCTTGTTCAAAATTTATTTATTTAATAATATCAAATTATGATTTCTCGACTTTTATATTTAAAAAATAAAAGAGCAACAGCAAAAATAAAAAGTCGGCTGTATTTTTTTGCATTGACAATGATAGAATGCTCCTATAGAATAATGATAATAATTATTATTTTAAAACTTCTGTTATTCAACAGTAGTAACAGCTTATAGAAAAAGGAGGTAGTATGTCATTATTAAACAAGGAAGTGGAGGATTTTTTTCCGTTAACGCTTACCACAAGGACAGCTTTTTGCACTGTGGAGAAGAAGGACATTTTAGGAAAGTGGTCTGTATTCTTTTTTTCTATCCCGCGGATTTTAGCTTTGTTTGTCCTACAGAGCTGGAAGATTTGCAGAACAAGTATGCGGAGTTTCAGAAGATTGGTTGTGAAATCTATTCCGTATCTACCGATACCCATTTCGTGCATAAGGCTTGGCACGATGCATCTTCCAAGATTGGAAAAATTAAGCTTTCCGATGCTCTCCGATCCCAGCCATAGCCTTTCCAAGGCCTTTTGAAGTATTTCCGGAGAACGGAAGCCTTGCAGAAAGAGGAAGTTTCATTGTGAATCCGGAAGGAAAGATTGTAACCTATGAGTAAGTGCCGGAAATATCGGAAGAAATGCGGATGAGCTTCTTCGTAAGGTTCAGGCCTGCCAGTTTGTAGCAGAGCATGGCAATGAAGTTTGCCCTGCAAGATGGACACCGGGAGAAAAGACCTTAAAGCCCGGAATTGACTTAGTTGGAAAGATTTAATAAAGAATTAAATCAAGAGATTTTTCCCATTCGCAATTCTGTGTTAGAATTCTGCGAATGGGATTTTTATTCTAACGAGTATCCGGAGCTTCGTATTTTTATGGAAGAGTTTTTACCAGCCTACAGAAAGACGCTGGATGAACTTACGAAATCTATTTATCAAAAAAATGAATTCTTACTTCCAGATTTTAAATCAGCAATAAATGGTCCTAAAAACCTATAGCAATACTGTTTTTGCAGGATGTCCGATATGCTCCAAAAACGGATATAAATCCACTGTCTTGATAAAGACGGTTTTCTCGTTTGTATTCGGATGAAAAACTCATTCTTTCTTCATCCGCAATGTCTTTATCAATATACACTTCCACATCCCCGTCCTTGTCATTCAAAAGGCCGAATGGAGATACTACGCCGGGCTGCAAACCTAATTTCTCATAGAGCATCTCCTCAGAAGCCATCTTAAGCTGCCGGTCATCAACAAGCTCTTTAAAAGGCAGTCATATCCAGACGCTTGTCTTCATCCATAATCAGGAGGTAGAACTTCGTTTTCTTTTTGTTCATCAGGAACAAAGTCTTGGTTCTTACTCCCGGAATACCTTCAATCACTCTATCGGCATCCTCCATCGTAATAACAGCTTCATGCTCCCATAGCTGTACTTCTATATTCTGCTCTGCAAGTTTTTTTCCATGACTTCTTTAAATCCGTTCATACGTCTCTCCTTTTTTTCTAATATTCTAATTATAAAATCAATCAATCTAATTATCATATTAATCTGTTTCATTATAAGACTTTAACTAAAGAGTTAATTTAGTATTGCGAATTACCTATTTCCTTAGATTTTATCGAGTACTTTCAGAAAATCCTTTTTCTTAATTCTTATTCACGTTCTTATTCTTATTCTCGTTCTTATTCTTTTGCTATCCATTCCAGCACAATTCTTCTTTTCATACAAAAAGCCGCTTGCAAAGCAAGCAGCTTTTAAAAAGTCTATATGATTACTCAAGAATCTTAACAACTCTTCCGGAACCTACTGTTCTACCACCCTCACGGATAGCGAAACGAAGTCCCTCTTCCATAGCGATCGGGTGAATCAGATCAACTTCCATCTCTGTGTTATCACCGGGCATAACCATCTCTACCCCGTTCGAAGCATGCAGACACCGGTTACGTCAGTCGTTCTGAAATAGAACTGAGGACGATAGTTTGTGAAGAAAGGAGTATGACGTCCACCTTCATCCTTGGTTAACACGTAAACCTGAGCGGTAAACTTCTTGTGGCACTTTACAGAACCCGGCTTACAGATAACCTGTCCTCTTTCAATCTGATCGCGGTTGATACCACGAAGAAGAAGACCAACGTTATCACCTGCCATAGCCTCATCAAGCTGCTTACGGAACATCTCGATTCCGGTAATAACAGACTTCTGAGTCTCTTCATTGATACCAACGATTTCAACTTCGTCAGATACATGAAGAACACCACGCTCTACTCTACCGGTAGCAACGGTTCCACGACCTGTAATAGTGAAGATATCCTCAACAGGCATAAGGAACGGCTTATCTGTCTCACGAGCAGGCTCAGGAATGTAAGAATCAACAGCATCCATAAGATCCATGATTCTGTCTCCCCACTCGGACTTCGGATCCTCAAGAGCCTTCAAAGCGGAGCCCTTGATTACAGGAATTTCATCTCCGGGAACTCATACTCGGTAAGAAGCTCTCTAACTTCCATCTCAACGAGTTCAAGAAGCTCAGGATCGTCAACCATATCGCACTTATTCAAAAATACAACGATAGCAGGAACACCTACCTGACGAGCAAGAAGGATATGCTCTCTGGTCTGTGCCATAACACCATCGGTAGCAGCTACTACAAGGATAGCACCATCCATCTGAGCAGCACCGGTGATCATGTTCTTAACATAGTCAGCGTGGCCCGGGCAGTCAACGTGAGCATAGTGTCTCTTCTCTGTCTCATACTCAACGTGGGAAGTGTTGATGGTAATTCCTCTTCTCTCTCTTCCGGAGCTTTATCGATATTAGCAAAATCAGTTGCCGTGTTTCCGGCTACACGATCAGCAAGAACCTTGGTAATAGCAGCTGTAAGAGTTGTCTTACCATGGTCAACGTGTCCGATAGTTCCGATGTTACAGTGTGGTTTGGTTCGCTCAAAATGCGCTTTTGCCATTTCAATACCCTCCTAATAAATGTAATACAACAAAAATCATGCCAAGCACCAACGCATGCATAGCATGCGAATTGCAGTACATCCCAAGTTCCTGAAAACGAACCCAGTATTCATGATTTTATCATCAGTTTATGCATTAAGCAAGCGGTTTTGCTTTATTTCTTTGCCTCGGATAATACCTTCTCCTGAATGTTCTTCGGGCACTTCTCGTATCTTTCGAAGAACATGGAATAGTTCGCTCTACCCTGTGTCTTGGAACGAAGGTCGGTTGCATATCCGAACATCTCTGCAAGAGGTACGAAAGCATTAATCTGCTTTCCGGACGGGATATCCTCCATCTCTCAATCTTACCTCTACGGGAGTTAACGTCTCCGATAACATTTCCCATATACTCTTCCGGAGTAGTAATCTCTACCTTCATAATCGGCTCAAGAAGAATCGGATCCGCTTTCTGCATTGCATTCTTAAAAGCAATGGAACCTGCAAACTCGAAGGCACGCTCGTTAGAGTCAACCTCGTGGTAAGATCCGTCGTAAACATTGGCGCTTACACCAGAGTACGGGATAACCTGCCAGAACTCCGGAGTTAGCAGCCTCACGAATACTTTTCAATAGCAGGGGATATATTCCTTCGGAATCGAACCGCCGACAACCGTAGACTGGAACTTGAAAGTCTCTTCTGCATTCGGATCCATCGGTTCAAACTTAACCTTACAGTGTCCGTACATACCGGATCCACCGGACTGATGAATATACTTTCCTTCCACATCAACGGGCTTAGTAAAGGTCTCTTTGTAAGCAACCTCAGGAGCGCCTACATTTGCCTCAACCTTAAACTCACGCAGAAGACGGTCAACAATGATTTCCAAGTGTAACTCACCCATTCCGGAAATAATGGTCTGTCCGGTCTCTTCATTTGTTCTTACACGGAAGGTGGGATCCTCTTCAGCAAGCTTTGCCAAAGCATCACTCATTTTACCCTGAGAAACCTTGGTCTTCGGCTCGATAGCAACGGAGATAACGGGCTCAGGGAACTCCATGGATTCCAGAATAATCGGATGCTGCTCATCACAGATGGTATCTCCTGTAGATGTGGTCTTAAATCCTACTGCCGCAGCGATATCACCGGAGAAAACCTCGTCAAGCTCCTGACGCTTGTTCGCGTGCATCTGGAGAAGACGACCAACTCTTTCCTTCTTGTTCTTTGTAGAATTCAGTACATAAGAACCGGTCTTTAAGGTTCCGGAATATACACGGAAATAAGCGAGCTTACCCACGAAAGGGTCAGTCATAATCTTAAATGCCAGTGCAGAGAAAGGTGCGCTGTCGGATGACGGTCTGCTATCCTCTTCCCCGTCCATATCGGTACCCTGAATATCCGGGATATCGGTAGGAGCCGGTAAGAAGTCAATAACCGCATCCAGAAGCTTCTGTACACCTTTGTTACGATATGCAGTACCGCAAAGGCAGGGGATAGCATTTCCTTCGATCGTTCCCTTACGGAGCGCCTTCTTCAGCTCTTCTTCTGTCGGAATCTCGCCTTCAAGATACTTCTCCATCAGGTCATCGTCGAGTTCGGAGATTCCTTCTACAAGCTTCTCTCTGTACTCTTCCGCAAGTTCCTTGTACTCATCCGGTACATCGGTAATCTCAATTACTTCGCCTTTATCATCCTTATAGAAGTAGGCTCTCATTTCGAAGAGATCAATTACGCCCACAAAAGTATCTTCTCTTCCCATCGGAACCTGGGTGATGATACAGTTCTTACCCAAACGGTCCACGATAGTCTGTACGGAGTGGAAGAAATCCGCTCCCACTACATCCATCTTATTGATGAACGCGATACGCGGTACATGATAGGTATCTGCCTGACGCCATACGTTCTCAGACTGCGGTTCAACTCCGCTCTTCGCATCGAAAACACCCACTGCGCCGTCCAGTACACGGAGAGAACGTTCAACTTCCACTGTGAAGTCTACGTGTCCGGGGTATCAATGATGTTGATTCTATACTCCGGTGCGCGGAATCTTCTTGTGTTCTTTCTCCGATGTCCAGTGGCAGGTCGTCGCAGCAGAGGTAATGGTGATACCTCTTTCCTGCTCCTGTGCCATCCAGTCCATGGTAGCACTACCTTCGTGTGTCTCACCGATCTTATGATTTACACCGGTGTAAAAGAGGATACGCTCTGTAAGAGTAGTCTTTCCAGCGTCGATATGCGCCATAATACCAATATTTCTTGTATGCTCAAGGGAATACTGTCTTTCAGCCAATGTCTTTCCTCCTATTAGAATCTGTAATGAGCAAACGCCTTATTAGCCTCAGCCATTCTATGCATTTCCTCTTTACGCTTTACTGCAGCACCCGTATTGTTTGCCGCATCCATAATTTCATTTGCAAGTCTCTCAGCCTGTGTCTTCTCAGAACGCTTTCTGGAGAACTCTGTCAGCCAACGAAGCGCCAAAGTCTGACGTCTTTCCGGCTTTACTTCCATAGGTACCTGATAAGTTGCTCCTCCAACTCTCTTTGCCTTTACCTCGAGTACAGGCATGATGTTGTTCATCGCCTCATCAAATACTTCCAGTGCATCTTTCTCCGCTTTCGCAGTTACTCGCTCAAATGCACCATAAACGATTTTCTGTGCTACGCCCTTTTTTCCATCCAACATGATGGAGTTTACAAGCTTTGTTACAAGCTTGGAATTGTAAATCGGGTCCTGCAAGCACGTCTCTGTGTAGAGTATGTCCTTTACGTGGCACGTTACTTCCCTCCTTAAATATTGCATTTAGATCTACGGTACTCTCTTTCGGTTTAATCCGTTTGAGTTCATGCGGAATTGGACACATCTACTTTATTGAAAAGAAATTGTGACCAAATGCTTCCGTCATAACCATGTCTAAACCATGTTTTACGCTGTCGTTTATACGACGCGCTCCTTCAACTACTTAAGCCTTCTTAGCCTTAGGCTTCTTTTGCACCGTACTTGGAACTGAGCCTGCATACGGTTTTGCTACGCCTGCGGTATCCAGTGTTCCACGGATGATATGGTATCTTGTACTGGGTAAATCCTCAACACGGCCACCACGAATCACTTAACAACAGAGTGCTCCTGAAGATTGTGTCCTTCTCGGGAATGTAAGATGTAACTTCAATTCCGTTGGAAAGACGAACTCTGGCGATCTTACGAAGAGCCGAGTTCGGCTTCTTCGGTGTAGCAGTCTTAACTGCTGTACATACACCTCGCTTCTGTGGAGCGCTGTTCGTAGTTGCTCTCTTCTTTAAGGAGTTGAATCCTTTCTGAAGAGCAGGGGCTGTAGACTTCTTTTTGGAAGTTTCTCTGCCCTTTCTAACGAGCTGGTTAAATGTTGGCATTTTGGTCTCCTTTCCTATAATTTTTCTCTTCTTTATGTGACCACCCTGCTTATAGGAATACATAAAGAAAGACGCGAGAAAACTCACGCCAAACAAATATAAGCTTGGGACAAAGAAAAGTCAAGAAAAAACACGGCTTTTTTTGAGGAAAAATCCCAGTTCCATACATAGCAAACCCGGTATCTCTTTCCCTTCCGTTTTCTCCTCCTCTTTCTCCTTCGCTTCCGCTTCCTTGTTCTCCTATTTTTTTGTATCCTATCCCCCTTTCACATCTTCCACAATCCTTTTTGTGTTTTGTTGCTTTTTGTACATTATTTCTCTTCTATCTTCTTGCATATTTCACAAATTCGGTTTCTTATCTTTTTGGACATTGTATACTTCTTATAATTATTCAAAAATTATCAATTAATTATTTTAAATATCATTGATATTGACTAGCCTTTTCACTATGCTAAGTTAGTCTAGTTTCTTATTGGTTAGAAATGACTAACTCCATTATCGCATATATGGACTTTTTGGAAGATTATGGTTAGTCAAACATTTCAGACAATCATTTTCTTTATTTCTAACTATATCATCACACAAACTATATCTTAAGAGATAGAAAGGAGATCTTTATGAAAAGGAAGGGCATTTTCATGCGCTGTCCTTTCCATGGCTACCGCGCTGCTGATTCCCGGTATCAGCTTGGCCAGCCCGGCAAACACTATTGGACAATGGTTTAACCGTTCCGGAAAATGGTATTATGGAAAAGACGAAGACAGCTTACGAAAGGAATGGATTGTTTCTGATGGTGACTGGTATTACCTCCACAAGGACTCAGGAGAGCTCCAGTCCGGATGGCTGAGTTTTGAACGGAAAGAAATATTTTCTTAATACTCTGCACAATGGACAATTCGGAAAAATTACTTACCGGATGGCAATGGATTGACGGTTACTGCTATTTCTTTGAAGCGGAAGATTCTAAGACTCTGGGAGAGTTAAAGGTCTCCGGCAGCAAGGATGGATATCAGCTGGACGAAAAACGGACGCTACCTTTTAAATGGCACCGTAGTTTACGAGGCCGGAAAAGGGCTTCCCGGCACAGAAAGCGGCCAAAAGCGTTGCCGGTGTTAGTAGAAGTCTACCCTCCGCTTCTACCGATTCCTCTTATAGAAGCCGCTCCCGCAGAAGCAGTTCCGACAGCCAGATTCAAACCCCCAAGGAGGAGACAAAGCCCGAACAGCCTAAGGAAGAGACTAAACCCGAACAACCTAAGACAGAAGAAAAAGAACAGCCTTGTAGACGGCATTTGTTTCGGAACTTCAAGGAAGGCATCCATTTTCAGGAAAAGGAGCGAATATCGTAAAAGTTCGGATTGAAAACGGAAAGATTGCTTCCGCAGAAAGCGTGGTTTTTACCGATGATACAGAGCCGGAATTTTTCGCGAAGTTCAGAGACCAGCTTCTGGAAAGAGTAAAAGGGCTGGACTCTGTTGATGAGGTGAAAAAATCCGTTAACAGTAAGAGCGGAAAGTATTATGACGGATTGGCAGGAGCTACCAGAACTCTCCGTTCCCATACCTCCGCAGTGGAAAATGCCTTAAAGCCAGGCAAAAAGAAGGAAGGCAACAAGGAATTTCCCCTTTAGCTATATGGAATTTTGCAAACCGCCCCTAACTGCAGTCAGAGCGGTAAGACTTTGGATTTAAGTGAAACTCGCCTAAAGCTACATTTTTCCCAATGGAGAAACGAAAGTTGTAAGTCCCGAGGAATTTGCGCAGTACGGTATCAGCACCAGTCCTGCACAGGATTCTCCCATTAAGGAAGGAACCAAGGAGATTTTGGTACATTTTCTGCAGAAGGATATGGATATCGACTTAGTCAGCGCCATCGTACCGAGAGCAGAGATTCGCAAGAAATATCCCACCGGAATCCGTGTACATTATGCAAATGGAGACAGCTCTACCATTACGCTTGATAAAGAGAACTTCCGGTATACCATTCCCGCTAAGGGAAAGATTGACCACATGCACCTAATGGACGGGGATAAGGAAGTGGCTAGATCCGTGTATGATGCTGCTGCCAACCAGTGGAGCTTCTCCTTAAAGGATGTTCCCCATGAGGGCTTCAGTTCCTGGGGCTATGAGCTTTATACCGTAAAGGTAGATACCAGTCAGGATACTTCCCCATCGCTTCCTTTACGCTGGATACCCATTTGGCAAAAGAAGGAATACCATGTGAGATGCTCTAAAGATTGATGATTTAATCGTGAAGCTGTAACCGAGCAGGGAAACAATAAGACTTTACCAGAAACTGGGATTTGGCAAAGGCCGCAGGCTTTTAGCTCTAGCCCGGAGAATAACACAGCATTAAATACTGTGGGAGAAAATACCATTACCGTTCGCTACCAAAAGGGCGGCGTGGACTTATCTCAGACTTTTACCGTAAACGTAAAGGATCTAGCTAATCAGATTCCTACTAAAGTAGAGATTCGTACCAAAGGCAGGAGAACTGGTAAGCGCTAGAGCTTTACACAGGAAGAATGGGAACAAAGTAGCGGAGGAATTAAGCGTTTTAATCAGTCTATTCCAAAGAAGTTCCAAGAATCATGGAATGCCAAGGAGTTTATCGCAAAGGCCATAATAAGGACGGTGAAGAGTTAACAACCGAGTACTCGCAGGGGGAATTATGTTCCGTGTAGAATTCCCGAACTACAGCTCGGTAACTTTGTAGGAACAGGAATCTTCTCCTTAAGCTTCCAGTTTGACGAAAAATGCGCCGGTTGAAAAGGAAGAACCTGAAACACCAAAGCCGGACACTCCAAAACCCGATACAAAGCCGGAGAATCCTAAAGGAGACACCAAAAAGGACGATAAAATCCTCTTCCACCATTGAAAAAGCCGACTCCTCTGACACAGAAGCCAATGATGTTTCTTCTCCCGCCCATGTAGAGGTTTACTGAGCGCGGTAGAAAAGTAGTAGATGATAACTATAATTTGAATGAAGTAAAGAAACATAGAGGACAACTCATTTTCAAAGGCATAAAGGTTCCGCAAAAATGAAAGGACATAACAAAAGGGAAGACTTTACCGTTGTAATAAAAACAGCAAAGGAGAAGACCTTCCTTTATACAGAACTGGATACTCCTTATTCGAACAGTCATGCCAGAATTCACGTCCAATTGAAAAGAGATATCCTGAATGGACACCCTGCGTGGATAGACTACGTCTGGAGCTATGAAGAAGATCCGCAGGATAATAAACCTTCCACCGAGAGAAGAAAGTTCTCTGATGATCTTCTTCCCAGCCATGCAGAGGTTTTTGGCATGGAGAAAAAAGCTTGTGGAGACATTTCCAAAAGAGCAGATTCAAGCTGCAAAGGGACGTTTAACATATGATGTTTCTGTTCCGGGCAAAAAGAAGAGAAATTTCATCAGCGATTACAGCGTGGTTGTTAAAAACCAAAAGGGCAAGGAGCTTCCCCAGAATCATATTCCTTGAATACGGATAAAATTCCAGCCTTATGGTAAACCTGAAGAATCCCCCATCCTCAGTGGGGGCAAAATGAATTTGACCTTCATTTGGAAATATGAGGAGGATACGAAAAATGGCCACTCCTGAAGATCCTAAGAAGGAGGAGGAGCAATCCGGTGAGAAGCCCAAGGAAGACACAGAGACCCAGCTATATCAAAACCTTCTATGCGAGAAAGCGAAGTTGTCCCCTATGACTACACCGTAAAAGGTAAAGGTAACCTGGGATAGCAAGGCGAAGAAGATTATCAGAGTAGAAGATAATGACACCTTTGCCGACACAAAATGCTTCATTTTGGAACAAGGTAAAAAGAACTGCCATGCCTGCTCTAACAGGAAAGAACAGAGATACCGTAGATGACATCGACGCTGCGTTGCGAGATGCACTCTTCAGTAGAAATGCTTTAGTAGAAGCTGTTCGAAACGCTATTCCGGAGGAATAATTGTAATAGAAAAATGGATGTAGAATCCAGTCTTCTACTCTCCATTTTTCTAAACAAATTTCAAAAATTTTATGATCAAAAATTTCTAAAAATTCCATTGACAAAAATATTCACTTTTAGGGTAATATAACAAGGTTCCTTTTCCTCTATGGAAGGAACTCCGAGGTGTCAGCTCAGTTTGGTAGAGCACCTGGTTTGGGACCAGGGGGTCATAAAGTTCGAATCTTGTCACCTCGATATGCATGTAAAGCACGTAAACCTAAACCACTCCAGAGTAAGCTCAGCCTGTCCTGTGTGTCCTGTTCTACAGTCTCCTCTTGTCTTTCTCATAGTGCTGTAGCAGCCTATCAGTATCTCTATCGAATAATCTCTGACAAATCTCACTCGTACAGGCGCGATATTTCGCTAGCATGATGCGACGATTTCAATTTAGTCTGTCAGCAAATCCGAAGGATGATCGTAAAAGCAGTCATATACGCCGTCTTCTCCCTCGGTAGCTCCACTCATCGATCGTCGAACCACTGATCATAAGCCCCGCTAGTCTCTCATGGTCGCCCTTGTCCGTCAAAATACGCCTTCCGCTTCGGCGGCAGTGCCGCTAGGTGCGTCACGTATTCTGGGTTATTATCCAGTAATTCTTGTTATCAAAGACAGAAGCGGGGATATATACACGGGATTGTGCTTTTGTACTCTATGCCCTTTCTGTCTTTACCTTGTAAACCCTCAACTTTGGTCTCTCCTGCTTTGCAGGAAGTAACTATCTTTCATAGCAAAAGAGAGGTTATACCCACGCAATAGAAGGCGCTAAGCTCTCTTTTAAAAATACAAACCCCTATGTTCATATTATTCTATTTTTATTTTTCCCATTCTTCACAACATCCATCAAAATAGAAATTTGCAAGCGTTCGCCAGTCTGTGCCCGTCTCTGCCGCTTGCTTTTATGAAGTAATCTACCGCCCTATCAGGTACTATAAGGGAATCTTTCTCTCTAAAATACTGCTACATACGGGTTTCTAACCGCTTTTTGAAAATCATCGCTTGTCAATCCAGGCATTTCGTCATCTTCAAACTTTTCAGTCAACAATTTTTGCGTGCTCTAGTGGCTGATTATTTAATTTTTAAGAGGTCAGGACAGCCATGCGCACCCTTTCTATAAGTACATCAAGCGACCACTTTCAAGCACAAGCCCTTTTATATCTTCGCTCGTGGCTACCCTTACTCGCTTTGCTATCCATGGCAAAACACGCCCCTTAACTCATGGGATGTGAGCAACCCTGGCTGAAACAAAACTTGTGATATGCGAAAGTTAGCGCATGTTCTTCATTCTGGAATAGTAATCAAGCCTTGCTGAAATGACAGGCTGGTTGGAAGACTCGGGCGAGAATGCTGCGGTTGACGAGCGATTCAAAAACGTTGGGCAATGCTGGGAAAGTTCATATGTGCAGTGGGAGGCCAGGCTCATGAAAGCAAGCGGGCGGATGAACTGGTGACGAACTGCTGCTGGGCTGTTGATGGTGTGAATGGAAATATGTGGGCGCGGGTTTAATTTAAGGAGGCTTTGTTGGCGTGAACCGTCTTTGCTGAAAACGGGAAGTTGGTTGGTTTACAGGTAAGGGCGAGGCGTAAATACAAGCGCAATCACGTATCCCGCTGCGATCTTTGACGACGAAGAATACTGGATAACCCGAATACGTGACGCACTGCTGTTTGCCAGCCGAGCCGCGAACCAGGGAGCGACAGACAGCGGAAGTTTAACTGCGGTCTGAACTGGCGTTCGACGAAACTGATGTGTTTATGTTCGGACCGCTGAACTGTCCGCAGCCGATCTTGTACGGTGTCGTGGTGAAATGCGCCATTTGGTGCGATAGATCGTTTTGGTTCTAATGAAACGGAACCTGCGGTACGGGCATCGGCCGCTCGGCGCAATTGTCATGCTGTGGTGGCTCACCATCGTCTGCCGAAGTGGGGATGAAAACGCTGAATAAATGGTGCGGGATGCTGTGGGTGTCGGGCTGGAATAAAGAGTCGATGACCTACTGGAGGAAGATGACGGCTCCTATCGTGCATCCTCCGACCAGGCGTGGTGTCGTCGGGCTGGGAAACTATCGGCATGTGGTTCGTGAGCAGAATCGTGAACAAGTGATTTTAAAGATATGGGTTTATGAAAAGTTCAGCTGAAAGAAATGGCACGTGTTAAGCCATTTCAGTTAAGGCGATAACTTTCACCTCGCATGCGTCGGTGACTGGTCGGCTGCGACGGTCTGACCAAGCTGACCACCTCGGAGGATCGCTTCCATGGAAGAAGGGCTGTATATTACTGAAACAATATTTTGTCGTGGGAGCTGGGGCTGATCCCCAGTGTTCAGAAAAATGGTGGGGAACTGGATTCATCATTTTCTATTACAGTCTCCGGAACGTTTCGGGCAACTTCTACTAAGCATTTCTGCTGATGCATTCGCAACGGCGATCGTAATCTCTGACCTCTGTTGCCTCTGACAAGCTGGCATCAACGAATTCTTTACTGCTGTTCAAGCCAGGCAGGCGTGCTCTTCTGCTGACAATTTTCTTCATGCCTGGCGAGTACTACGCGCACGGTAATGATCGCCAGAGAGCAACTACGCTTTCATAAATTTATTATAACTGAGTTCTGTCTTCGCCAGGCTTCGAACCTTTCCTCGCTCTTGGATCTTCCGGAAGGTAATGACCTCGTATCATATTTCAATGAGATATTTCAGATGAGACCGGGACCCCTGCTGGAAGCTGGGGTATCCTGTTCAGAATATGATTCAGAGCTCGGTTGGCTAACCACGCTGGCAATCGCGGTGGTTCTTTGCGGGTTAAAGCATCGCTGTAAACACGGCGAATCTGTGGTGTTTTCTGGCTGCGTGACGGGAAAAGATCGTCGAAGGGGTTTTATTCGGTAATTCGTGCCGGATCTTCTTCATGTCGAATATCCGCATGGTGTCCGTTCAGGATATCTTTTCGGTGAACGTGGTCTGGCGTGACGTTCAGGCTGGGTGATTCTGCGCAGGAAGATGTTCTCACTTTGCTTTGGTACCGTACAGCGACCAAATCTTCGCGTTATCGCCTGGGTTGCAATAACGCTTTTGAAAAAACGAGTTGATCTCTATTCTTCATTCAAATTATGATTATCGTCTACTGCTGCCGCGCCGTGAGCGGGGCGCGCATCGTGTCTGTCGAAAGTCGGCTTTCGGCAATTGAAGGGCTATCGTCCTTTGATGTCTCCTCTTTAGATTCTCCGGCTATATCGGATTTTA
>BNJV01002250.1_pt1 | contig 30247 bp, 35 predicted proteins | sample 8540591 | NCBI WGS metagenome assembly BNJV01 (sample SAMD00202457, study PRJDB9452) | human saliva metagenome | host: Homo sapiens | reverse complement strand
TGTTGAATGTATCGGTGACTGGCACCTACAACGGTCAGATTGGTGCGAAAACGCCGTTAGGACAGCCTCGGTGGGGCGGGGCAGGTGTGACAGCGTCGGTCGACCTCACCTCCGCAGAGCAAGATAAAATAGCGCGCAATATCTTAGCTGCAGCCAAGGTCCCCGGATATGATCGTGGCCAAAACCCGGTGAGAATATTAATGAGGCGGCATCTACGTTCATTAACGCCGCAGTGGATCGTGGTGTGCTGACTCGGCGGAATGTGTCAAAGAATTCCGTGAAGACTGGGGGTGAAGGCGGAAGCGAAGGATGGGCTGGCTGGGGGTCAGTCTTTCTGGCACCGAAGAGAATATTGAGTACTCTAATGGTCAGTACTTTTCTGATGGGAAATGGAAACCGATGGAGGGCTGCTGATGTCGTTGGTGCTGTCTCGTAGAGCGGTTCTGATTCCGTTAGGAGTTGCTGTGTCGTCTTATGTAGGCTAGGCTGCTCGGGGCGCAGTGGTAGAAATGCTGGAGAGTCGTCGTCGAATGGCGCTGGCAAATCAGGAAGTCCCTCTCCCCGGCCTGGTGAGACCTCCACCTGGCGGCCTGTCACAGACATCCAGGTCGTCCCTGATACGCAACCGCGAAACGTGCAGCCGACGTCTCCGTCGGGCGATCCGGTCGAGGTTCACGGCCCTCACACTCACTGCTCCTGCTGACGCCACTGTTAGTGAGGTGAGCAACCTGAGGGGAATCCTGCCACGAGATCCTGATGCTGGGCGTACAACGGCGTCCTCGCGTGAGGGTCCGGCGTGTGGAGTCGTTCGGGCGCGGTTGTTGATGAGACCTACACCCAGGAGATGCTTCTGGTGTCGGAGCGTCAGACCACATGTTCCGACGAAAGAGACATGGCCACATATGAAGGAGGCCTCACGTCATCACGTGGGACACGTCTGTAACAAACCTCGACGGCCTCGAATTTACCGCTGAGTGTTTCTGGGATTCTGCCTCGCGACACCGAGACTCAGTGGGTGGACGCCTATCGCCACCGCAGAGCAGGGCAAGCTTGAGAACTCGCCTCTGTGGACGCGTCACCTTCTCCGCACGTTCCGCATGACCCGAGTAGTGACTGGAGTCGGTTCAGACGGCGCGCTCGGGCGCCAGGACGTCGGTCCAGCGGGCAGGTCCGTGATGCCGACTCGGCAGGTCACCCCGTTGGGGCCGTGGCTGTGCAGCTGTTCGGGTTCTTGTAGCAGGCCTGGTGGTAGTCCTCAGCCAGGTAGTAGGGGCGCCGAACTGAGCCGGCGCGTCCTCCGCGTCCTCACATGGTGGTCACGCAGCTGCCCAGGCCCAGGGCGGGTCAGCTCGCCCCTGGAAGGCCTGCGGATCCGCGACGGCCGCCCTGCGCTGGGCGGGCGTCGTTGTCCACACCGCCGAGCGGTACTGCGCCGACGTCGTTGCGCGTGACGGTTCAGGTGCGTGGAGTCGTGGCCCTCCCCAGAAGGCTTCGCAGCAGGGTCTCCCCGCCCTCACCGCGAGACGGTTGATCGTAGACGACGCGCACTGTCTCGGCGTGACCGGTCGCCCCGGTGCACACTTCCTGGTATGTGGTTGGGCGTCTGACCGCCCATGTAGCCGACCGACGTCGAGACGACGCCGTCCTGGCGCCACAGGATCCGTTCCACGCCCCAGAAGCAGCCGGCCGCCAGATAGATGACCCGGATGCCCTCTGGCCACGGTCCGTCCAGGGTGACCCCAGCACCGGGTGGTCTCCGGGGCGGGCAGGACCGGCGTCTCGCGCGGCCGGCGCCGATCTGCCGAGCGAGCTGACGAAGGACGTTGAACATGAGGACACGGTACTGCGCCCGGCCCCCATTCCCGCCCGCGCGTCACTGACCGCGAGGAAACGAAGGAGGATAGGACGGGCATTTCGCGGTGCCCAACGGAAATGTGGGGCTGCGCAGAGAAATGCCCGGCTCGACGGAAAGAGGTTCAGACCCGCTCGACCTTGACGATCTGGGCCTGGATCTCCCGGCCGGTGGGGGCTTCGTAGGCGACGGTGTCGCCGGCGCGGTGCCCCATAAGGGCCTGACCCAGTGGGGCGTCGGGGGAGAAGACCTGACTCCGTCGGGCACGTCTCGGTGATCTCCCTGGCCGCCCAGGGCGAAGACCTGCTCTTGCCGGCCACCTTCGCGGTGACGATCGTGCCGGCCGAGATCGAGCCGTCGTCGGCCGCCTCGCCGATCTGGGCGTTCTCCAGGGTCTCCTCGAGCTGGATGATGCGCGCCTCATTGAGCCCCCGCCTCCTCGCGGGCCGCGTGATAGCCGGCGTTCTCCCGCAGGTCACCCTCCTGGCGGGCCCGCTTCAACGCGCTGGGCGATCTCCTTGCGCTCGGTCGTCTTGCGGTGCTCGAGCTCGGCGGACAGGGCGGTCGTAGGCCTCCTGTGTGAGCCAGGTGCCCTGTGACTGCTCGGACATGGGTCCTCCTGGATGACTGGTCGCTGGTCGCTCGGCAGCCGGCTGGGCCACCTTGCGACGACGACACCCGGCGGCTCCTCGTGGGGCCAACCGGGTTTGGAGGGCGAGTCTACGCCGCTGTCTGGAGGAACACTGAATAGTTGGCGAGAGGTGTTGAAATGTTGAGGGTCTGTGATCGCGACGTGAGGTGGATGAAACGGCGCTGACCTGCCCAATCGACGTCGAGCGCAACTATCAGGAAAGCCGGTAGGAAAAATAGTCGTCCCGACGGCGTGGCGGTGCGCCGCGACCTGACGGCCCGCCTACTGCAGCACCGCCAGGAAGCAGGCCACGCACTGGCAGACCCATGCGGCCACGGTGCATACGTGGAAGATCTCGTGGAAGCCGAACCAGCGCGGTGAGGGGTCGGGCGTCTTGCGGGCGTGAGACGACTGCGCCCAGTGTGTGAATCACGCCGCCCTGCCACCAACAGCCATACGATCGCCGGGCCGCCGGTTCGCCAGAACTGTGGCAGGAACCAGACCGCCACCCAGCCCAGGATGATGTAGAGCGCGGTGGTGAACCAGCGCGGCGCACTCATCCACAACAGGTTCGTGGCCGTGCCGATCGCGGCGCCGACCCACACGATGCCCGCACCAGGGCGGCTGTGCGCGTCGGCAGAAGTGCCGCCGACAGAGGGGTGTAGGTGCCGGCGATGAGCAGGTAGATGTTCGCGTGGTCGATCCGCCGCAGCGTGGCCGCCACCTTCGCGGACCAGTGCCCGGTACCGATGTGGTAGACGCCGGAGTTGGCGAACAGCAGCAGCGAGCAGGTCAGGTAGATGGCGCAGGCCCACGTCAGACCCGTCCCCGGTGCCAGGACGGTCAGCACGATGCAGGCGGCTAGGGCCAGTGGCGCCGTGCCGGCGTGGATCCAGCCTCGCAGCCTCGGCTTGACGGCGGCGATGACCTCCCTGGCGGATGCGGACGCGGTGCGGCGCGGGAGCCGGTGTCGGCGGCGTCGGTGACGATGTCGATGACATGGGCGTCCTTCTGTGTGGCGCGGGTCGACGTGGGGGCGTTCTGGACCTTACGAGTCCGTAGGTTACGTGAGCGTAGGTTGTGGTGGTAGCCAGTATGGGCGGGGATGTGACACGGGCGCCACGGTTCTCTTCTCCGGCCGGATCCTCGGCCGCCGCTGCGTAGGCCGATGCGGTCGAACGTCCCGACACACCCCTGTTGTGCCCTGGTAACCCTGGGTGAACCTGACGGCCGGATCTGACCCGGCTGTTAGCCGTCTGACTCAGCGGGCGGGAGGGACGCTGCGCGATACCGTTGGAGGTGGCCCCGCGCCGTCGGGTCCCCGTCCCCACAAGCCCACCGAGGAACCCCTGAGGAAACGGTCATGGCAGGCAACAACCTCCTCTACGATCATCTATGAGCGCCGGCTGGCTGCGCGCATCGATCCCAGCCACGGTGCCCCACCACGTGGGTGTCATCCTCGACGGCAACCGACGCTGGGCCAAGTCCATGGGGCTTCGGGGCCGCCCAGGGGCACAAGCGCGGCGCGGACAAGATCGAGGAGTTCCTCGGATGGGCTGAGCAGACGGGGGTGGAGGTCGTCACCCTGTGGGTTGCTGAGCACCGACAACCTCTCCCGCGATCCCCTGCCGAGCCTCGCCGCTGCTGGACATCATCGCCCACGCCGTTGACGAGCTCGCCGAGACCGGGCTCGCTGGAGCCTGCGGCTCGTGGGCGCCGTCGACCTCCCTGCCCGAGCCGCTGGCCGAGCGTCTGCGCGCCGCCGTCGCGAGTCCAGGCCCGAGGCCGCCGAGGCGGGCGAGGGCGCCGGGCAAAGGTTGCCGCGAGGATCGGCATGCAGGTGAACATCGCCGTCGGCTACGGGGCGCCAGGAGATCGCCGACGCCGTGCGCGAGCTCCTGCGCGAGCGGGCCGCTGCCGGGGCGAGCCTGGAGGAGGTGGCCGCCTCGCTCAGCGAGGAGGACATCACCGACCACCTGTACACCAAGGGCCAGCCCGACCCCGACCTGGTCATCCGCACCTCGGGTGAGCAGCGGCTCTCCGGGTTCCTGCTGTGGCAGTCGGTGCATTCCGAGTACTACTTCTGCGAGGTCAACTGGCCGGCCTTCCGACGCGTGGACTTCCTTCGGGCGCTGCGTGACTTTGCCAGCCGGGAACGCCGTCTGGGCAGGTAGCCGGGCCGGCCGCCGTCCGCGCCGGGTGCGCCGCGGCGGAACCGCGGAGGGGCGGCGCGTGAGGGAGCCGCAGCAGGGCGGGTGACAATACGGGAGTGATGAACGGTGATTCCCGCCCGTCCCGCGACCTGAGCAACAGCACAGGCGTGAGTGGCGCGGGCAGCGCGGTGGTGGGAAGGGTCCCGGCGCCGCCGATCTTCGTCGTTTCCGCCCTCTCCCAGTATCTCGGTGCGGGCCTGGCCGTCTCCCTGTTCTCGCTCATGCCCTCGACGACGGTGGCCTGGTGGCGCCTGGGGTGGGCGCCACCGTGCTCATGGCTCTCCGACGTCCCTGGCGCCGGAGCTGGACGCGCAAGACGCTGGTGCTGACGGCCGCCTTCGGGACGGCCACGGCCACCATGAACGTCATCTTCTACGCGGCGATCTCACTGCTTCCGCTGGGGACGGTCGTCTCCCTGGAGTTCCTCGGGCCGGTCGCCGTCGCCGCCGTCACGGGGAGCGGGTGGCGGCCGCGCTGCGCCGCGGTGCTGGCGCTCCTGGGAGTCGTGTCCATCTCCGGGCTCGGCGTCGACCTGGGCGAGCCGGGCCAGAGGACGGGGGTCGTGCTCGCGCTGGCGGCCGGTGCGGCCTGGGCGGGTTACATCCTTCTGGGGCGACGTGGTGGCCTCGGCCGGGGCCGGGGTCGATTCGCTCGCTGTGGGCATGGTGTTCGGCGCTCTGGTCTACGGTCCCTTCGCCGTCGGCACGGCTGCCGATGCCCTGATGTCGGTAAGGTCGACGGCGATGGCGCTGGGAGTCGGGCTGCTGTCGACCGCGGGTGCCCTACGGGCCTCGATCAAGTGGTGCTCAAAACGGCTCGGGACGGATACCTCGCGCTCCTGTCCCCGCTCATGCCGGCGACGTCGATGCTGGTGGGAGTGGCGGTGCTGGGCCAGTTGCCAGGCGTCTGGGAGGTCACTGGGCTCGTGCTGGCGTCGGTACGTCCCTGGCCAGCGTGGACGGCCGCCCGCCGCGCCCGGCGCGCGTGTGAGCGGCGTCCTGGATGTGGCGGGATCCGCAGTGATGGACTCGGTCCGGGAGCCGCCCGGCCTGGCTGGTGCCTCGGTCCCGGCGCGCGTCGCATGAGTCGACGCCCTGCGCCGTCGAGCCGCGAACGCCGGCACTCACGCACCGACGCGCACGCTGCCAGCGATCCGCGCCGGCGTGCCTGCGGTCCCAACCGACAGGACCTCGTGGCCGCACACACCGCACTCTCCGCCTTCTTACTGCTTTCTGCCTCCGGGCGCCCTCTGTCCGCCGGGGGAGGCCACCTCGCCTCCCTCGGCCTGACCTGACCCGCCACCGACCTCGACTCGCGCGGCTTCACTGCGCCCTTCCCCATCCAGGCTGCCACCCGCCCTGACACGCTCGCCGGTCGCGACGCTGCCGGCCGCGGCCGCACCGGATCCGGGCAAGACCCTCGCCTTCAGCCCTGCCCGCTGGTCCAGCGCCTGGCTGCAGAAGACAAGGCCCGGCCCCGGCCATCCCATCGGCCTGGTCCTGCGCCCCACCCGCGAGCTCGCCCTCCAGATCGCCGGAGGCCATCGAGCTCCCCTGGCCCGACGTCGTCGAGCATGGACGCGACCACCATCTTCGGCGGGGTCTCCAGCCAAAACCGCAGGAGAAGGCCCTCAAGGCGGGGTCGACGTCGTCGTCGCGTGCCCCGACGGCTCCTCGACCCTCATGGGGCAGGGTCGTCGAGCCTCGACGAGGTCGAGATCACGGTTCCTGACGAGGCCGACCACATGGCCGACCTCGGCTTCCTGCCCAATGTCCGTCTGTATCCTGCGCGCCACCCGCAGCGCGGCCAGCGCATGCTGTTCTCCGCCACCCTCGACAACGGCGTGGACGCGTTGGTGGCGGAGTTCCTCCACAAACCGCTCCAGCACGCGTGGATCCCTCGACCTCGCCCGTGGACGCCATGACCCACCGCGTGTGGATGGTGGCCGACAAGACCGCCGAGGACGGCGTCGTGCGCCGCCTCGCCTCCGGGAGGGGCAGCGATCCTGTTCACCCGCACCAAGCACCTCGCCCGGCGCCCGGCCCGCAAGCTCGTCCAGGCCGGCATCCCCGCCGTCGAGCTCCAAGGGCAATATGAGCCAGAACGCGCGCGAACGCGCCATGAAGGCCTTCTCCACCGGGCAGGTCCACGTCATGGTCGCCACCGACATCGCTGCCCGGGGGATCGATGTTCCGGCGTCGAGCTCGTCGTCCACGTCGATCCCGCCCGCCGAGCACAAGGCTCACCTGCACCGCTCCGGGCGCACCGCCCGCGCCGGGGCTGCTCGAGCGTCATCACGCTCGTCCTTCCCGAGCAGGGTCGCGACGTCCAGGTCCTGCTCCGAAAGGCCCGGATCCGTGCGGACATCGAGCGCATCCGGCTCCGACGACGACGCCGTGGCCGTCCTCGTGGGGGCAGGGTCGCCGATCCTGTAGCGCTGGAGGACATGCCCGGGGGCGTGGCCATCAGGGCGGCAGCCCCAGCGGGCGAGCCTCACCGGGCGGCCGGGTCATGGTCATGGCGAGGCGGGTCGCGGTCAGGCGGGGCACGGTGGTCGCAGCGGTGGCGGTCGGGGCGTGTTGCCAAGCGGCGCGGTGGGACGGGGCAGGCAGCCGGCCGATCCAGTCGCGGCGGACACAGCGGTCGTGGCGGACGCGGAGGCCGCAGTGAGACAACAGCGGTTCCGGACGAGGCGGGCGTGGCGGACGCGGCCGCGGAGCCAACCGGGGCGGCGGAACGGCGGCCTAGACTCCCCGCGAGGAATCGCAGTCGGCTCAGGGGGCGAAGGTCGGCGCCGTCGAGCTCGTGGGTACTTCGAGGACATGATCCGGCTCGATCGCTCCGAAGGCGGTCGGTAGGCCGCGCGGAAGCGGGATGCCGGTGCTACGGTCGAGTGGCTGACGATGACCGGGAAGGTGGGTGAGACATGGCAGCACACCTTTCGCGGCGCGCCCTGACTGGGACGATGGCGGGCCTCGTCCTGGCCGGCTGCGCCCCTCGGGGACCGCAGCAGGCGGCCGCGCATTCCAGCCCGCCGTCGCACCTGCGCTCGCGTGGGGCAGGTACCGCTCCGAGCCCGCGTCCGGCGTCAGGAGACTTGTCGGTTCCGGGCCGCCTTCCTACACCGATACCGACGATGAGACCTCCGACTGCATCTTCTACGCGGCCGGGGACGCGCCGGTCGGACTGGTCGTCTCACCTCGACGGCGACGGGCAGCCCTTCCATGACCAGGGTGGTGAGAGCCGGAGCGAGAGGTCTCCCGGTGGCCTGGCCGGCGCCGGGGAGTCGTCGAGGCGGCGGGCGCCCTGAGGGTACTGACGTCGTCTCGGTGCGATCCCCCGGTGACGAGGGGCGTCTGGTGGGTCGACGACCAGGACGCGAAGATCCGCTACCTGGAGGAGGCTCGGACTACGTGGCGATCGAGTGCGGCGCCAACACGGAGCGGGTCTGGCTCGTGGGCTACTCCGGCGGCTCGAGTTCATCAGCCAGTGGTTCTTCCTCTTACGCCGAGCGCATGGCGAGCGGGGGCTTCCTGCCTTCGGTGGTGGTGACGCGCCCGAGGAGGAGGGTCGTCGGCCTTTCCCTGGAGACGTCAGGACCGGCTCTGGTTGAACTGGGTGACTCGGGACTCGGACGTCCCTCGAGACCAGTATCGACGGGTCTCGACGGTATCGGGCACGCCAGGAACAGCCTGAACTATTACCGCACCGCGGGCTTCCGTCACACCTGGAGCGAATGGTCCGATGACGACCACGGCAGCATCACTGAGAAGTTCGGCCGCCATGCTGGCCGTGTGCTCGACGCCGCTCCAAGCGGAAAATAAAAAGCCGCCTCGGAGGTTGGGTGGTGAGTCTCCGGAGCAGTCTGCTGATCCGTAAGGCGCGGTCCTCGGGCCCGTATGTCGTTGTGGCTACGTGAGCTGTGCTCGCATCCGGTTATCTGGGCTGGCGCTGATCGAGCCTGGCTCGACATAAGTGTCCTCTCCGTCCCTCGCTGGACGGGGTGTTCACCCCAAGCGGTACCAATGTTGTAGCCAGTCATCCCTCCTGTCCCTGCTGGACCGGGCGTCCACCCCTACGTGATCGGCGCCATCTGGAGCTCACCTGATTCCAACAACCATCACGCAGCCTGAGCATGTGCCGGCAGGGCGGCGTGACACTGCCTTTAGTCTATCTCCAGGAATCCCACTTCCCATGCGCTCACTGTGGTCCACGGACCTCGTGGGCAGTCCCACTTGAGGCACCGAGACCCCTTGGCGGGCATCCTTGATGCGACTCGTCGAGGTGCAGACATGACAGAGCAGCGCTGGCCATCATCGGGGGAGTCACCCGTGCAACTGCGTGACTTCCCCAGGCAAGCAATCGGCTCAGCTGGAACCAGTTGCTCAGGATATCCGCAAGGGTACTGACGGACAGGGCCAGGCGGGCGGCGTAGTTTACTACGTCGCCCACTTTCCGGACCGTTACCCCTGCACTCGTGGGCTTTTGTGTTGGCCCACCGGCTTGGGCGCGGACTCGCTTTGCCTGTGGGGTCCGATCGGATGGGAATCCCATGAGCAGTCCTTGAGGGCGCCCCTTGCGGGCGTTGCACCTACATGAAGCTGATAGACGTCCTTCAGCCGAAGCGTATTGGTCGACTCATCGATCACCCACTGGTACTCATGCGTCAGCAGCCCCAGTTTCTCTAGACGCCCCAGGCAATGACGTAACGTCGATGGTGATTTCCCATCATGGGCAAGCTCGATCCGGTGACGGCCGCACGCAGTCGCGATCTTCCGCATGCTCGCAAGACCAGAAGCAGCAGCTCTCCAGTGGCTTCATACCTCCCACCTCGTGCACAGCCCAATGTGACGCTTTGAAGCTCACGCCAGTTCTCCCTCCATCAACGCCGGCACTACGCCAGCTGAGTTGCTTTGACCCAGAACGACGACCGAGGTGAGCACGTTGCGAACCCCTCGGCCCAGAAGCAGCACCTCACTGCCCCCACCTACATCTGTGCCAACGTGCGCCACATCCTGTCCGAAATGACGAGCTCAACATTGAACCTGTGCTCATCACTCAAGAAACTAGCCTCCAGTGGTCCGTTACGGCCCGCCTCAGAGGGCTGAGCCAATACGCACTCCAGGCCTCGGGCTGGATGCGTGTTCCTGACTTGCAGGAGAAGGAGCGCACCAGCTGCCTGCGTCCCTGAGTGCATGAAGAAGCGCCCTGGTCCCTGGTGGGGCTGAGGCCGGCGGGTACCCCCTGTGGGGCTCGAACCCACGACCTTCGGATTAAAAGTCCGCAGCTCTGACCAACTGAGCTAAGGGGGCGCGCCGACGGCCGGAAGCGGAGTCCAGACGCCGTCGGCAGGGGTCAGCATAACCGGACAACCGACCGCCGTGTCGAACTCGCCACGCTGTCGGCCACCGTGAGCCCTTCCCGACGCTGACGCCGCATCCGACGATAGCGCCAGCACCGGCCGCCCCTCCTCCGTCGGCCGGAAGTGAACTGGTGGGGGAGGGCATCTCCTCTCGCGAGACACTGAGCCTGCGCGTCGTCGCCGACGCGCCCGCACCGCGTGAGGAGTTCCCATGGTCCGCCAGTTCCACCGCCCCGCCCGGCTCGACCCCGAGGCTGCCGAGCAGATCGAGGGCGGCGCCGATACCGCCGTCGCCTCCGAGCTCGCCCACCGCGCCGCCCAGGCCCTCATCGGCGGCTTCCCCGGTGCCGATACCGAGGACGACCCCATCACCCGTTCCGGTGTCGTTGCCGCGGTCGCCACCAACGGCGTCGACGACATCGCTGAGCTGTGGGCCGACTCCCCGGCCACCACCCTTCCCGGAACCCTGTGGCGACTGTTCCTCGTACGCGAGTGGATCCGCCGCGATCCCCGAGCTCGTCGCCCGCCGCTACGCCACCGTCGTCGACCTCACCGAGGCCGACGATGCCGCCACCGCCCGCCTCGAGGCCGCCCTCGGCGAGGCGCGCGCCGTGCCTCGCGCCCTCACCGAGCTGCGCGAGCGTCTCGATGTCGTCCTGGCCGGCGGCGTCGAGGACTCCGTCACCGAGATCGCCCCGCTGCTGACCGACCACCGCAGACTTCCTACGCGCCCTGGCCGCCGGCTCCGACCCCGTGTGGATCGAGGACGACGCCGACGAGCTCGCCGACCGCGTCACCCGCCGCGACTCCGCCCTCCTGGCCACCGCCGACGAGCTCACCGACGCCGCCCGCCGCGCCGCCGCAGGCCTCCTCGACTGAGAGGGCCTTGCGTGAGGGCTATCCGAGCGCGGGATGTCCAAATCGGTGACAAAGGCCCGAGGCAAGCGTGCGTCGACGGAACAAAAGCCGCATGATTCCGCGGTTCTGCCGAGTGGCCTGATCGGGCTGCAGGCTCCTTTGTGACCGATTTGGACACGACCGGAACCATTGGCGAGATCATGCTCGGTGCGCCTGCGCAGCCCCGCTGCGTCATTGCGACTCTGCGCAGGAGAGCTCGTGTGGCTGCCCGAATGGCTACCGCACGCAGGGCTGGATCGCACTGGGGACGGGAGGTGTACTGCACGCGAGGTGGGGAGCTCGTGCAGTGGGGCCAAGGTTCAGCCAGTGCGTCCTCAAGATCGTGCGGGCAGCAGCGGCACCTTGCACATTCGCCGAACTGGAGCGGATCACCGCCCCACAAGGTCGCCCGGACGTGGGACCATGTGGCCATGACCAACGACGCGCCCCATTCCGCCCCCACGCCGCTCTCCCGCTTCCTGGGCGGGTGGATGCGTCACTCGATCCCCCAGGGCCCGAGCAGGTGTCCGACGACGTCGAGGCGGCCGAGGCGGCCCAGTCGGCGGTGTCGCCCGAGGCTGCGGGCCCTGGCGAGCCAGCGGTCTCCGCCGAGGTCGCCGAGCCCTGAGAGCCCAGGTGAGCCCTGATGGTGTCCCGGCCTCTCCCGGTGAGTCGCCCACGGACGAGGAGAGCCCCGAGGGACACAAGACCGCCGGACACCCAGAGGAACCCGACGACCCAGCCGACTCCGAGAGACCTCGAGGAGGAGCACATCATCGAGGTCGCCGACCCGCGCGACTTCGCCGACGACTCCGGCCCCCAGTACGAGGACGAGGACTTCGACGAGATCGTCGACGGTGAGGCCGCCCCGCCCCCGGCCCCATCGGCACCGCGACACCCCGCCATCGCGCCCTCCTCCATCACCTCCGCCAGCTCGCAGTCGGCCCCTCAGCCGCCGAGGCACTGGCGACGCCGTCGACCGCGGCGCCGGGAGAGCGGGGCACCTTCGTCCCCGGCAGCGCCGCCAGCTCGGGCCACGCCGTGAGCCCGCCAGCGCAGCCTCCTCAGCCTCCTCATTCAGCTCGGCCGGTGCTGCTGACGCCGTGGCCTCGGCCACCTCCGCCGACACCGCCCAGGTGGCCCCCGAGGACCTCCTGCCGCCCCTGAAGTCCTTCAGGGACCGCTTCATCGACCGGGAGCTCACCTGGCTGGATTTCAACGAGCGGGTCCTGGAACAGGCAGAGGACCGCACCCTGCCCCTGCTGGAGCGCGCCTGGTTCCTGGCGATCTTCTCCTCCAACCTCGACGAGTTCTACATGGTGCGCGTCGCCGGGCTCATGCGCCGCATCAAGGCCGGCATCACCCCGGTGCGCGCCTCCGGCCTGGACGCCAACCAGGTCCTGGCCCAGGTCACCAGCCGTGCCAAGGAGCTCACCGCCCGCCAGGCCGCCCTCTTCCAGGAGGACATCCGCCCAGCCTTGACCGAGCGCAACGTGGACATCCTGGGCTGGGAGGAGCTCAACACCGATCAGCAGGGAGCGCCTGACCCGCTACTTCCGCCACCAGATCTACCCGGTCCTGACCCCGCTGGCGGTCGACCCCTCCCACCCCTTCCCCTACATCTCGGGACTGTCTCTCAACCTCGCCGTCATCCTGCGCAACCCGCGCAGCGGCAAGGAGCACTTCGCGCGCATCAAGGTGCCTGACTCTCTACCGCGCCTGGTCCAGGTCCCCGGCCGAGAGCTCGACGCCGCGGACAAGGCTGCCGGCTGTGCCGTCATCCCCCTGGAGGTCGTCATCGGCCAGCACCTCGACCACCTCTTCCCGGGCATGGACATCCTGGAGCACCACCTCTTCCGGGTCACCCGCAACGAGGACCTCGAGGTCGAGGAGGACGACGCCGAGAACCTCCTCAAGGCCATGGAGAAGGAGCTCGAGCGGCGCCGCTTCGGCGACTGCGTGCGCCTGGAGGTGGAGGACACCATCTCCTCCTTCACCCGTCGCTACCTGGTGCGCGCCCTGGGCCTCAAAGGCGACGACGTCTTCGAGCTCCCCGCCCCCTGGACCTGACCTGCCTCAACCAGCTCCACGACCTGGACATCCCCGACCTGAAGTACCCGCGCTTCGTGCCGGTGACGGCCGCGGGCCTGGCCGCCTACGAGTCCTCCTCCGCGCCGGACGTCTTCGCCGCCATGCGCGAGCACGACGTCCTCCTGCACCACCCCTACGACTCCTTCTCCACCTCCGTCCAGGAGTTCGTGGCCCAGGCCGCCGCCGACCCCAAGGTCCTGGCCATCAAGCAGACCCTCTACCGCACCTCCGGCGACTCCCCGATCGTGGACGCCCTCATCGAGGCCGCCGAGGCCGGCAAGCAGGTCGTCGCCATCGTGGAGATCAAGGCCCGCTTCGACGAGGAGGCCAACATCTCCTGGGCCCGCAAGCTCGAGCGCGCCGGCGTCCACGTCGTCTACGGCATGGTCGGCCTCAAGACGCACTGCAAGCTGCTGCTCGTCGTGCGCCAGGAGTCCGACGGCCTGCGCCGCTACTGCCACGTCGGCACCGGCAACTACCACCCCAAGACCGCCCGCGGCTACGAGGACCTGGGGCTTCTGACCTGCGACCGCGACGTCGCCCAGGACCTGACCACCCTGTTCAACCAGCTCTCCGGCTACGCTCCGCGCGCCCGCTTCCGCCGTCTCCTCGTAGCCCCCCGAGGCCTGCGCGACGGGCTCGTCGAGCGCATCGAGCAGGAGATCACCAACCACCGGGCCGGCCTGCCCGCCTGGATCCGCATCAAGGTCAACTCCATCGTCGACGAGACCGTCATCGACGCCCTCTACCGCGCCTCGCGCGCCGGGGTGTCGGTCGACATCGTCGTACGCGGCATCTGCGGCCTGCGCGCCGGCGTCGAGGGCCTCAGCGAGAATATCCGCGTGCGCTCGATCCTCGGGCGCTTCCTGGAGCACTCGCGCATCTACGCCTTCGCCGGCGGCGGGCAGACCAAGCTGTTCATCGGATCGGCCGACCTCATGCACCGCAACCTCGATCGCCGCGTCGAGGCCCTCGTGCATCACCGACCCGGCCATGGTCGAGGACCTCGAGTGGCTGGTCACCCACTGCGCCTCCGACGACGTCTCCTCCTGGCACCTCCGGCCCGACGGCTCCTGGGAGCGCCACCTCGTCGACGCCGATGGCAACCGCCTCGAGGACATCCAGGACAGCCTCATGGTCCGGGCGCGCTCGCGCGTCAAGGGCCGCCACTGAGACGGCCGTGCCATGAGCCCCTCCAGCAAGAAGAACAAATCGCGCGAGACCGTGAAGGCCGCAGGGCGCCCTCGTGTGGCGCGAGAAAGGCAAGCACCTCGAGGTGCTCCTGGTCCACCGCCCCCGCTACGACGACTGGTCCATCCCCAAGGGCAAGGTCGACTCCTGCGAGTCCGTGCGTACCTGCGCCGTGCGCGAGGTCGCTGAGGAGACCGGCGTGCAGGTCGATCCTCGGGCCAGCCCCTCAGCCGCGTGCACTACAAGATCGCCGACGGCGCCCGCAAGGAGGTCCACTACTGGTCCGCCCGCGTCGCACCCGGCTCATCGGCCGCCGTCTGCAGCCCGCTGCGCCGTCACACCCGCCTCGGCCAAGGAGATCGACGCCGTCGAGTGGCTGCGCGTGGGCCAGGCCCGCAAGCGTCTGACCTACTCCCTACGACCGCGACCTGCTCGGCGAGCTCGTCGATCTGTGGGAGGACGGCAAGCTCGACACCTGGACCCTGGTCCTCGTGCGCCACGGCCGTGCCGTCAAGCGCTCCGTGTGGAACCGCCCCAAGGAGCGGGACAAGGAGACCGACGAGGCCACCCGCCCCTGACCCACGACCAGGGCGAGACCCGGGCCCGCGCCCTCGTGCCGATCCTGGCCGCCTATGGGGTGGGACGCGTCATCACCAGCCCCTGGAAGCGCTGCGTGGACACGGTCGCCCCCTACGCCAGGGCCGCGGGCCTGACCCTGGAGACGGCCGGCGCCTTCACCGAGATGGCCCACGCGAAGAACCCCAAGGGCGTGCGCTCTCTGGTCAAGAAGGTCCTGCGCGTGCGCGAGGAGCCGACGGCGCTGTGCACCCACCGTCCCGTCCTGCCCACCATCATGGACGTCGTCTCCCAGTACGCGCCCGGCAAGCTCCTGCGCTCCGTGCCCGACCGGGACCCCTGGCTCAAGACCGGGGAGATCCTCGTGGTCCACATGGCCCGCCGCCCCCGCGGCAAGATCCGCGCCGTCGCCATCGAGAAGCAGCGCCCCGTCCTGTCCGAGGGGCGCTGACCGGGGCCGCAGACCTCCACGCCGAATCGATCGGTGACGGTCCTCATAGTGAGCGTTTACCGTCCCGTTTACCGACGTCACCCGGAACCTTCATCCAGCCCGCATATCGTCACCGCTGGTTGATCACCGACCGAACCTCCCGACTCATCGAGGAGAGCCTGTGCTCCTGACCCGTCGCGGCGCCCTGGGCGCCCTGAGCGCGGCCGCCCTGACATCGCTGGCCGCCTGCGGGCGCGACGCCGGCGCCCCGACCCCAACGCCTCCAGCGACCTGGAGGGACGGATCCGTGGCGCGGGCGCCACCTCCCAGTCCGACGCGCAGGACGCCTGGATGAACGCCTTCATGGGCGCCAACCTGCGCGCCACCGTCGACTACGCCGGCGGCGGCTCCGGGGCCGGACGCACCAAGCTCGTCGAGGGCGCCGTCGACTTCGCCGGCACCGACACCCCCATGACCACCGAGGAGATCAACAAGGTCGGCGGAGTCATCGAGCTGCCCCTCTACATCTCCCCGATCGCCGTGGCCTACAACCTGCCCGGCTTCACCGGGGAGTCCACGTCAACATGACCGGCGAGGTCCTCGCCCAGGTCCTCTCCGGTGCCATCACCCGCTGGAACGACCCCGCCCTGGCCGCCCTCAACCCCGGCGCCGCGCTGCCGGATCAGCGGATCATCGTCGTCGGCCGCTCCGACGACTCCGGCACCACCAAGGCCCTGACCACCTACCTGGCCACCATCGCCCCCGAGGTGTGGACCCACGAGTCCGAGGAGACCCTGGCCGCTGCGCGTCGGCCAGTCCGGCGACGGCACCGCCGGCATGATCCAGACCGTCTCCGCGGCCACCGGCACCATCGGCTACGCCGACGCCTCCAGGTACCCCGCCACCCTGGGGACCGTCGCCGTCGGAAGCCACGGGGCCTACGTGCCCGTCTCCGCCGACGCCGCGGCCGCCGCCCTCAACGCCGCCACCCTGGGCGCCGAGGCCGACGAGACCCGCCTGCTCTACACGCCCAGCCACGACGCCGACGGCGCCTACCCCATCGTCCTGGTCTCCTACCTGGCCGCCCGCCTGAGCTACGAGGACGCGGAGATCGCCGTCGTCGTCAAGGCCTACCTGCGCTTCGCGGCATCCACCAGGGCAGGACGCCTCGTCCAAGGCCACCGGCTGCGCACCCCATCACCCGCGAGATGCGCGAGAAGATCAACGCCGCCATCGACAAGATCGCCGCCTGAGCCGGACGGCCAGCCATCACGACGCCGCACCCAACCGCACATGCCCAGCCAGCACCCGCCCCCAGACACCCCGAGGAGGGTCAGCCGTGGCCAGCACCACCGCACCGTCGTCGGTCCCACCGCCCGGCGCCGCAACCGCGCCCGACGGCGCTGACAACGCCACCATTCAGCCCGGGAAGGCCCCCGGGCAGACCGGCAACCGGATCTTCACCGGCCTGTCCTTCGGGGCCGGCGCCCTCATCATGGTGGTGCTCGCCCTCGTGGCCGCCTTCCTCATCCGGGAGGCCCTGCCCGCCCTGACGGCCTCGCGCGAGACCCTCGAGTCGGTCTCCTTCATGCGCGAGCGCGGCCTGTGGGGCTACGTGGCCCCCTCGTCTTCGGCACGCCCTGTCCTCGACCATCGCCCTGGGCGTCGCGGTGCCGCTGAGCATCGGGGTGGCCCTGTTCATCTCCCACTTCGCCCCGCGCCGCCTGGCCCAGGCCCTGGGCTACATGGTGGACCTCCTGGCCGCGATCCCCTCGGTGGTCTTCGGGCTGTGGGGCTTCCTGTGGCTCGTGCCCCTGCTCGACCCCATCAACACCTGGCTGACCGACACCCTCGGCTTCATCCCGTTGTTCGCCGGCTACACGGCCCCTGCCAAGAACATCACCACCGCCTCCCTGGTCCTGGCCGTCATGATCCTGCCGATCATCACCGCCACCATCCGCGAGATCTTCCTGCAGACCCCACCCTCCAGGAGGAGGCCTCCCTGGCCCTGGGCGCCACCCGCTACGAGATGATCCGCCAGGCCGTCCTGCCCTTCGGCCGCTCCGGCATCATCTCCGCCTCCATGCTGGGGCTCGGGCGAGCCCTGGGGGAGACCATGGCGGTCCTCATGATCCTCTCGCCCGGCATGGGACTGAACCTCAACATCCTCCAGGCGGGCCAGCACCAGACCATCGCCGCCAACATCGCCTCGCAGTTCCGCGAGGCATACGGGCTGAGCGTCAACGTGCTCATCGCCACCGGCCTGGTCCTGTTCATCATCACCTTCGCGGTCAACTCCCTGGCGCGGTGGATCATCGCGCGCCGCTCCGAGTTCTCAGGAGCCAGCTGACATGACGCCCACGAACACGCCCGACTCTGCTGCCAACGCCGCTTCCGACGGTGGGGCCTCCGGCCCCGGGTCCGCACTGCTGACGCCTCCGACAGCGCCCCCGCGCCCTAAGTCCCTCAAGGCCGCGCTCGCGGCCGCCGAGGCCCCTGACCGCCCCCGTCGACCCTGCTGGCCGACCCGCCCACCATCGAGGGCGTGCCCCTGACCTCCTACCGTCTGCCCGACTGGTTCATCTGGGCGGCGCTGGGAGCCGCGTTCGTCGTCGTCGGCGGGATCGGCCTGCTGACCGGGTGGAGCATCGCCGCCGTCGTCGCCCCTCACCGCCCTGGGTGTGGGTGGTGGGCGCCACCGCCTTCTCCTGGGTGCGCGAGGGGCGAGCGCTGGGGCCGCAACACCCTGGTGACGGTCCTCATCTACCCTGTCCTTCGCCGTCGTCATGGTGCCGCTGGTCTCCCTGGTGTGGATGGTCCTGTCGGGCGGCTCGGCCCGCTTCGGCTACGACTTCCTGACCACGAACATGCGTGGCGCCGACGCCTCCAACGGCGGCTTCTACCACGGCATCGTCGGCACCCTCCAGATCACCGGGATCGCCACCCTCATCTCGGTGCCCCTGGGGCTGTTCACCGCCGTCTTCCTCGTGGAGTACAACGGCGGCTGGATCGCTCGGGCCATCACCTTCCTCGTCGACGTCATGACCGGCATCCCCTCGATCGTGGCCGGGCTGTTCGCCTACTCGATCTTCCTCATCGCGGCCGGCCCCCGCTACCAGGCCGGCATCATCGGCGCCGTCGCTCTGAGCGTGCTCATGACGCCGGTGGTCGTCCGCGGCGTGGAGGAGATGCTCAAGCTCGTCCCCTCCCACCTGCGCGAGGCCTCCTACGCCCTGGGCGTGCCCAAGTGGCTCACCATCGTCAAGGTCGTGCTGCGCACCGCGGTGGCCGGCATCACCACCTCCGTCATGATCGCCATCGCCCGCGTCATCGGCGAGACCGCCCCGCTGCTCATCACCGTGGGGCTGACGATCCGCACCAACACCAACCCGCTGGACGGCTCCATGTCCACCCTGCCGGTGCTCGTCTACGACCAGTACTCCCGCGGTGAGGCCGCCGCCATGGAACGCGCCTGGGCCGGGGCGCTGACCCTCATCATCCTGGTCATGCTGCTCAACCTCGCGGCCCGCCTCATCTCGAAGTACTTCAGCCCCAAGGGCGGCCGGCGCTGAGCCCCCGACAGAGCCCCAGTGCTCTCAGCGCCCCAGAGCCCTCCACCGTTCACCTCAGGTAAAGGAACCGACGTGTCCAAGCGCATCGACGTCATCGGCGAGAACATCTACTACGGCGACTTCCTGGCCGTCAAGGACGTCAACGTCGTCATCGAGCCCAAGTCCGTCACCGCCCTCATCGGCCCCCTCCGGCTGCGGGAAGTCCACCTTCCTGCGCACCCTCAACCGCATGCACGAGACCATCCCCGGTGCCCGTGTCGAGGGCCAGGTCATCGTCGACGGCGTCAACCTCTACGACCCCGGCGTCGACGCCGTCCAGGTGCGCCGCGCCATCGGCATGGTCTTCCAGCGGCCCAACCCGTTCCCCACGATGTCCATCGCTGAGAACGTCCTGGCCGGGGTACGCCTCAACAACCGCCGCATCAAGAAGTCCGACGCCGACGACCTGGTGGAGGCCTCCCTGCGCGGGGCCAACCTGTGGGACGAGGTCAAGGACCGCCTCGACCGGCCGGGGCTGGGGCTGTCCGGCGGCCAGCAGCAGCGCCTGTGCATCGCCCGCGCCATCGCGGTCAAGCCCGCCGTCCTGCTCATGGACGAGCCCTGCTCCGCCCTGGACCCCATCTCCACGCTCGCCATCGAGGACCTCATCTCCGAGCTCAAGACGGACTACACGATCGTCATCGTCACCCACAACATGCAGCAGGCCTCACGCGTGAGTGACAAGACCGGCTTCTTCAACCTGGAGGCCACCGGCAAGCCGGGACACCTCGTCGAGTACGACTCCACTGACAAGATCTTCTCCGCTCCCAGCCAGCAGGCCACCGAGGACTACATCTCCGGCCGCTTCGGCTGAGGGGTGAGGAGAGGTGAGGACGTCGGGCCGGAGAGCGCCAGTCGGCGCGAATGCCGCTCGCGGCGGCTTGAGTTGGAGCCCGGGGCCCGTCACGGCCCGACGCCGCGCACGAGTCTACAGGTACGGGTCTTCGCTCGTCCTGGTGTCCGCCCAACGGTCGGACGGTCCCTGTGCCGTCAGGCGTCCTCAGGGGCGTCCAGGCGGTAGCCGACGTTGCGGACCGTGCCGATGAGGTTGTCGTGCTCGGTGCCGAGCTTGGCGCGCAGGCGCCGGATGTGGACGTCGACCGTGCGCGAGCCGCCGATGTAGTCCTCACCCCACACCTCGTGCAGGAGGGCGTCGCGGGTCAGTACCCGCCCCTGGTTGGCGGCCAGGAACTTCAACAGCTCGAACTCCTTGTAGGTCAGGTCCAGGATCGCCCCGCGCAGGCGGGCTGTGTAGGCGGTGACATCGATGACAAGGTCTCCGACCTCGATGCGGTCGTCGTCGGCCCTCGGCCACCACCGGGACGTGGAGCGCGCAGGAGCCGCAGTCGGGCCGAGAGCTCGGCGGGCTTGGCTCCGGCCATGACGAAGTCGGCGGCGCCCCAGTCGATCTGCACCGCGGCGGCGCCGCCTCCTCCAGGATGAGGATGATGGGCGGGCAGTCCATGGGGCCGGTGAAGAGCTGGCACAGAGCGCGGGCTCGGGTCAGGTCCCCGCGCGCATCGATCATGACGACGTCGGCGCTGTCCACCTCCGCGTAGGGAGGAGGGGATCGGGGAGACACTCCACCTGGGAGTCGAGGAAGGAGGTTGCGGGCAGGACGCTGGTGGCGTCGTTCTCACGAGTGAACATGATGATCCGCATGGCTGCTCCTTCCAGGGCTGTCGGCCGGGGCTCACCGGCGCAGACGAGCTGAGCAGCGGCGATACTGTCGGGTACAAGTCAACCACACCTGGCGCAGGGGCGGAATCCCTCGGGTGGGAACTGACCGGATGTGGGAATCCGGGATGGGGAGGCGTCGGAGTGGGGGTCGCCCGCCGGCCGGGTGTGCGACGATGCGTGCTGTGACTACCCACCACCGACGAGCCCAGCCGGCTGCGCGCACCCGTGGAGCCTCCCGCAGATCCCGCGATGACGCCCATGCTGCATCCGTTCCGACGGCGCCCGCTGATGTGCGCGGTGCGACGGACTGGGCCGGCGTCATCGGCTCGAGGTGGTCCGCGGGGTCGGCGTATCGGCCTCTTCGGCCGGCTCACCGGCGTCGGCGCGCTCGGCCGACTCGGTGGACACCCTCGATATCGCCGAGGACCTGGGCTACGCCACCCGCCGGGCCTCCAACCGTCCCAAGGAGCCGGGCCTGGTGGACCCGGTATGGACCCGTCTCGCCTTCGCGGGCCTCGTTCCGCTGCTGCTGGCGGTCGGCTCGGTGCTGCCGGGCTGGGTGAGGCTGACCCTGTGGCCGTCCTGGTCCCGGCCGCCGCCCAGGGCTGGCCCGCGCTCGTGCGCGCCCGGCACGACCTGGGCGGCACGATCGTCATGACGATCAGTGGGCTCTCGGCCGCGGCCAGCGTCTACCTCCTTGACGACATGGGGGTGGCCGGCCTGGTCATGGCCTTCTCGATCCTGGTGGCCTTCGTCGGCCAGATGCTGCGGCACGACGGCCGGCACAACCTGGTCGAGGACCTGTCCTCAACGGTCGCGGGCTGCCTCGTGGTGGTCTCCGGCTCGGCCTGGTGCGCCCTGGAACCGGGTCTGGCCGATCCGGCCGTCGTCGTGCCCACCTGCCTGGCGCTGTTCGTCGGTGCCATCCTGACTGTTCTCAATGTGCGCGCCCGGATGCTCGAGGCCCTCACCGCCACGGTCCCGGCGCTGCTCGCCGGCGGTGCCGGCTACGTGCTCGCCGCGGCCGGCTTCTTCGGCCTGTCCCACATCAGTACAACGGCGGCCCTGCAAAGCGCCGTGGCCTGCGTCGTTGTCGGCTTCGTGGCCGGGGTTCTCATGGCTGCCGGCAACCGCGTCCTGTGGACCCACCGGTGGGTGCCCGGCGGGCGGGCGGCGGTGGCCTCCGCCCTCGTGCCGATCCTGTCGGTCGGCGTCCCGGTCTACGCGATCGCCCGCCTCATGGGCAGTTTCCTCGCCGGCTGACGGTCGCCGCCCAGCTACGGCACTGCCCCAAGGAGCTGCACCAAGGGGCTCGGGTGTCCAAATCTGCGGCAAAGGAGTTCGAAGCCTCTCGTCTCGCACAAAAGAACCGCGGAATCATGCGGTTTCTCCTTGTGACTTTGCTGCGTCTCGATCGGGCGCCTTTGCTGAAGATTTGGACACGAGCGGCGCTCGACTGAGGAGAGACTGGGGCCATGGCATTCACGCTTCCTGACGACCTGGCCCCCGAGCTCTACCCGCTGGCCTGGCTGGTCGGCACCTGGCGCGGCTACGGCATCCTCACCTACGGCGAGACCGTGCCCGAGCAGGCCGTCTACCAGGAGATGACCTTCGACCACGACGGCGGCCCCTACCTGCGCCAGACCACCACCATCTGGACGGTCGACGCCACCCGCTCCAAGAACCTCGACTTCGAGATGCCCGGCCTCCAGGGCGCCTCCCTCCTGGCCCCCGCCCAGGTCTGGTCCACCGAGACCACCTACTGGCGGCCCGTCGGCCAGGAGCAGCCCGACGGCGCAGACGCCGCCGGTGCCTCTGAGCCTCCGAGGACGACGCCACCGAGAGCACCGGCGGCCCGCTCACCCCCGTCACCCGGCTCGAGCTCGTCTCGGCAGACCCCGCCGGCCACGTCGGCGTCTGGGAGGGCTGGATCCAGGGGCCGCGCGCCCAGGTCGGCACCCAGGCCGTGGGCCGGGCCCGCACCGCCGTCCCCGTGGAGGAGATGACCCGCATGTTCGGGCTCGTGGGCGGCGACCTCATGTGGACCCAGGACATGGCCGCCTTCGGCCAGAGCGAGGTGACCACTTACGCCTCGGGTCGCCTCGGCCGCGTCGAGGACGCAGATGACCCCGCGGCCCAGCCCGGCTCCGGCCTCGACCCGTCGCCGCACGAGGCGCTCGAGCCCCTCCGAGTCCGCCTCCGACGACGCCGAGCCGACCGCCTGATGCTCACCTCCCCGCTGCTGAACCGACCCGGTGCCGTCGCCTCCGCCCCGGGCGACCTCGACGAGGCCGTCCCCTCCCACCTCGGCGACCCCGGCCGCGAGCAGGCCGCCCTGGCCGACGGACGGGCCGTCTGCGCCCTGGCGCGCGACGTCGTCACCGTCACCGGGCCGGACCGCCTGAGCTGGCTGACCACCTTGTCCAGCCAGGTCCTCACCGCCCTGGAACCCGGCGACGGCGGCGCGGAGGCGCTGCTCCTCGATGCCCAGGGGCACATCACCCACGCGCTCGCTGCCCTCGACGACGGTCGCACGCTCTGGCTCGTCACCGAGTCGGGTGGCGGCGCGGACCTGGCGGCCTTCCTGGACTCCATGCGCTTCATGCTGCGCGTCGAGGTGACCGAGCGGCCCGACGTCCAGGCGCTCGGCGCCCTCGGGGAGGGGCTCGACGTCCTGGCTCAGGCGGCGCGCGACACCTCGGTGGACTCATCCGATACCTCCGATGCACGTCCGACGTCGCTGGACTGCCGGCACCACGACACGCCGGGCGGGCCGACGCCGAGGCGCAGGGCTCGCTCATCGGCCTGTGGCGCGACCCGTGGCCGGGCGTCGTCGAGGGCGGCACGAGCTACGACGTCGGAGCTGGAGCGCCCGCATCCCGGCGAGGGCTACCGGGCCGGCTTCGTCCTGGTTCCCGCCCGGAGCGTGGGACGCCGTGGTGAGAACCCTTCCTCGCCGCCGAGCCGAGCCGGCGCCTGGCCGGTGCCCTGGCCTGGGAGGCGCTGCGCATCGAGGCGGGCCGCCCGCGCCGCGCCCGCGAGGCCGACGCCCGCGCGATCCCGCACGAGCTGGACTGGCTGCGCACGGCCGTGCACCTGACGAAGGGCTGCTACCCGGGCCAGGAGACGATCGCGCGCACCCTCAACCTGGGGCGGCCGCCGCGCCGCCTGACGGTGCTCCAGCTCGACGGCCTCGGCGGCGACCTGCCCCAGCCCGGGGCGAGCTGTGCGCATGGGGGAGCGGACCGTGGGCACCGTGACCTCCGTGGCGCGCCACCACGAGCTCGGCCCCATCGCCCTGGCCCTGCTGCGCCGCGCCGTGCCCGCGGGCGAGCAGCTGACCGTGGAGATCACCGAGGTTGATGAGGCCACCGGTGAGACGGTCGTCGTCGGGCGGGTCGACGCCGCCCAGGAGCCGCTGGTCTCACCCGAGGGGCGCGCCCAGGCCAGCCCCGCCGAGCGCCCCGGCGCCGAGCTGCGCAAGGGCCTGCGGCTCTGACCGGTCCGTGACCGTGTGACTGGTTCCGGATGTTCCGGAGCCGTGCCAGCGGTTGCCGACATGGTGGGCGTGGTGCCTTGCCCGGAGACGGTCCGGGCAGGGGGCGCTCGTGTCACCCGTGGCAGTCGGCACCGCGCCGTCGGCCCGAGGCTGATGGAACGGCTGTCCGGGTGCGTGAGGCGTCAACTGTTCTCGCTGGGCGTGGCCGCATCACTGGGATCAGGCGCCACCGACCGGTAGCCTGGGGCGCGTGAGCGTCCTTCTTCTCATTGCTTACTACCTCTCCCTCGCTGTCGCCATGCTCTGGTGCGCGGCGCAGGTCTTCGCTGCTGTCCTCGGGGTTTGGGCACTCATCGACTCGGCACTGAGGCCGGCTCAGTACTACGCCGCGGCGGACAAGCGCAGCAGGAACTTCTGGCTCGTCGTCAATGCGCTGGCGGCCGTGGTCGGGACCTTCCTGGGCGTATGAGGCCGTTCTGGCTGTCTACGTCGCAGGCGCGTCGACGGGGGTGTCGTTCATCGGTCTGCTGACCGTGGTGGCCAGTGCCGTCTACCTGGTGGACGTGCGCCCCGCCCTGCAGGCGCTGGCGCCGGTGCGGGTGCGCTCCTCGATCCGCATCCCGGGGCGGGCCTCGCAGCGCCGGCCGGGGCGCGGTGGCGCGCGGGCCCGCGCGACTGGAGCGCTGGTCGCTGATGCGCGCGGTCATCCAACGGGTCAACCGGGCGGCCGTTCGCGTCGACGACGAGGTGGTCGGGGAGATCACCCGCCCCGGCCTCATGGTCCTCGTGGGCGCCACACACGACGACGGCCCGACACAGGTGGCCACGGTGGCCCGTAAGATCGCGGACCTGCGGCTCATGGAGGACGAGCTGTCGGTGTCCGACGCCGGTGCGCCGGTGCTCGTCGTCTCCCAGTTCACCCTCTACGCCGATACGCGCAAGGGACGGCGCCCCACCTGGAACAAGGCGGCCCCCGGCGAGGTGGCCGAGCCCTCTGGTGGAGGCCGTGGCCGAGGACCTGCGCGGGCGCGGCCTGGAGGTGGCGACCGGACGCTTCGGCGCCCACATGGAGATCGACATGGAGGCCGACGGCCCGGTGACGATCCTGGTGGAAGTGGAGTAGGGCCTGTTGCGAAAATGCGGGTGAGGCGTCCGCGTGTTCGTACCCTCTAGCGCGTGTTCGCGCCCTTTACCCTCGAACGCAGTACGACCGCGGCGTCGGCGACTGGCGTGCGGACATCAGCCCACAGTCGTGACGGGAGGCGGAGGCTACGGCTCCTCCTCGGTGGCTGAGGCACGGCACCGCCGGTCCGTAGCGTTGCAGGGCAACGTGAGACCCTGCGCAACGAGAGGAGCGGAGATGAGCACAGGGGCCAGAAGAGAGGGTGCCGTGGTCACCCACGTCGCCGGGAGGATCGGCGACCACAACGACCGAGCCATGGCGGCCTCGCCGCGCCTGGCCGCCGCCCTGGCGCGGCGCTACGACGTCGAGCCCGTCGTCATCGGATCACCCCGCCCGGCGCTGAGCGTGGGTTGGCAGGTCGAGCTCGACGCCGCCCGCGACGAGCTGGAGGCGCTCGCGGCCCACTACGAGGTGCTGTGGGCTGGCTCTGCCGTGCCGGTGACCGCGTTGAGCCGCTGTGCCGGGGCGCTGGCGACCCTGCCCGTCGTTGCCGCCAACCGGCCCGACGCACTCGTCGTGTGGTTCGACGCCCACGCCGACCTCAACATCCCGGAGAGCACGCCGAGCGGCTACCTCGGCGGCCTGGCCCTGTCCGGACCGTTGGGGCTGTGGGACTCCGGACTCGGCGCCGGGCTGGGCACGGACAACGTGGTCCTGGCCGGGGTGCGCGACATCGACCCGCCCGAGGCCGAGCTCATCGAAGGGTGCGGGCATCCCCCTCGTCGGGCCTGGAGAGGGCTTCGCTGAGCGGCTCAGGCGGGTGGTGGACGGCAGGCCCGTCTACATCCACATCGACTGCGACGTGCTGGAGCCCGGTGTCGTGCCGACCGACTACCTCGTCGGCGGAGGCCTGAGCCTCGGCCGAGCTGCGCCAGGCGGCCGAGGTCCTCGCCCGCGGCGAGGTCGTCGGCATCCAGATCGGCGAGCTCGAGACGGCCACTGGGGAGGAGGACCTCGACCCGCTGCTAGACGCCCTGTCCCCGTGCTCGACGCCGTCGGCTGAGCCGGGCCGGCCGCTGCAGGTCTGTCCCGCCCATGGACGGGGTGACTGCTGGGGGCGACAAAGAGACATGATCAAGCGCGCGGGTGCGTTCTTCGATCTGGATTCCGGGGCGGGCCTCGCAGCGCCGCCCGGACATACGCAACAGGGACCTAGGTCGAAGGAGGCCGACGATGCCGTGGCCGATGCGATGTGAGGACGCGCTGAGATGACGGGGCGCTCGCGGGCGGTGGTTGTCGCCATGATGCTGTGGTGGGCGTTCTTCGGCGGCGTCAGCGTGTCCTGGGCGCTGGGCTCCCCGTGGCTGGTCGATACGGTTCTTCAGGGCGATGGGCCTGCGGCTCGCCCAGGAGCGGCCCACCTGGTTCGTCGTGGTCGTCCTCGTCTCCGGGCTGGTGAAGCTGGGGTTTCGTCGTCTTCGGGCTTCGCCCTCCCTGCGCCCGGACGTCATCAGGTGCCGCGCTGGATGCGCCTGGCCTTCGGCTGGGTGTCGGGGATCCTGCTCATGGCCTATGGGCTGGCTGGTTCGGCGTCGGCGGTCCCACGGCTCCTGGCAGGGGAGCCGCTCTCGCGCTATGGCTGGTGGCGCCTGTTGCTGTGGATGCCTCACTTCTGGGTGGGCGGCATCCTGGTGCTGGCCGCGATGGTGGCCTACCTGCGCTGGAGCCGACCCACGTCGACCGGTTCCGCTGCTGCACGCGGGCTCCGTCGGCGCTGATGCCCGCGGCGGGTGCTCACCGAGTGGACATCAGGCCGTCGACGTCGTCGGGCCAGGTTTCTGAACCGTGTCATTCCGCGGCTCTTCGGATGGAGCAGCCGTCCTGAACCGGTTCATGTCCGCGCGGTGGTCACTCCTGGCGGCAGCATGACCCGGTGATGATGGTCGACGCGGCCGGAGCAGATGTGAGGGCCGGGAAGCGCCCCCGACTGCGCTTTCCCGGCCCTCAACCGAGTGTCGCGCGGTTCTCCGCTCCCGGCTCAACGGGAGTATTCCCCAAACCTTCCGACGGGTAGTGATCCGGTTCAGCAGGTCAGGGCCACCTCGTCGGCGATGGCGGAGCGGCCGATGCCGGCGAGCTCGTCGTCGTCGGCGTTGCCGCCGGTGCACACGATCGCGCAGGGGCCGCGGCGGGCGGGTCGACCAGAGCCCGGCCAGGCTCGCGGCACCGGCGCCCTCGGCCAGGTGTGGGCGTGGGCTGGATATGAGGCCGACGGCGCTGAATGTCGTCGTCGTCGACCAGGATGAAGTCGTTGAGGCCGCGCCCCAGCACCGACTGGGTGAGGCGAAGCTCGCCCCGACGGCCAGGGCCCGCCACCCGGGTGCGGCTGTGGACGGTGGCCGGCTGGCCGGACTTCCAGGCGCGGTGCGCGGCCGGGGCGGCGCTGGACTCGGACGCCGATGACCCAGCACTCGGGGGCCAGGACGTCGCGCACGAGGGCGGCGCCGGCGGCACCGGAGCCCGAGCCGACCGGGGCGTAGACGGTCCGCAGGTCGCGATGGCGGCGGAAGAGCTCGAGGTAGACGGTGGCGTGCCCGAGCACGATCGCCGGCTCGTCGCCGGGGGAGACCATGCGCATCCCTCGACCAGGGAGAGGTCCTCGGCGTGGGCGAGTGAGTCGCACATCGTCTCACCCTCGACGACGACGCGGGCGCCCAGGGCTCGCACCGCGGCCACCTTGCGGGCGGGAGCACCTTCCGGCACGACGACGGTGACGGGGACCTCGCTGCGGGCACCCGCCCAGGCCAGGGACTGGGCGTGGTTGCCGGTGGAGGCGGTCACGACGCCGCGGCGCCGCTCCTCGGGGCCGAGCGCAGCCATAAGCGCCACGCCGCCGCGGACCTTGAAGGCGCCGGTGGGCTGGACGTTCTCATGTTTGACCACGACATCGACCCCGGCCTCGGCGTTGAGCAGCGGGTAGGACCAGGCAGGGGTCTCGGGCAGGATGCGTGAGACGGCCTCGTGAGTGCGCAGGACGGCGTCGAAGTCGAGGACGGTCCGGGTGGCTGCGGGCGCCTGGGGCAGGGTGTCGGTGGAGGCCATGACTCCATGATGATGACGACTGGACTATCGGTCCAATGAATGTTTTGACGTATATCCATCGATATAGGACATACTTGATGGGTGATCGATGTGCAGCAGCTGCGCGCCCTCGTGGAGCTCTCCCGGCTCGGCACTGTCTCAGCCGCAGCCGAGTCACTGGGCTTCAGCCAGTCCACCGTCTCCCACCAGCTCGCCGCCCTGTCGCGTGCGACCGGCGCGGTGCTGCTGACGCGGGCCGGCCGCGGGGTGCGGCTCACCGCGGAGGGACGGGCGCTGGCGGCCCGTGGCCAGGAGGTGCTCGACCTGCTGGATCGCACCGAGCGCGAGGCGGTCTCCATGGCCCGCGCCGAAGCGGGGCGGGTGCGCCTGGCCGCCTTCCCCTCCGCGGTGGCCTCCCTCGTGCCCGGAGTGCTCGACGTCGTCGGCCGGAAGCACCCGGGCCTGGAGGTCGAGCTGGTCGACGCCGAGCCGCCCGAGGCCCTCGACGCGCTGCGGCGCGGGCGGGTGGACGCGGCCCTGTCCTTCTCCTACATCGACGACGACGCCGGTGAGGGCCTTGAGACGGTGCGTCTGCTCGACGACGTCCTCTACCTGTCTCTCACCCCGGCGGCATCACGCGTATCGCTGACGGTTCCCGGTGCCGGTGGGTGACCGGGTGCCGCGCTGCCGCGAGGAGCTCATCGCGGTGGGGCGGGCCAACGGCTTCACGCCTGAGACCGCCTACGCCTCCGACGACTATGTGGCCGTGCAGGCGCTCGTGGCCGCCGGAGTGGGGGCGGCTCTGCTGCCCGGGATGGCGCTGAGCGCCTACCGGCACGAGGGGGTTGAGGTGCGTCCACTGGCCCGGGAGCACCGGCGGGTCGAGGTGGTCACCCGCGCCGAGAGGCCCCGACCGCTGGCCATTGACGTGCTCATGGAGGCGTGTCGGACGGCTGCCCAGCGCACGAGCCTGCGCCGGCCCGAGGTTCAGGGCGGCGGGAGCGTCGCAGCGCGGTGAGGTCCAAGCCCCTGGTACGTGGGCGGTCGACCGTTCGATGCTTCGCCGGTTCCGCACGCATCTGCGTCGTAGATCGGCTGTCCCCGAACGGTGAACGTCCCTGTGGTCCAACTGGTTGCTACCGGCCTCGCGATCCGGTTCACACACTGGGGGCATGTCGCAGCTCCCCGCCGTCCAGATCAGCGGCCCGCCCAAGTCCTCCCGGAACAAACGCGTCCTGGAGAACGCATGGATCTCACGGTTCCTACCGGCACCGTTCTGTCCTCCTGGGGCCCGACGGCGCAGGCAAGACCATCGTCGTCGAGATCCTCCAGGGTCTGTGCGTCGTGGCGGTGGCATCGTCCCGCTGACCACCCGCACCGCCTCGATGAGGTCGACATCATTCTGGGCGGCCGCGTTGTCGAGTACTGCACGACCGTTAAGCGCTTCAGGTTGCCCCTTAGCCGCACTTCGCGACGGTGAGGGCGTCGTGCAGTGCGGTTAACCCTCAGCCAGTAGGAGCTCAGGGTCGTGGGTGGCCTCTTGTCGCAGGGGTGCGAGGCGGGCGGGGAACCGTGTCGGTCGCTGCCTCACCCGCCGGGCGCTCGGCTCCACTGGGAGATCGTGGAGTCGAGGGTGGCCAGGAACCCCTCCTCGCCGATGGTGTTGAGCTTGAGGAACACCGCCGACTGCCTACCCAGCGTGATCCTGACGATGTGGGACGTCGGGCCCGTCCTGGATGACGGTGACGGTCATTCCCACGCGGTTGCTTCCCGTCATGCTGTCGCGCTCAAAGCCTCTGACCGCTATGCCTCCGGCGGAGGTCGCCAGGTCACGGCGGCCTCCGCGGAGGCCGAGCGACCGGTCCAGTACTCCGGCCTCGAGGAAGGGCACCACCTCGCTGAGCTGGCCGGTGACGGTCCGGTGATCGTTGCCACGAGTGCTCTCCCTTGGCCTCGCTGGCACTGTCGCTATATCCACCAGGCTATGCCGGAGAGCGCGAGCGCGTGGCC
>BNJV01001216.1_pt1 | contig 30328 bp, 39 predicted proteins | sample 8540591 | NCBI WGS metagenome assembly BNJV01 (sample SAMD00202457, study PRJDB9452) | human saliva metagenome | host: Homo sapiens | reverse complement strand
AGCAAGGCTAAGAAGCTAGCACCCAAAATCTACTAGAACAGAGCTAAGCCAGCTAGTGGTCCACTCGGCAGAGTGGACCACTAGCTAGCTTGTTAAATGTCCAAAAAAAGGACTAAAAAGGAACCCATCCTGATAAAATCCCTTCACCGAAATATTTGTAAAAAGTTGCACGTCTAATCATTGCAACTTCACAAATTTCGCCCACCGGGATATCTTCAAACTTCTTAATAATAAGGTAATAGAGGACTTTACAGCTCAAGATTTACCAAAAATCAAGCCATTGAAAATCAAGGAAGAAATGGAAAAACTCGTTGCTGTTGCGAACGAAATTCCAGATGTTCCAGACTAATATCAGGAAAAATGGGGAAATCAGTAATCCTTAGTAAGAGCACATGAAAAGCAACCGTCGGGTTGATTGTTATAATGCTTTGAGAAAGGCATTCAGGTCCAGCTGCACTTGTGCAAGCGAAATCTGGTCCCAGAAGCCGTCTGTTTTCAAGCGTGGAATCAGGTGGACATGGAAATGGGTGCCAGCGTCGAACAAGCAATCATTGCAAGCTATGGTTACCCCGTCGATAGCTAATGTTTGACAGAGCTTTTCAGTCAAAAAGACTTCTAAGTCTGATAATTCGTAGCGAAGAGCAGTGGGAAGCTGACTAAGTTGTTGGTAATGGTCCTTACTAATGATAAGCAAGTGTCCAGTTTGAATGGGGTCAATGTCCAACACAACCTTGAAATGCTCCGTCTGGTAGAGAATATCTTCTTCTTTGAGTTGATGACAAAAAATGCAGGTCATATCTTTTCTCCTATCGATCTTCTGTTAAGAGTAGAGTCAGTGCCTCTTTGATATATTCTTTGGTTTGGGTAGCTCGTTTTTGTGTATTGGTCATCGTTTCTCCTTAAATCAACAGTTTTTGAAAGTTTGATTATAGCTTTCTTTCTAGGACTAGCATATACCAATAAAGCGTTTTAATCAACGTGTTGTCCATTTAGTTTTTGCTTGTTTGAATAAAAAGAGCAAAATTGTTGAGAAGAATATGGCTTATATTGAAGTAAAGCACAGCTATAATCCTTATCATGTTGGAGAAACAGAAATCGTTACCAACAATGATATTAACTTTGAAATTGAAAAAGGAGAACTGGTTATCATCTTAGGTTCATCTGGTGCAGGAAAATCGACCATCTTGAATATTTGAGGTGGAATGGACATCAATGATGAAGGAAATGTCATTATTGATGGTACAGATATTTCAGACTACAATGCTCATCAGTTGACCAAATACCGCCGTGAAGATGTGGGACTTGTAATTTAAGGGTACCGATGGATAAGGTCCATTGGCGTTGTTCTTCCATGTAGGCATTAAAGACGGTAATAGCCAGCGACTTCATGAGCGTGTTCATGTCACTGTTTAAAACTGCCTCTGTTAATTCTTCAAGTTTTAGGTTAATATTAAGGTAAGTCATGGTAATCTCCTCTTTCAATGTTTTCCGACAACTACATTGTACCAGAGATTACCTGGCTTTTTCTTTTTACACAATTATAGGGGACTTAATCAGATAAATAGGGGAGCGGCAGCAAGGCTAAGAAGCCAGCGTACAAAAGATACTAAAACAGAGCCTAAGCCGCTAGCTAGTGGCCCACTCCGCCGAGTGGACCACTAGCTAGCTTGGTAAGTGTCCGAAAAGGACTAAAAGGGTGCAAAAGCCGTGAGCCAGTGGACCACTCCGTCGAGTGGACCACTAGCTAGGCTGGTAAGTGCTCAAAAGCGACTAAAAAGGCGGAAAAGTCATGAGCCAGTGGCCCACTCCGCCGAGTGGACCACTAGCTGGCTTGGTAAGTGTCCAAAATGGACTAAAAGGGCGCAAAAGCTGTGAACCAGTGGCCCACTCGGTCGAGTGGACCACTAGCTCCTCCGGCCACCGCACCTGCTATTTAGCTACCTCACCCCCTAACTAGCCACCTCACTTAATATCAGCCCCAAAATATGTTACAATATGGAAAACCCTACCAAACTCAGAGAAAGGACGTGCTAAGATGACCATGCAAACGACCATTGTTTACGCCCACCCCTATGAGGGCAGTCTCAACCATGCTATTTTGGAGCGCCTAGTCGCCACCCTAGAAGCCAAGGGCCACTCGGTGACCCTACTAGACCTCTATGCTGACCAGTTCAATCCGGTTCTGTCGGCCGCGGACTTAGCCGTCTATGGGGAAGGCAAGACGACCGATCCCCAGGTAGAACGCTATGTCCAAATTTTGGACCAGACAGAGCAAATTATCTTCATCTATCCTATTTGGTGGTATGACATGCCCGCCATTATGCGGGGCTTCCTGGATAAGGTGCTGTTGCCTAAGTCGGCCTTCGAGACCGAAAATCAACGCCTCCTGGCCAGCCGCCAGGTGCGCAAGACCTACATTTTCACGACTTCAGCTGCTTCTACAGAAGACCTGGAGCAGGTCTTTGGCGACCCTATTCGGGGCACGACCATGGCCGGCACCTTCAAGGATGTAGGCTTCCTCAATCCTATTTGGTACAACCTGGGTGGCATCGGCCATATCAGCCAGGAGGAGATTGACGTCTATCTGGCCACCCTGTCCAGTCGCGTTTAAGGAGGAGAGGCCTGGCCCTCTCTTTTTTTGCTGGAATATGCTAAAATAAGAAGGAAAATGATTGGAGGTGGCTCCGCGTGTTAGAAAATGTAAAAATCGGTGTCTTTGTCATGGGCGGCATCGCGGCCTATAAGGTACCAGAGCTGGTACGCCAGTTAATTAAAAAGGGTGCCCAAGTTCAGGTGGCCATGACTCAGTCGGCCCAGGAATTTGTGACGCCGCTGACCTTGCAGGTCCTGACCAAACGTCCGGTCCTCACCCATACTTTTGACGAGCGGGAGCCCAGCCAAGTCCAACATGTGGCCATGTCTGACTGGTGCGACCTAGCCCTGGTAGTGCCAGCCACAGCCAATGGCCTGGCCAAGATGGCGCATGGCTTGGCAGATGATGTGGTGACCACTACCCTCTTGGCAGTGACGGCCCCCGTTCTGGTGGTGCCAGCCATGAATGTCCATATGTACGAGAACCCCGCGACCCAGCGCAACCTGGCCCAACTGCGAGCAGATGGGCTGACCATTATGGAGCCAGGTACAGGCTTCCTAGCGGAAGGCTATGAAGGCAAAGGCCGCCTGCCTGAACTCCATCGCATTGTGGCCCAAGTCGAACGCCTCTATGCCCGGACCCATTTGCCTCAAAGTTTAGCCGGCAAGCAGGTCATTGTCTCGGCTGGCGGTACTCGCGAGCGCATTGACCCAGTCCGTTACATCAGCAACGATTCTTCTGGCAAAATGGGTTATGCCATGGCCCAGGCGGCTGACTGGTTGGGCGCGACCGTTACCTTGGTCTCCACCACCCAAGCCTCCTGCCACCAGAAGGTGTCCAAGTCCATGAGGTGGCGTCAGCCCAAGAATTGGCCCAGGCCATGACCTCTCACTACGACCAAATGGACTATGTAGTCATGGCTGCAGCCGTCAGCGACTATCGGGTCAAGCATCCTTATAATCAGAAGATCAAGAAGGTGGCCGGTCAGACGGACTGGCAACTAGACCTAGTCGAAAACCCAGATATTTTGGCTCAATTGGGCCAAACCAAGCGCCAGCAAGTCCTCATCGGCTTTGCGGCGGAAACCCAGAATTTGCTAGAACATGCCCGAGCTAAGTTAAGCAAAAAAGGCGCCGACTGGCTCATCGCCAATGATGTGTCCAACCCGGCCATCGGCTTCAACTCCGACAAGAACCAGGTCTATGTACTGGGGGCTCAGGGTCAGGAAGTTCTCCTACCCCAACAGTCCAAGACCAGCCTAGCCTTGGCAGCTTGGCAAGTGATTCTAGCTGAAGGAGAAGAGACACTATGACAATTCGTGTAGCCGGATTGGCCAGTGGTTACCGCCAGGTGCCGGTCATCCAAGACATTAACTTCCAGATTGAGTGGGGCCAAATTGTAGCCCTAATTGGTCTCAATGGGGCGGGCAAATCCACCCTGCTCAAGACCATCTTGGGTCTGCTTAAGCCCCAAGCTGGTACGGTCACCCTGGATGGCCTCAGCCTGCAGGAAAACCACCAGGCCTTTGCCAGCCAGCTAGCCTATGTGCCTGAGACGCCCATTCTCTATGAAGCGCTGACCTTGCGCGAGCACCTGGAACTGACGGCTCTGGGCTATGGCCTAGACCCGGCAGTCGTGATGGAGCGGGCTCAACCCCTACTCAAGCTCTTCCGTTTGGACAAGCAGTTGGATTGGTTCCCGACCCACTTTTCTAAGGGCATGAAGCAAAAGGTCATGATTGTCTGCGCCTTGGTCTCCGATGCCAAATTCCTGATTATTGACGAGCCTTTCTTGGGCTTAGATCCCTTGGCCATTCAGCAATTCAAGGATATTCTCCAGGCCCGCGCCCAAGCCGGCTGCGCCATCCTCTTGACGACTCACGTCCTAGGCTTGGTGGAAAATCTAGCCGACTCCTACCTCATGATGCAGGCTGGTCGCCTCTATGCTCAAGGCACCCTAGCGGACTTGCAAGAAGCCCTAGATGCGCCTGGTGCTAGTTTAGATCAGCTCTATATCCAAATGGCCAGTCGCGAGGTGACGGCATGAAGGATTTGAACAGTCTCTGGCAGGGCCGTCTACGCGACTTTGCCAAGACCATGAGTCGCTACAGCCGGCTCATTCTCAACGACCACATGGCCCTCATCCTCTTGGTAGCCTTTGGTTTCTTCAGTATCTATTACCAACAATTATTGACTTCCCTGCAAAGCCAGCCACCCCAAGGCTTGGGACTGATGATGACAGCGATCTGCTTGCTAGTCTGGTGGGCAGGCCTGGCTTGGGGCCGGCCCTTACTCCTGACCTACGAGCCGGACAAGAGCTATCTCTTCGCCCGGGGTTATCAATGGCATGCTGTCTGGAAATGGGGCGTCTGGTTGGGTGCTCTGGCTCCTAGTCTAGTCTTGGCGGTTCTGACCTTGTTGTTGGCGCCCCTGATTAGTTTGGGCTTTGGTTGGTCCTTGGGTCAGGCCCTCTGTCTGATTGTCTATGTGGTGGCCGCCAAGTTCCTAGTGGCTTGGGCTGGCTATCTGGGTTTTTATAGCGGCTTGCTGCCAAAAGCTCTGTCGGGTTCTCTGCTTGCCTTGGCCTTGGCAGGACTGGGAGCGGGCAGCTTGTGGTTGCCGGCTAACCTGGCTTTGGGACTTTTGACCATGGTCCTTATTCTGGGCGCTGCCTACATCTGGTGGGCTTGCCGGAAAGTGCCTCAACATTGGATTGAGTTTGAAGCCTTAGTAGCCCAAGAGCAGGCCCGTCGCGCCAGCCTCTACCGTTGGTTGGCCCTCTTTGCAGAAGTGCCCCAACAGGTTCCACCCATTAAGCGGCGAGCTTATCTGGATGGTGTCCTCAAGAGTCTGTCTGGGCGCCTGGCCAATCGCTACGCCTATCTCTACCTGCGCCATCTAGTGCGCAACACCGCCTATTCCGGCATCTGGTTACGGGTGCTGATTTTCTTCAGCCTAGTCATCGTCAGCAGTCAACAAGTCTGGCTCTGGGCGGCAGCCGGTGCACTGAGCACAGTCTTGACCCTAGTTCAGCTTATGCCCCTAGCCCTAGAGCCTCTGCGCCACCCGCTAGAGCGCCTCTATCCGGCTGGCCAACAGTCCCTAGTAGCTGCCATGCGCCCCGTACTGGCCATGATTCTAGTCCTGCAGTTGCTAGTCTACAGCCTCTTAGTTGCAGTTCTAGCTCAGGGTAACTGGCCTCACTTGGGCCTCTGCCTCTTGATTTGGCTAGCCGTCGCAGAGCTAGGCCTCCTAGTTTACCTACCATTTTGGATTGGCCGCCATAGCCGATTACATTAATGAAGTTTAAGCCCTCTTTCAATAGCCTATTGAAAGAGGGCTTTTCGTATAGCCCAAAATCCCTACCTTTCCTATGAGCCAGTGGCCCACTTCAAAGAGTGGACCACTGGCTCGGGGCGAGAACACGGAAAGTGAGTTTTTCTGGCGCCAAACGCTCCAAGCCCGACCTATTTTCCCTAACCTAAAAAATACCTTCAGCATTTTAAGTAAATTTTAACTAGGGCCTCTATACTGAAATCAAGTTAAGTGATAGAGGGGATGTCTGACTATCACTTAACCCATTATTAAAACAATCCAAGATTACTACACGCAAGACCAATAAGGGAGGTCCATGTCATGAGAAAAAGTTTTACTATCGCCACCCTAATCAGCCTGACCGCCAGTATGTCCCTGGCTTATCCAGTCTTAGCCCAGTCGGGCACGCAGGAAAGTCAGTCAGTGACCAGTTTCCAGGCCCAGACGAGCTATGATGAGAGCCAGGCTAGTCAAATAACTTTGGCTGATCAAACGGCCACCGTCATAGGGCAAGGCGCCAGCTTCAGCGACCAAACGTTGACCATCACCCAAGGCGGCACATATGTTCTAGCCGGTAGCGACAAGAACATCAAGCTAGTGGTAGAGGCACCTGACACTGACCAGGTCCACTTGGTCTTTCAAAACCTGACCCTAGAAGGGGAGGGCACTCTGCTACGGATTAACAAGGCCCAAGAAGTCGTCATCAGCCTAGCGGAAGGTAGTCAGAATGCTTTGACAGAAAGCCAGGCCAGCGACGATGAAGAGGTCGAAGCCACCATCCACAGCCAGGTACCTCTGACCCTGAATGGGACAGGTAACTTGACCCTCACGGCCCTTACCAAGAATGCCTTAGAGGTGGAAGATGACCTCAAGGTCTTAGGCGGGGCCTATACCGTCAAGGCCGCCAACCATGGCTTCAAGGCCGAGGGCGCTCTCGATATTGAGGCGGCTACTCTGACCATTGAAGCAGGAAAAGACGGTCTCCATGCCGAGCATGACGATACGACCGAACGGGCGAACATTAGCCTTAATCCGACTCAATTAAGTATTGCTGCCACCGAAGATGGGGTGGATGCCGGCAATGAATTGACCATTAAAGGCGGGACGATCACCGTTAGCCAAAGTGAGGAAGGCCTGGAAGCGCGTGTCATCCGTCAACTAGGCGGCGATGTCACCATCAAGAGTAGCGATGACGGGGTCAACGCTTCGGCAGGCTCCTCTAACAAGACAAGTGACACGAGCGCCACAAGCAAGAACACAGACGCTAACGCCGCAAGCAATTCAGTTGATGCCAGCTCTTCTGCAAGCCAGACCACTACGGATTCAGCCACCGCCAGCACTTCCGCTAGCCAGGCCACTGCCGACTCAGCAGCCGGCAGTAAGGCTGACCAAGACAACAAGGACAAGAATGCAACCCCACCGTCTCCACCGGCTGGCCAAGCGCCGCCACAAGGCAGCCAGCCACCGCAAAATGGACAAGGGCCTGGCGACATGCCGCCAGGTGGCCAGGAAGAAAGTGACCCAAGCCTACAAATCATCCTTGAAGGTGGGACCCTCACCATTGATGCAGAAGGCGACGGCATTGATTCCAACGGGACGGTCACCATTAGTGGTGGTAGCCTCGTCGTCAATGGCTCAGTCCAAGGCGGTAATGGCCCCCTCGATGCAGCGGGCGACATCACCATCACAGGCGGCACGGTCTGGGCCTTAGGGACCTCCGACATGCTGCAAGGTTTCGCCCAAGGATCGACCCAGGCTTCCATTACTGCTAACATAGCAGGGACCGCAGGCCAAACGCTGATCATCCTCGATGCCAATGGCAAGGAAGTGGCACGTCAGACGGCCAGCAAGGATTTCCAAGCGGTCATTGTGTCCAGTGCCGACCTAGTAGACGGTCAGACCTACACCATCCAGGTGGAAGGGACGACCCAAACTGCCACGGCAGCCCTTGTCACTCCTGTGACAGGCGGCTTTCATCCCTAATCATTAGGGTCATTCTCCTCTGCGAAGCTAAGTGTCGATACTTAGCTTCGTATTTTTTTAGATGGGATAAGGCCTGGCAGCTGACTCGAGAAGATACTTGTAAATGTAAGATAAGTATGTCATAATAATAGTGTAAAGACAGCGGTTTCTGATGGAACTAGTTCCAAATTGAAACTGCAATATCTTGAATACTCATCACGAGAAGGGGAGGATGTGACCGGTGTTAGTTATAATACCTGTCTATCCCAAGCACCATACCCCTGTGAGCTAGTGGATAACTTGCCCAGTCTGGCCAGTCAATAGCAGACAGTGACCCAGTCCAATGGGGTGGCGCCGGATAGATATGCTGATTAAGCGAGAGGGCCCGCTTAGGCCCAAAACGGCACAAGTTAAAGGGGTGAGGACCGCAATCTAGTAAGTGAAGAGTGTTGACGCAACTGATGAATCGTGAGAATTTGACGTGGGTCCCCAGGGGCTTGCGTGTGGATGAAAGGACGCGTTTATAACGAAAGAATCTGACCATAGGCTAAGGGGCTAGTGGGCAGATTTCCAAGTCATAAAACGAATTCAAACACGGTAAATAGGCGTCAAAAGTTTGTGGGCAGGGCATAATACACAATCTTTTGACATTTTTTTGTATTTTCCGTTTGAATTTAATTGGATTTATTGTAAGGTAATGTTGAAATTATGTAAGTGAAGCAAGCGTAAGAGATTTTTAGTAAGATTTAGTCCAGACGCCCTCGAGGCAGTCTTAGACGCACTTGTCATAAGCTCTATGCTACTCACTACCAGCGAAGGCTAGATAATCGCTAGGAGGGTAACAATGACAACGATTAATGATATTGCAAAATTAGCAGGTGTTGCCAAAAGTACGGTTTCTAGACATTTGAACGGGGGTTCCGTCAGCCGGAAACAGCTGCTAAGATTGAGGCAGTCATCAAGCAAACCGGCTACGTACCTAATTCTTTTGCCCAAAGCTTGAAAGCCAAGGAGAGCCGTATGATTGGCGTGATCATACCGCGGCTTGATAGTTTTTCAGCCAACTGTATCCTGAGTGAAATTGACGAAGTTTTCCGTCAGCACAACTATCAGGTTTTAATTATTAATTCTAATTTCTCGGTCAGCCGGGAAGAAGAGGCCCTCAGAACCTTCCAAGTTAACAAGATGGATGGGGTCATCTTCCTCATGTCCCACACCGACAACCGGATTATTGAACTGCTTGAGAATGTCCAGGTGCCAATCGTGACCATTGGTCAAGAATTCTTGGACGAGAATACCATTTACTACGACGAGGAGAGTGCGGGCCGCCAGCTGGCCGACTACCTCTATGCCATGGGCCATCGGGATATGGACTTCTTAACGGTGACCACAACCGACCCAGCCGTGGGCATTAAGCGCCGAGATGCCATTAAGCGGGAATTCCTCAAATACGGTGATACCAGCTTCCGCGAGTACAGCTGTGGCTTCAACCTCATGGATGGCTACCAAGTGACGCGGGATCAAGTGCTACTCAATAAGCCCCGCCTGATTGTGGGGGCAACCGATATTATTGCCATTGGTGCCATGCGGGCTTGCCTAGAGGCAGGTTATCAGGTGCCAGAGCAAATTAACTTTGCTGGTTTTGGGAATAATGTCCTAGGCTCTTCTATCTATCCTGGCTTGACGACGGTAGAATATCCTTATCGTCATGCTGGCTATGTTGCTACCAAAATGTTGCTAGATAGAATTCAAGGCCAAGGCACGGTTACTAAACGTAAGTTAGAAACCTCCCTTGTTATCAGACAGTCTGTTACAGCTGTCTAGACTAATATGAAAACTAAACGATTTCATTTTCATATTTAATTATATTGACACCGGTTCTATTCCAAGTATAATAAGGCTTAGAGGAGAACCGGTTTCTTTTCTACAGGCAATTATTGTTTTAGTCTCATCTGCATGAAGGAGGAACACATATGGGATTTAAAGAAATCGCACAAGATGTTGTCAAATACCTAGGTGGTAAGGAAAACATCTCTAGCGTCGCACACTGCGCAACTCGTCTACGTGTTATGGTCAAAGACGAAGCCAAAATTGATAAGGAAGCCATCGAAAATACCGACAAGGTCATGGGTGCTTTCTTCAACTCTGGTCAATACCAAATCATTTGGAACCGGTACGGTCAACAAGGTCTATGAAGAAGTATCAGCCTTGGGCGTTAACGCTGTAACCAAGTCCGACCAAAAAGAAGAAGTGAAGCCACAAGGTAATATCTTACAACGTATGATCCGGACCTTCGGGGACGTTTTCGTACCAATCATCCCTGTCTTGGTGGCAACCGGTCTCTTCATGGGGGTTCGAGGTGTCCTCACTCGTCCAGAAGTTATCGGCCTCTTCGGCTTAACCGATCCTAAACAAATCGACCAAAACTTCTTACTTTATACACAAATCTTAACCGATACCGCCTTCGCCTTCTTACCAGCCTTAGTTGCTTGGTCTAGCTTCAAGGTCTTCGGTGGGAACCCTGTCTTAGGGATTGTCCTCGGTTTAATGATGGTCAACCCTGCCTTGCCTAACGCCTATGCAGTCGCTAGTGGCGATGCGCAAGCCTTAACCTTCTTCGGCTTCATTCCAGTCGTAGGTTATCAAGGGACCGTCTTACCAGCCTTCTTCGTTGGTTTAATCGGGGCTAAACTTGAAAAATGGCTCCATGACCACGTTAAGGATACTTTCGACTTGATCGTGACACCATTCTTAACCTTCTTGGTAATGTCTATCTTAGGTCTCTTCGCTATTGGGCCAGTCTTCCACTCCTTAGAAACAGTCGTACTGGACGTAACCAAGCAGATTTTGACCTTGCCATTTGGTTTAGCGGGTCTCATCGTCGGTGGTGTTCAACAAATCATCGTGGTTACCGGGATTCACCACATCTTCAACTTCTTAGAATTACAATTATTGACTAACGGCGACAAGACCAACCCACTGAACGCTTACTTCACTGCTGCCATGGCAGGCAAGCAGGGGCAACCTTCGCTGTAGGTTACAAGACAGTCAACAGCAAGGTTCGTGCCTTGGCATACTCTTCAGGTATTTCCTGCTTGCTAGGGATTACCGAACCAGCTATCTTCGGGGTTAACCTCCGTTATGGTAAGCCATTCGTTATGGGTCTCGTTGCCGGGGCTGCGGGTGGTTGGTTAGCAGGCCTCTTCAAATTGGCTGCGACTGGTATGTCTGTCACTGTTTTACCAGGGGTCTTACTCTACCTCAACAATATCTTTGCTTACCTCTTGGTGCTGGCAGTCAGCTTCGGGATCGGGTTCGGCTTGACCTACGCCTTCGGTTACAAAGAAGACAAACAAGCTTAAGCACAAGTATGACTTATGACAGGACGGGGCAACTCGTCCTGTTTTCATAGGTGCCTGCTGGCAGCTATGCTATAATGAAGTTAGCCTATAATCAAAAAGGAGGACCAGCCATGTCAAGCCGCAACAAAGGGCCTTACGCCCAACGCTTCCACCTGACGCCTGAGCAGGGGCTACTCAATGACCCCAACGGGCTCTGCTATTTCCTGGGTTACTATCATATTTCTATCAATATAACCCGCATGCGACCGACCACTCCACCAAATACTGGGGTCATGTCCGGACCAAGGACTTCGTGACCTATGAGCAGTTGCCGGTAGCCCTCAAGTCTGATGACTGGTTCGATAAGAACGGGGTCTATTCAGGTGGCGCCATCGTCCACGAGGATACTCTCTACATCTTCTATACCGGCAATACCAAGGATGAAGCAGGTCGCCGGACCAGCTACCAATGTATTGCCACTTCGACAGACGGCATTCATTTCACCAAATTAGGCCCTGTGACTGAGCAGTTGCCGGACTATACCGGCCATGTGCGGGATCCTAAGGTCTGGTATGATGCGACCGTCCAAGGTTGGTGGATGTTACTGGGCGCTCAGCGCTTAGATAAGACCGGCGATACCGTGGCCTTCTTTTCTAAAGACCTCAAAGACTGGGACTACCGCGGTTCTATCTTCCAATTTGATCAGCCCCTGGGCTATATGTGGGAGTGCCCGGATATGGTCTTCTTGACGGACGAGGTGACAGGCCAGGACAAGGCCGTCTTCATCTTCTCACCTCAAGGGATCGACCCAATTGGGGATAGCTACCATAATATCTTTAACACCACTTACTTGGTCGGGACCTGGGATAGCCAGACTGGTCGTTTCCTGCCGGATAATGCGGACTTTGCTGACATGCAGGAATGTGACCGTGGCTTTGAATACTATGCGCCTCAGTCCTTTGTGGCGCCTGATGGCCGGGTCATCCAATACTCTTGGATGGGCATTACCTGGCCTGACCAAGAGGCAGCCATCCCAACCCGTCAGGACGACTGGATTCATCACCTGACCATTCCGCGCCAGTTACGCCTAGTAGACGGGAAACTCTATCAGACGCCGATTGCCGAATTGGCAGGCCTGGCAGGAACTAGCCAACCGCTGGCTTGGACCACGGCAGACTTCCGCCTAGATTTGGCGGGTCGGGCGCAAAGAGTGCAAGTGGACTTTGAGACTTTAGCAGATTGGCAACTCTTCTTAGATGATAACGTGACGATCAAATACCAGGCCGCTCAAGGCCGTCTAAGTTTAGCCCGCTTCAACTGGCTAACCGGCTTACAAGAATGGCGCCATATGCAGCTAGAAGAGGAGCTCAAGCACTTAGACCTTTGGCTAGATGCTAGCTCACTAGAGGTCTTTGTTAACGGCGGGCAAGTAGTTGCCTCCCTCCGTTACTTCGCCAAAGAGCCCCTGATCCGCCTAGAAGGCAAGGCCGCCGCCGGTCTCAAGGCTAAGCTAGTAGCCACCCAGTTGGAAGCTCATCAATATATATAGGAAGAAAAAGGGGCACCAGCCCCTTTTTTGTTTAGTTTTGGACACGTAATTTTGCTAACTCGTACCCTATTTATCTATGTAATAGATAAATAGGGGAACTAAGTAAGCTAGCCGGCAAATCCCCCAAGTAACTCGCTACAATAGCTAGGAAAAAACCTTAACTTTCTAAGAACCCGCCGAAAAACAGGCAAAAGCTGAGCCAGTGGTCTACTTTGGAGAGAGGACCACTAGCTCCCAGGAAACTGCCGGAAACAGGCCGAAATCCAGGAAAATCACCGTGCCAATGGTCCACTTTAAAGAGTGGACCACTAGCTCCCAGGAAACTGCCGGAAACAGGGCCAAATCTAGGAAAATCGCCGAGCCAGTGGTCCACTTTAAAGAGTGGACCACTAGCTCCCAGGAAGCCGCCGAAAACGGGCCGAAACCCAGGAAAAGAGTCGAGCCAGTGGTCCACTTTGGGGAGTGGACCACTAGCTCCCGGGAAAATGCCGGAAACAGATTAAGTCCCTATAATTGTGTAAAAAGAAAAAGCCAGGTAATCTCTGGTACAATGTAGTTGTCGGAAAACATTGAAAGAGGAGATTACCATGACTTACCTTAATATTAACCTAAAACTTGAAGAATTAACAGAGGCAGTTTTAAACAGTGACATGAACACGCTCATGAAGTCGCTGGCTATTACCGTCTTTAATGCCTACATGGAAGAAGAACGCCACCAGTTCATCCAAGCCGCGCCCCATGAACGCTCCGACCAGCGCCAAGACTATCGCAACGGCTACTATGAACGCCAATGGACTCTATCCATCGGTACCCTTAAATTACAAGTCCCACGCACGCGCTCTGGCGAGTTCAAAACCGAGCTCTTTGAACGCTACCAGCGCAACGAACAGGCCTTCTTGCTTTCTATGATGGAGATGGTAATCAATGGGGTCTCTACACGCAAAGTCACCAAGATCGTGCATGAATTGTGTGGCGAGACGGTTTCTAAGTCCTTTGTGTCCGATGTGATGAAGCGACTGGATCCCGAGATTGAAGCCTTCAAAAATCGGACCCTGACCCACAGCCACTTCCGTTATCTCTACCTCGATGCCCTTTACATTAAGGTGCGCGAAGAGGGTCGCGTGGTGTCCAAGGCGGTCTACCTAGCTCAAGGGATCAACGAGGCCAATAAGCGCGAAATCATCGGCTTTTGGGTGTCAGAAGAAGAAAGCAAAGAGGCTTGGCTGACCTTTCTTCAATCCCTGCGAGCCCGTGGTTTGAGCCAGCCAACTCTGATTATTTCAGACGCTCATTCCGGCCTTAGAGCGGCCATCCAGCACTGCTTTGTTGGGGTGCCTTGGCAACGTTGCGTCTTTCATTTCTTGTCCAACATTGTCGAGACCATCCCCAGAAAAGGCAGCATGGAGGCACGTGCTAAGTTGAAGACCATTTTCCAGGCGCCCACCGCCGAACATGCACGGCGACTTAAGGAAGATTTTGAGGCCTCTGTCGCGGACAATCCTCGTTATCAGAAGGCCTTAAAGGTTTAGATGAGGGCTTTGAAGATGCCGTTCAGTTTATGATGGAGCCTGAGATTTACCATCCCAACTTGCGGACGACTAACTCTGTCGAACGTTTGAACCGTGAAATCAGACGGCGGGATAAGGTCATTGGCGTCTACCCTAATGTCGCTTCTGCTGAGCGATTAATTGGCGCCATTCTCATTGATTTAAACGATGCTTGGCAGGCTAATAAGCGCCCCTTCCTTGTCAACTTCACCAAACGCAAATAAGCTATAGGACAATCTACATATTTTTACACAGGATTTTGGACTTGACTCGGAAACAGGGCCGAAAGCCAGGAAAAAAATCCCGAGCCAGTGGGCCACTTTAAAGAGTAGACCACTAGCTCCCAGGAAATCATCGAAAACGGGCCGAAATCCAGGAAAAGCTCGCGCTAGTGGTCCACTTTAAAGAGTGGACCACTAGCTCTCAACACCCCGCCCAAAACAGGCCACAATCCAGAAATCCCCCTCCAGCCAGCCGCCCAAAACGGCACCGATTCCGCGCCACATAAGGCCTAGACAAGAAAATGAGCAAAAGATTAAAAAACTTTAATAAAAGCATTGTAAAAATGAGCCGGAGTAGTGTATACTTTTTCTCATCATCATGATTTAGGAACCATATTTTAGGAGGTACACTATGAATTTTAAAAAGTTAGGAACAGCACTCTTCGCGGGTCTCTTGCTCGCATCCCCATTGGCTACTGTCTCAGCCCAAGACACCGTTAAAGTCGGCGGTAACTTCGAGCTCTCAGGGGCGGCGGCTGCTTACGGGACGCCAATGGCTAGTGGTTTGAAATTAGCTGTTAAGCAATACAATGAAGAACACGGCGGCGTTAACGGCAAGAAAGTCGAAGCGCAAGTCGAAGACAACAAGTCTGATAAGACGGAAGCCGCTGCGGCTGCAACCAAATTAGTCGCTGCCGGCGTGGCAGGGATTGTAGGTCCTGCAACTACCGGGGATGCCTTAGCAGAAATTCCAGTCGCTAACGACGGCAAAACACCAGCTATCTTCCCTGCTGCAACTGGTAACGGGATTACCCTCGACTCTGCAGGCAAAGTTTACGACTACATCTACCGTGTCTGCTTCGAAGACTCCTTCCAAGGGGTGGCCGCTGCTAACTACTTAGCGGATACTCAAGGTTACAAGAAAGTGGTTCTCTTGGTTGACCAAGCGAACGACTACTCACAAGGTTTGGCTGACAGCTTCGTTAAGCAATTTGAAGCTAAAGGCGGGACCATCGTAGCCAAAGAATCTTACCAAACTAACGATACTGACTTCTTAACTGTCTTGACTAACATCTCTACTCAAGACTTCGATGCCCTCTACGTACCAGGTTACTATACTGAAGCTGGTTTGATCATCAAACAAGCGCGTGAACTTGGAATCGACAAGCCAATCGTAGGTGGTGACGGTTTTGCTAACGACACCTTGATTGAATTAGCAGGTAAAGACAACCTTAACAACGTCTTCTACACTTCTCACTACTCTGATAAGAGTGAAGACCCAGCAGTTAAGAAATTCGTAGAAGCCTATGAAAAAGAATACGGCAAGAAGCCAGATACTTTCGCAGCTCTCGCTTACGATGCGACTAACGTGCTCTTGCAAGCTATCAAGGATGCAGGCTCAACTGACCCACAAGAAGTTAACAAAGCCTTGGCTAAGATCAAAGACTTCAAAGGGGTAACCGGGACCTTCTCATTTGACGAAAAACACAACCCAGTGAAGACAGCGGTAATGCTCCACTTCGAAAAAGGTGAAGTTACCGAAGCTGTGAACGTGTCAGCTGAGTAATCGACAGCAGACTCCCTCATGCTAGTGTCGTATTGTTGCTTGGACATCCAGTCATAGCACAATACGACCTTTTTCATGAGGAAGTATGGCGCCTCAGCCTTAGGACTGCTATACTTAATTTGTAGCCATCATACATAGAAAGGAGCTTATGCCTATGAACCTCCAGTGGTTCTTACAACAACTTTTTAACGGCTTGTCGACGGGGAGTATCTACGCCTTGATCGCCTTGGGTTATACCATGGTCTATGGGACCATCCGCTTGATTAACTTCGCCCACGGGGACATCCTCATGATGGGGGCCTTCTTCGGTTTCTATCTGGTTAATGTCCAGGGCATGGACTTCTACTTATCCTTAGCTTTAACCATGGTCTTCACCTCCGTCTTAGGGGTGACCATTGAACGGGTGGCCTACAAGCCCCTGCGTAAATCGACTCGGGTTGCCGCCCTCATCACTGCGATTGGGGTCTCCTACCTCTTAGAAAATGCCATGATTTATTTCTTCGGTCCAGAAGTTAAGGCCTACCCAACTAGCTTTACGACCACCACCTTCAAAGTCATGGGTGCGGTCATTAACTCCAGCAAATCTTAATCTTCGTGACTACTGTTCTCTTAATGGTAGCCTTGCAATTTATTGTTAAGTACACCAAGATGGGGAAAGCCATGCGGGCGGTTGCGGTCGATGAAGAAGCAGCTCAACTCATGGGGATTAACGTTGACGCGGTGATTTCCTTTACCTTCGCGCTAGGGTCTGCCCTAGCAGGGGTAGCCGGCGTCCTCTACGGACTCTACTCTAACCAAATGTCTGCCACCATGGGGCTGACGCCAGGGCTTAAGGCCTTCGTCGCAGCCGTTGTCGGTGGGATTGGCTCCATTCCGGGTGCCATGGTCGGGGGTTACCTAATTGGTCTCTTGGAGACCTTCGTCTCCGCCTTCGGGGGTTCTGCCTTCAAGGATGCGGCCGTATATGCCCTCTTAATTGTTATCTTGCTCGTCTTGCCGGCAGGTCTCTTCGGTAAGAACGTCAAAGAGAAAGTGTAGGTGAAGCCACATGCAACGATTCCATCAACGCAACCTGATTTGGTTGACGGCAGCCCTTCTGGGTTATGGCCTCTTGTGGCTCTTAACGTCGACTAACCTAATCGATTCCTACTACCAAATTACTTTAATCAAAATTATGATTGATGTCATCTATGCCATCGGGCTCAACCTAGTATTAGGGGTAGCCGGCCAGTTCTCACTGGGGCATGCAGCCTTTATCGCCGTGGGGGCCTACTCAGGTGCCATCTTCGCAACACGCCATGCGGACTTAGGTGGTCTCTGGACCGGGATGCTAGTCGGTGCGGTAGTGGCCGCAGTCTTGGCAGTCTTGGTCGGGATTCCAACCTTGCGCCTACGCGGGGACTACTTAGCCATCGCTACCCTGGGTGTTTCTGAAATCATCCGGGTAGTCATCACCAACTACAAGACCCTAACCAACGGGCCGCAAGGGATCAACGCCATTCCTAAAGTGGCGACCTGGCCATTGGTTTACTTCTTCATGGTAGTGACTACCATCGTCATCCTCAACTACTTCTACTCCAGTGCGGGCCGGGCAACCTATGCCATCGAGCAAGATGAGATTGCCGCAGAGTCCATGGGGGTGAACGTGACCAAGTACAAGGTTATCGCCTTCGTCTTAGTGCCATCACAGCCGCTATCGGCGGTGCCCTCTATGCTGGTAACATCGGGGTTGTCACCCCAGGGGACTTCACCTTCAACAAGTCCATTGATGTCCTCATTATCGTTGTATTCGGCGGGATTGGGAGTTTCACCGGTTCCTTCGTGGCAGCCGTAGTCTTAGGGATTCTCAACACCCTCTTACAACCTTATGGGCAACTTCGTATGGTCATCTATGCCATCGCCCTCATCCTAATCATGATCTTCAGACCGGGTGGTCTCCTAGGAACCTGGGAATTACGTCTAGGCTCCCTCTTAACCAAGAATAAAGCGAAGAAAGGAGCAGTCTAATGGCCTTATTAGAAGTCAATCAACTTACTAAAAACTTTGGCGGTTTGGCGGCCGTGTCCAACGTCTCCCTCAAGTTAGAAGAGCAAGAACTTGTAGGCCTTATCGGTCCTAACGGGGCCGGCAAGACCACCTTCTTCAACCTCTTAACAGGCGTCTACGAGCCAACAGAAGGGACTGTCACCTTATCCACTGCTGATGGGGTCAAGACCTTGAACGGTATGGCACCTTATAAGATTAACCAACTAGGCTTGGCGCGGACCTTCCAAAACATCCGCCTCTTCAAAGACCAAAGCGTCTTGGAAAACGTCATGGTAGCCATGCACGGGCACAATCATGATGCCATCTGGTCCAGCATTTTCCGGACCAAGGCCTACTATGAGACAGAAGCTAAGATGAAGGCTAAGGCCTTAGAACTCTTGGAAATCTTCGACCTAGACCAATACGCTCAAGACAAGGCTAAGAACTTGGCCTACGGTCAACAACGCCGTCTGGAAATCGTCCGGGCCCTAGCAACTGAACCTAAGATCCTCTTCTTGGATGAGCCAGCAGCCGGCATGAACCCAGCCGAAACCGCTGAATTAACCGCCTTAATCGAACAGATTCGCCAACAATTTGGCTTAACCATCGTCCTAATCGAGCACGATATGGCCTTGGTTATGGAAATCTGTCAACGTATCTATGTCTTGGAATACGGCCGACTTTTGGCCCAAGGCACACCAGAAGAAATTCGTCAGAATCCAGATGTTATCCGGGCCTACCTAGGAGGTGACGCCTAATGTTACGTGTTGAGAACTTAGCTGTCAACTACGGCATGATTAATGCAGTCCGTGGCGTTAACTTCGAGGTTAACCAAGGGGAGATTGTCTCCCTGATTGGGGCTAACGGCGCTGGTAAATCGACCATCCTGCGGACTATCTCTGGTTTGATTAAGCCCGCTTCAGGGACTCTGACCTATGAAGGCCAGAACATTACCAAAACCAACGCCCAGAAGATTGTCCAACTGGGGATTTCCCACGTGCCAGAAGGCCGTCACGTCTTCAAAGGCCTGTCTGTCCGCGAGAACTTGGAAATGGGTGCCTTCTTACGCAAGGACCGCGCCAATATCGAAGAAGATATTCAAGCAGTTTATGACCGCTTCCCAGTCTTGGGCGAGCGTCAGAAGCAAGATGCTTCCACCTTATCAGGTGGGGAGCAACAGATGCTAGCCATGGGCCGGGCCCTTATGTCCAAGCCTAAGCTACTCTTACTGGATGAGCCATCCATGGGCTTGGCGCCAATCTTCATCCAGGAAATCTTCAACATTATTCAACAGATTCAAGCTCAAGGGACCACCGTCCTCTTGATTGAACAAAATGCCAAGATGGCCCTGTCGATTGCGAGTCGGGGTTACGTCTTGGAAACCGGTAAGATCGTTCTGAGCGGGACCGGCCAAGAGCTCCTCGAGAGCGACGCCGTCCAAAAAGCATACTTAGGAGGTTAAGCAAATGTACGTTAAAAACTATATGTCAACCGACTTGGTGACCATCACGCCAGATACCACTGTCATTAAGGCGCTGGACTTGATGCGCCAACACGACATTCACCGTTTGCCAGTCGTAGTCAAAGGCCAATTAGTAGGGCTCTTAACAGAGTCTGTCATTGCCAAGAACTCACCTTCTACCGCGACCAGCCTGAGCGTGCATGAACTCAACTACTTGCTCAACAAGACGACTGCGGCAGACATTATGATTCGCCGCGTCATTACCACTAGCCCAGATGCCCTCTTGGAACAAGCCGCTTCTGAGATGCGCAATATGGACGTCGGTGTCCTGGTTGTCATGGACCACGCCCAATTAGTGGGGATTATCACCGACAAGGACATCTTCGAAGCCTTCATTGACATCAATGGCTACTACACCCCAGGGACTCGTTTCGTGGTGGAAGTAGTCGATGACAAGGCAGGTATTCTAGAGGACATCGGTGAGACAACTGCTAAGCATAACTGGAGCATCACCCAAATGAACGTCTACCACTTGGACGACAAGACCAATGTGGTGGTTCACGTGGATACTCAAGATTCTGAAGAAGTCGCGCGCGTCTTCCAAGAAAAAGGCTACAAAGTGTCTGGTGTCTTCGTGAAGCCGGAATAAACTTAATAGATGGAGGCTAAGAATTTCTTAGCCTCTTTTGCTTTGTAAAGAAGAAAAATAGTTAAGCAAAGCGCACAAAATGGGGGCTGCCTACTATTGTAAAAACCTTTTCAAAGGACTATAATAAAGTTGTAGCTAGAAGCCGGACTCATTAGTAGATGCCTAATCAGAGAAGGGGAGAGATGAGCGGGTATGAGAACCTTCAGAAAAGTCCTATGGGCCCTAGTGGTGGCTCAGCTCTTGTTTACGCTTGTCTGTTACCTAGTGATTGCGCCTCAGCCAGTCGGCTTATTTAGTGTGGATGCGCTCAGTTCTAACTACCGACTCTACTTAGAGCCTTTCGCCGTCTTCTCTTGTGGCCTAGGCTTGAGCTGGTTGGCCAGATGCTATCGACACAGGAAGGGGATCAAAGCCACCTTCCCGGGACTAGTGCCCTTTGAGACCTATTTGTTGCTGGGCATGTTGGTCTATTGCCTCTTTATGTCCTTCCTAATACTAGACCATAGCGGCGTCATGAAGATGCTGCAGGGTTAATTAAAGCATAATAGAAGTGTTGCTAGAGTGACTAGCAACACTTTTTATTTTGGGAAGGGTGGAGTGTGCCGGGCAGTAGCCTAGCTGGCAAGGTATGGCTTACTAACTAACTTTTTCTATAATAATTACTTGTCATTTCCTGCTGTATAAATTATGAAATAAATACGACCAAAATATCTGTTGCGCTTACAAAGGCTGATAAAATAAGTATCATGTGTTTACTCAATGTAACAAAATTCCAATTTCTATTGTATTTCTTAGAGGATAAGTAGTATAATATAGGAGTAACAAGATAGGGTGAAGCACACCCTATCGACTGCTAAGTAAGGACTGTGGAGGCTGGTGGGACCCGGCCTCTTTTTGTATATATAATCGGAAATAGACTTTATTACTAATGGAAATGCAAACGAAAGGGAGAAATATATGCGAGTTATAAGAACCTCGTTTATTATTGTCTTTTGTATAGTAGGAGCGCTATTTTTTTGGCTTATCAAGGTGTATACTGGATGGTCCAGAATAATAAGAAGGCTCAATACGCAGAGCTTGTTAGCTTCTTTGATTCGAAGGAAGTAAGGGCCGAAATAGAGCAGGTCATTAAATCCGAAGACCCTCATGCCTTCACAGAGGCAGGGGTAATAAAGAAGTATGATTTAGATTATGACAGCATGGGTGTGCGAACTGGTAGAAGTATTCTCGTTCTTATCAATGGGGATCCTAGTTTAAATATAGGGGTTAAATATATATTTGTAAACAATAAATGGCAAATGAGTATAGTGACTATGTCCTATGAACTACAAATATTACTTGAGTCAAAAGAGTAGAGGACTATTTCGTTTTAGGTCAACATTTTTTAAAGTGAGTCTGTATTCGACAGAATGTAAATGAAAGGGAGAAATATATGCGAGTTATAAGAACCTCGTTCATTATTGTCTTTTGTATAGTAGGCGTGCTATTTTTGGCTTATCAAGGAGTGAATTGGATGGTACAGAATAACAAGAAGGCTAAATACGAAGAACTTGTCAGCTTTTTTGATTCAAAAGAAGTAAGAGATGATATAGAAAAAGTCCTTAAATCTAAAGATCCGCTAGCCTTCACAGAGGCAGGTGTAATTAGAGAGTATGATTTAGATTTAATAGCATAGCTGAGGGAACTGGTAGGAGTATTCGTGTGCTCATAAATGGGGATTCAGATCTCTATATAGGTGTTAAATATATATTTGTAAACAACAGGTGGGAAATGAGTGTATTAGTTTCTTCCTATGAATTACAAATACTGCTTGAGTCGAAGGAGTGAAGGAGTATTTCGTTTTAGGTCAATATTTCTTTCGGAATAGTTTATTGAAACTGATTCGGGCGGAATAGGACGTGAACATGAATTGGAAGAAAAATCGCTGATGATGCAACCCCTAGACGTGTTCTAAATATCAGATTAATGAATGAGGGAGAGTAGTTTTATGGAAAAAGGAAAGATAATTAAAATTTTTCTTGTCTTTGTGGCGCTTAGTTTTCTTAGCTATATAGGAAGTCAATATCAAAAAATACAGTCTCAGCTACCTGACCCTGTGACCGTCCCTGGTGAGGTCGTAGCAAGCTTCGATAACGGTGATGGCACAGAAAACCATATTTTGAAAAACGATACAATTTTGCAGGTAGAGATTAATTATCCAACTACCAATAAGGACAACCGCTATTTCTATGGGTTTAAAAATTTATTTGATTATCGAGCAACTCGGTGGTTTGATTTGAACCTACCTAATCAGCATTTTGAAGCTAACTTCGACGTCTATCTCAGTGAGTGGAGCAAGATTCATAAATCATTAAAAGCAGGGAATAGCCAAAATAAAACACCTTTAGCAGGGGCTGCTACAAATGAGGCTTTTTAAACAATTGAAAATCAATGGCCAACGAGTTGATGAAGTCAAAGAGTATGTAGATGCAGAAGGGAACACTTGGTATTTATGGTACTTTAAGGATATACAACTCAAGTTTTCAGGCAACAAGGCAACGTTTGAATAAAAATCATGATGCCAAGTCTGTGCAATGAAGATAGACTTTTATAAGTCGAGATGCTTAAGTAAACAGGAGGAGTCCCGCGATGGGTAAAAAACTAAAATGGCTTGCAATCCTAGCAGTTTGCCTAGGTGGCCTATTCTTCCTAGGGGCAAGAAGGGCGTAGCATATGGCCTTACGTAACTTCGATTACTTAGAAAAATTTTACCCCACTAAGGATTTAAGAGAACTGTTCAAATACTTCCCGGAAGATTTTGCGATTATCCACATAAGGAGATTTACTGAAGAAGGAAACACCGGAAAATCCATAAGGATCATTATAAAAGGTGAGAGTAAAACCCAAAAGATTAGTGCAATAGCGGAACTCTACAAGATTCTTCCAGACAAAAATTCAGAGGAAATAGAGACAGTAAATCTTACCTATAAGGGTGGTGTGTCCTTTGATATTCCCAAAGACAAGCAGATTTCTACTTATCTCAATGATTTTGAACTCTTAATGGCGAATTATGATTATAGGGCTGAGGATTTTGCTAATGCTAAGCCCTTAGAGATTTATGATAATCCTGTACAAGGCTATTATGAACGACGCTATAATTTTGAAGCCACAGATTCGCTTTCAAGAGACTATGGTGTGGATTTTTCCAGTTCTAAGTATGTGATTGAATTTGGAAAATCGCTGTCACGTTTAGGCGGATTTTTTGATAATACCATACGTATTCGAATGCAAGATCCCGAATCTAGGAGTAGTGAAGCAAGAACTATGATACATTGTAGTGAAACGATTAGTGCTGCCCGGTCAAATTTAGGCAGCGAGCACTGATAAATAGACATAAAGTCTAAGAGCAGTCGCTTCATTGAACTATGGATGAAAGGGAGAAAGATATGCGAGTTATAAGGACCTCGTTCATTATCGTTTTTTGTATAATCAGCGCGCTATTTTTGGCCTATCAGGGTGTATACTGGATGGTCCAGAATAATAAGAAAGCTCAATACGCAGAGCTTGTCAGCTTCTTTGATTCGCAAGAAGTAAGGGGCGATATAGAAAAAGTCCTTAAATCTAAAGATCCGCATGCCTTCACAGAGGCAGGTGCCATTAGAAAGTATGATTTAGACTATAGTAGCATAGCTGAGGGAACCGGTAGAAGTATTCGTGTTCTTATCAATGGGGATCCTAGTATTTATTTAGGTGTCAAATATATATTTATCAACAGTAAATGGCAAATGAGTATAGTGACATCTTCCAATAAACTACAACAGTTGCTTAAGTCAACGGAGTAACAGCATATTTCGTTTTAGGTCAACAATTTTTAAAGTGAGGCTGTCTGCAACAGGAGGAAATAGGATGAAAAAGCTATATCTAACATTATTAGGCCTGCTCTGCATTCAAGGCCTGTTTTTATCGAGGTACTTATCTACTATTGGAAGCGAAAAGGAAATGCAAAGTCGCTATCTGGTGCTCGAAGCACTCTATCCTACGGATAAGGTAGAAGATTTATTCAAGAAATTTCCTAAAGGCTTTAGCGTGGTAAATATGCGGCATTATCAGAATAGAAAATTGCTAGTAGAGGTCAAAGGTGACCCGGCGACTAGTCAGGTTACGGGAGTGATTACTCAGGAGCCTATTGAAAATACAGGGGAAAATGATCCAGAAGAGTATAAGAGATCTATCTATTTTGACAATGGGCAGATGAAAATGGCAGATGGGAGTCAAGTGCCTGACGAGTTTAAGGACTTTCACTTCTTATTCCAGACCTTCCATTTCAGCCAATCTTTTTTTGATAACGCAACTTTCAATGCTAAGAAGGCGCATCGAACCCTAGGCACCACTAACTATTTTCTATCCTATCGAGTCAAGCATGAGGAGCTAGCACGCTACTTAAAAAAGCCTGAGGATACGGAATTATTAGTAAGCCTTGAAGGTGATTTGGAAAGCGACCGAAAGCATGAGCTAAAAAAGGGCATATCAATACGGCCAACTGAAGGTCGGAATAGTTTATTGGAATTAATTCGGGCGGAATAGGACGCAAGTTTGAGCAAAAGAAGGAGAGCGAAAAATGAACAAGAAGAAACTGATTAAAATACTAGTTATACTCGGTATCCTTTATGCTTTGGCTGAACTAGGGCGTTATGTCACCGGTAATGATGCGGATACCAATGCTCGTGTGAAGGAGCCTGGCGAGATTGTCGCGACTTTTGACAATGGAGACGGGACTTCGGATTACATCCGTCGTAATGGGCGCGTCTTTCAATTAGAAGTGAATTATCCTGGTGGCGGTGCCGACAATAAGGTTATGATGAGTATTCGCAATCAGTTTGATTATGGGGCAGTGCATGGTTTTGATAAAGATGTAACCAGTAATCACTTCTTGAGGAATTTCCAGGCCTATCTTGCTGTCCGCTTCTCTTCAGGTGGTTTTGGGTCCAATAGATCGCGTTATCCTTTCGCGGGGGCTGCGACTAACCCCATTTTCACCAAACTCAAGATTAATAATCAAGCCGCAGATGAGGTGCGCGAGTATACTGATTCGAATGGTAAGACCTGGTATCTCTGGTATTACCGAGACTTGAAACTTAACCTTGGCAATAACGAAGTTAGTTTTGAATAAGGTTTCGTAGTATCGAGGTTTTTCAATGGAGATAGATGAAATTAAGCCTGTTATGAGTTGAGATACTCAATTAAAAAAGGTCAGGAAAGGTGGAGTTCCATAGTGGGAAAAGTGCTTAAATGGCTTGCCATCCTTGCAGTCTGCCTAGGTAGTCTGTTCTTCCTAGGGATGAAATGGCAGGAACATATGGTGGAGCGGAACTTCGATTATTTAGGGTCTATTTATCCAGTTGAGGATTTGGAGCAATTATTTGATGTCTTCAAAGGTGGTTTTAATATTCGCGATACCTTCTCAATTTATGAGCCAGAACGAGAAATAATGGTGATAGTAGATGCAGAAGGGAATGGTCATACTAAGCAAATTGATGGGAAAGTGAAAGTTCTAAGTTATAAAAATAATGACAAGGAGACAATCGAAGAATATTCTGTTGAGATTAGAAAGGGACAAATAGTAGTCCCTGAGAATAAGCAAACAACCAAATACCTGAAGCAATTCAAATTTCTGGTGACAACCCTAGAATTTGATAAGACAAAATATAATCGACAAACGGCATACCATATTATCGACAATCCCTCTTGGGGTAGGTATGGAGAATATTATCTTCTGGGTAATGCGACTCAACTTCTGGAAAAATACGGGCAAAATGATATTAGCGGTGACTATACGATTGAGTTTCTCAAGCCATTAAAGCCTGAAAAAGGGGAGACGGACGTCTCGATTACCATAAGCGGGGGTTCGAAAACGCATATTGATGGAGTAATTATTGATATGGGCGAACACTTTGTAGGTTTTGATAGAGTTAAGTAACTTCTAGGAGGTTATAAGATGAAAAAGTGCAAGCAATTCATAAAGAAATGGTACCCATTCTTAATCGTTATCGGGATGGTTTTCGGCCCAATTGTCTATCACGTAGTGGCGGTCCAAGTGGAAATACATAATCTAGTCTACGGTCAGGAATTAAAGACAAACTGGATACTTATTTCACCAAAAGAGATGAGCATGCCTTTACGCCAGAAGGGACTATACAATCTTATGAAATCAACAAGAAAACAGTGGAACGTATTCCCATGGGTGGTGTAGGATTTAATGTGTCGATTAATGGTGATGAATCAGTGCAAGTGAGGTTTATTGTGACTAGAATCATGCCGAGCAGGAAAGTCTTACTAGGTCCAATTGTAGAATCTCAAGAGTTTAAAAAACTATTGGAGGGGAAGTAGAAAGGGCAATCCTGTTCTAGACCGTGCCAACAGTTTCCTGAAGTTGCTGCGATAAAATAGCTTTACTGAGTCTAGTCGAATTGATAATGGGATGTAAAACAAGGCATTATTCGGAGGCCAGAAAATGAAAAAATGGAAGCAGTTTATAAAGAAGTGGTATCCCTTCTTGATTGTTATCGGGATGATTTTCGGCCCAATTATCTATCACGTGGTGGCGGTTCAGGTGGAAATACATAATCTAGTCTACGGTCAGGAATTAAAAGACCAACTGGATAGCTACTTCACCAAAAGAGATGAGCATGCCTTTACGCCAGAAGGGACTATACAATCTTATGAAATCAACAAGAAAACAGTGGAACGTATTCCCATGGGTGGTGTAGGATTTAATGTGTCGATTAATGGTGATGAATCAGTGCAAGTGATGTTTATAGTGACTAGAATCATGCCGAGCAGGAAAGTCTTGCTAGGTCCAATTGTAGAATCTCAAGAATTTAAAAACCTATTAGAGGGGAACTAGTAAGGTCTAGATCATGCCAACACCCTTCTGAAGTGTAGTGATAAAATAGCTTCTATTGGAGCTCATACCGCTAGAATAGTCAGAGCTTTATAGTGAGAAATCAAAAGTTCGAATTGATTCAACCATTAGAAAGAAGGTCAAGAATATGCGAAAATTCTCGAAGAGGAAAAAAGGGTGTTTAGGGATTTTACTGTTTGTGATGCTAGCTTGGGGTTTTTATGGAATTCATATCAAACAGAAAGCCGTGCAGGAATCTAAGCTTCCAGAAGTAGCTCAGGTAGTGGAGAGATACTTGCGTAAGGTAGATTCTAATGCATTGACGGATAAAGGTAAGATTAAGAATTATAAGATACTCTATAGTCAATCGGAATACGATTTTATTAAAGGCCTATGCATTCAAGTTATTGTAAATGATGATGCTAACTTGCGAGTAACCTTCTATATAACAGAAAAAAGTAATATTATAGGAAACGATTTGAGTCGGAGAAATTTAGACATAAAAGTGAGAGAATCAGAAGCGTTTATTGAGAAGTTTGGGGAGGGGAACTAGAAAGGGCCATCGTGTTCTAGACCATGCCAAAATCCGTCTGAAGTGCAGTGATAAAATAGATTCTATTGGAACTCATTCCGCCAGAATAGTCAGAGCTTTATAGTGAGAAATCAGAAGTTCGAATTGATCCAACCATTAGAAAGAAGGTCAAGAATATGCGAAAAATTCTCGAAGAGGAAAAATAGGGTGTTTAGGGATTTTACTGTTTGTGATGCTAGCTTGGGGCTTTTATGGAATTCATATTAAGCAGAAAGCCGTGCAGGAATCTAAGCTTCCAGAAGTAGCTCAGGTAGTGGAGAGATACTTGCGTAAGGTAGATTCTAATGCGTTGACGGATAAAGGTAAGATTAAGAAATATAAGATACTTTATAATCAATCGGAATACGATTTTAATATAGGACTATGTATTCATATTATTGTCAACGATGATGAAAACTTAAGAGTAACTTTTTGTGTTATAAAAAATGACAATATTATGGGAAACCACTTTTTGGGGGAGTATATAGATAGATTTGTTAACGAATCAGAAGCTTTTATTGAGAAGTTTGGGGATGGGAACTAGTAAGGGCAATCGTGTTCTAGATGATGTCAAAACCCATCTGAAGTTGCGGCGATAAAATAGCTTCTATTGGAGCTCATTCTGCTAGAATAGGAGGTCTCACCATGAAGAAAATCCCAATCCTTATCTGTTTGCTAGCCTTGATTGGCCTAGGCGTAGGATGTAGTATAAATAAAAAAGATGATCAGCAAGTGTTGAAGGACAAATTTAGAGTTCTAAAGCAAATCTATCCTACGGATAAAATTGAAGGCTTATTTACTCGCTTCCCTAAGGGATTTAAAATCTTGCAAATAAGGGGCGAGAGGGGAGGAATAATTGAAATTGAGTTACATGGAGACCCTCAGACAAAGAAAATAACGGGTCATATTATGGAAAAGAAGTTGCGGTCAGGAGAACCGGATCTTGAAGTATTGAATAAAGAAATCTACTATCAGGATGGAGAATTTCGATATGTCGATAACGGAGAAGTTCCGGACTTGCTAAAGGACTTCAAGTTTTTGTTTCAAGTATATGATATTGACAATTTTCTCAGCATAGAGTCAGAACCTGTGGCATTACGCAATTGGCGTACAGCAGGGACAAGCGACTATAGTCTAGTTCATGATGTCAGTGATGACTTGTTGGCAGATTATATCAAGGTGCCTAGGGGAACAGAACTTAGAATAAGTGTTAGTGGAGACTTTGATGCAGATGCAAAAGGTAAATTCAAGAAATACATAAGAGTCTGGAAAGTTGGCTTAGGTAAATCAGTATTCGAAATGATTGGGGAAGAGTAGGGGAGCAGAATGATGAATAAAATTAGAGATAAATGGAAGTTACTGCTCTTCCTCCTAATATTAGGTGGAGCTTTCCTAGTGACCCGCCAAGGCGCAGATTCGACTCAAGGCAAGGATGAGATAATCGCAACCTTCGACAATGGGATTGGTGGAGTGGATACCATGGTTAGAAATGGTAAAGCCCTAACGCTAAAAGTAGGCTCCAAGTCAGGAGAAGTTGAGGGTCTTGAGTGGAAGGATAAATCTGCTTTTAATTATGATACAAAAAAAGAATTGGAAGAAGGCAAGGGTATTGTTAGTGCCGAGGAAGGCTTCCAGATGAAATTAGTAGTAGCCTACCATATGCAGCAATCAATCTATAGTGCCGGAGCGGCGCACTATCCTTTGGCCAATGTATCAACACAAGCCAATATCAAGAACCTAAAAATCAACGGCCAAGCAGTTGATGAGGTCAAGGAATACGTAGATGCTGACGGCCATACTTGGTACCTCTGGTACTTCAAGAACCTCAAACTGAAAGAGGACGAGAATGTGGTAAGTTTTGAGTGAGCCAAAACAACTAGCCCCCCAAAGTATTTGGGTGACTATATTTAATGGCAGAATAGATTTTTAGGACATGGAATGTTAGAGGTGAATAGATTGAAACGCAAATACAAGTTTATAATTTTTTTAGTAGTATATCTGGGCGTGTTCTATAAATTGGGTTGGTTGAAACCTGAACCCTACACAACGAAAACTCAAACGCAAACAAGCGATACTGCTACTACCACGACACATTCTGAAACTAAAACCAAAACCGGCATTTCAACGGATGGTGAGGAATTACAGACCTTCAGTTATGGGGAACTTGGTTCTGATGCCTTGGTAAAAAAAGGTAAGGATTTTGTTCTGAGGGTCTATTATGGGCCTAAGGAGAATGCCAAAGGGTATGGAATGACCTCTCACTCAGCATTTAATTATGTTGATCCTAACGAAATTGCTCAAAAAGTTGAGAAAGGAGAGAGTTATCTTTTCCTAGACCACTGGGTACAATCAATTGCTAGGTATCAAAAATGCTAGAAAAAGATCCAAACGCACGTTATCCCGTTGCAGGAGTAATTAGTTATGAGGGCATTAAGAAACTGCGTATCAACGCCCAAGCAGTTGATGAGGTTAAGGAATATGTAGATGCTGACGGTCATACCTGGTATCTCTGGTACTTCAAGAACCTCAAACTGAAAGAAGATGGGAATGTAGTAAGCTTTGACTAGTTAGGGGTTGGAATAATAAGGCTCCGCCCCAAGCACCGCAATTGCATTCTTACATCAACTTGCATATAATATAGAGGTAA
>BNJV01001182.1_pt1 | contig 30353 bp, 41 predicted proteins | sample 8540591 | NCBI WGS metagenome assembly BNJV01 (sample SAMD00202457, study PRJDB9452) | human saliva metagenome | host: Homo sapiens | reverse complement strand
TTCTCTTCAACTTGTCGTTAGTATGCAAACTGTCTGATTTTAGTGCTGTTTAACTTGATGGTTCAGTCTCGAACAGATGGATGGGTTCTATTTTATTTATACGGCTGCAGAAACAAAAATTTCCATCAGCATCTCGGAAAGATATTGGTTTATCACCCATAGCTATCTCCTAGTCTACAAATTCAAACTCAAATTTTCCAATACGGACAAGGTCGCCGTCCTTAGCACCACGAGCACGAAGAGCTTCATCAACTCCCATACCACGCAACTGACGCGCAAATTTCATGACAGACTCATCACGGTCAAAGTTAGTCATGTTAAATAGTTTCATGAGTTTTTCACCTGAAAGAACCCAAGTTGCATCATCATCACGACCAATCTCAAATGGTTTTTCTTCCTCATCGAAGCCATAGTAAGCCTCTTCTTCCATCTCTGACTCATCATAAAGAAGGAATTCTGGCGTTTTATCAAGAAGCTCAGCTGTTGCATCTAATAAAGGTGCAAGTCCTTGCTTAGTCAAACCTGAAATTGGGAAGATTGGCGGTAACTCCTCAAACTCATCATAATTAGCAGCCAATTTTTTCTTGAACTCTTCAAGGTTTTCCTGACTCTCAGGCATATCCATTTTATTGGCAACAATAATCTGTGGACGCTCCATAAGACGAAGGTTATAAGATTCAAGTTCCTTGTTGATTGCTAGATAGTCCTCGTAAGGATCACGTCCTTCACTAGCTGACATGTCAATAATATGTAGGATAACACGAGTACGCTCGATATGGCGCAAGAACTGAGTCCCTAGTCCAACACCTTGGCTAGCACCTTCAATCAATCCAGGAAGGTCTGCTACTGCAAATGAATCCCCTGACTGGGTACGAACCATCCCAAGATTAGGAACAATTGTTGTAAAATGGTAAGCTCCAATTTTTGGTTTCGCAGAAGTGATGACACTAAGCAGAGTTGATTTTCCGACAGATGGGAAACCAACCAAACCTACATCAGCAAGAATCTTAAGTTCTAACTGTAATTCACGTTCCTGACCAGGTTCTCCATTTTCTGAGATTTCAGGGGCAGGATTTTTAGGTGTTGCAAAGCGGATATTTCCACGTCCACCACGTCCACCATGAGCCACAATAAATTCTTGACCATTCTCAATTAAATCAGTGATGACTTTTCCAGTCTCAGCATCACGCACAGTTGTCCCTTGAGGTACACGGACAATCAAATCCTCAGCGCCTCTACCATGCATTCCTTTTGTCATTCCTTTTTCACCTGATTGGGCCTTGAAATGACGATTGTAACGGAAGTCCATAAGGGTACGCAAAGCCTTCGTCTACAACGAAAACAACGTTACCACCACGTCCTCCATCACCGCCCCATGGTCCACCGTTAGGGACATATTTTTCACGACGAAAGGCAACCATGCCATCGCCACCATTACCAGCCTTTACTTTAATCTTGGCTGTGTCTAAAAACATACTCATATTCTCTTCTCACTTTAAAAAGGGCTGGGAAAAATCCCAGTCACCAACTATTACAATTTGAACCTACAACAAGTATTTTTAAAATCTGCTGAATACACCAATTGCAGTCATAAAAAATACCTGCTAAAAGTAACAAACAACATGATTAATACGACAAACATTGTAAGTTTTTTTCAAAGAATGTTTTTACGTTTACCATTATCACCGAATGCCATAGTCTCTCCTTTACTATAATACTCTAATATTAATACTCATCAGATACAGGAGCGATTGCCCACAAGATCAAGTAAGCAATAAGTCCTGCACCATAACAGAAAGCCAAAACTCCCCAAATAACACGAACAATTGTAGGGTCAATATCAAAATAATTAGCTAAACCAGCACATACACCACCGATTTTTTTGATCTCTACCACTTCTCATAAAATTTCTTTTTCATATTTTTATTTCCTTTCTTTTGATTTGATTAATCATTTAAATATTTTCTTAAATTTCTTAATTGTTTTCTAGATGCCTTAAGCATACGCTTCGAACCTTTAACTGGCATCGTAACAGCCTGTTGCGGAATATAGAAGACTGTCTTTAAAATACGTTTTGTAACAGGTTCGTCAGCCCCTGTTTCCTTGGCAAAATTATTTGAAATAATGACGTCTAGATAAAATTCATGGACTCTTCTACCAAAATTCTCAGCAGAAATTTCATATAATTTTTCAACCAAGTGTTTTTCATCCATTAACGGTGTAGCAAGTAAAGCCTCGAGAATCGCTCCTGCCAAGTCCCTATCCTCATAATAAAGGGTTCCGAACATTTTATCATTAATGAGATTATCCAAATAAGGATTACCATGGGCAATAACAGGTGTCTTACTAGCTAAACTTTCCAGATAAGTCAGTCCCTGAGTTTCACTTGTAGAAGCCGATATGAAGAAATCAGCTGCCTTATAATAGAGTGCCGTCTCATTTGGCGGAATCATACCTGTAAAGATAACAGAATCTTGAATTTTTAAATCTTCTGCTTGCTCCTTAAGGTTGTCTAAATAAGGTCCATCTCCAGCTACAACCAGTTTAACATTTGGTTCTTCTTTTAGGACATCTGGTAAAGCTGCAAGAACTGCTTGAATATTCTTCTCGTAAGAGACTCGAGAAAGACTTAGAAGCATCTTTTCGTCTTTCTTGATACCTAGTTTATCCCTTAAGTCACTAATGTGTTCAGGACCAATTTCAGGGCGTTCAAATTTTGCAAGTTCAATTCCAGTAGGAATGACACGCTTTTCAACTTTTACCTTATAGTCAGATAAAAGGTCGCGCACAATTTCACTCGGGCAAATAACCCCATCAACGTCATGAAGAAATCCTCTCACAAGATACTTGACCATACCTGGACGAATCAACATACCCTTAGCAATATAGTGGACATAATCCTCATACTGGGTATGATAGGTATGAATGACTGGGATTTTCAGTTCACGAGCAATCCATATTCCCAATAAACCAAGAGAAAACTCTGTCTGGGTATGAATAATGTCTAACTGATATTGTTTCGCAATCTCAAGAGCTTTTGTAAATCCACGGTAAGCAAAACGACGATCTTTAAAGGCAAAGAAAGGAACACTAGGAATACGAATAATCTGCCAGTCTTCATAACGATTGACATCCTTATCGGTTGTCGTGAAGATAAAGACTGCATGCCCTTGCTTTTCAAGCTCTGTTTTTAAGGTTCGAATACTGGTTGCAACACCCGAAACCTGTGGGAAATAAGTATCTGTAAATAATCCAATTCGCATATACTACCTCATTTTTCTCCTAAAGCCGCTTGCTCCTGATAGAATTTTAGCCATATTTCAAGGAGATGCTCCTCTGAGTATTCTCTTGAAATAGCCTTGGCCTTTTCTTTTAACTCTTTCAAAGCTTCTGGATGCTCTCTATATTCCATAATAGCTTGTTTCATCTCTTCCACATCGGTGGTTGGTCTGTAATTGCCTTCTAGAATAACCTTATAAAGATCTAAGTCCCGAAGCATAATGGGAGCTTCACAACTCGCAGCTTCTAGAATAGTCATCGGAAAGAGCTCATTATAGCTAGGAAGTAAGAACAAATCTGCCAAAGCATACAGTTCTTTCATCCGTTCTGGCTCAACAATTCCAGGAAAAATCAGATTCTCTGGAGGATTATCCATGATTTTTTTATAACGTTCATAACCATCTGTAATCCCACCAAATGAGAAGCCTCCAGCCCAAATAAAGGTGATGTCCGGTAGTTCCTCTGCAAGAGTGATGAAATCATCGATTCCCTTACGCTTCTGAACCTGCCCAGCTCCTACTACTACAAATTGATTTTCACTCAACCCCATATCTTGTCGAAGTTGACTTACTTTTTCTGCTGAAAGTGGGTGCCATTTTTCTTTGTTAACAAAGTTAGGAATATAGGTCACCTTTTTCACGAGGAATACCAGCTGCAACCAAATCTTCGATAAAAGTAGGATTAACCACAACCAAGTGTTCCATACGGTCATAAAAAGAAAACACATAGCGCTTAACAATCCCTTTTAAAAAGAATGGAATCTTCAAACTACCTTCTAAGGTGTCAGGCAAGAAGTGAACATAACCAATCCTACGACCTGAACGCTTCTTTTGAAAAGTTGACAGATAATAAGGAAGGTCGATTGTATGAAAATGAGTAACATCAGCTTCCACAGGAAGATTCTCCGTTACAATTAGTTGGTCTTTCGCATCACGTTTCAAAAGTTGCACAAGTTCACGGTAAGCTCCAGAAACTCCTTGTCCTGCTACCTTTTCACTCGAACTTAGCATGTTGATGCGTAATTTCTCTTTTCCATATTATCCATTATATCATTTTTATTGAAAGAAAAATCAGCAAATTAAAAAGAGATAGCATAAAAGCTAGAGAATTTCTAACACTTATACTATTTCTTTTTTTATATCATTCTATTTAATACCTAAAAGCGATACGTGCATAGCGACTCATTTTTCAACCGTCCAAGCTGGATACCAAACTAATTTTACTTCAACGTTAGTAACCTCTGGTACATCTGTCATTGCATCATAAATTTGATCGGTCAAGAGGTCTGCTAATGGACAACCCATAGTCGTTAAGGTCATATCAATCTCAGTATCACCGGTATCACCATCAAATCGAATCTCATAAATCAGACCTAGGTTGACGATATCGATTCCTAATTCTGGGTCGATAACTTCTTCTAGAGCAGATAAGATTTTCGTTTTGATAGTTTCAATTTGCTCTTCTGTATAAGCCATGTGTAATCCTCCAATTTTAATCTTCGATAAAGTCACGAAGTGGTTTACTGCGACTAGGCTGGCGAAGTTTTCTCAATGCTTTTGCCTCAATCTGACGAATACGCTCACGAGTAACGTTGAAGACTTTACCAACATCTTCTAGAGTACGCATTTTACCATCATCAAGACCGAAACGAAGACGCAAAACATTTTCTTCACGGTCAGTCAAAGTGTCTAGCACTTCGTCCAACTGCTCACGCAAGACGATACGAGTTGTATAGTCAACTGGATTTTCAATCACTTCATCTTCGATAAAGTCACCAAGATGACTATCGTCCTCTTCACCAATAGGTGTTTCAAGAGAAACTGGTTCTTGCGCAATTTTCAAGATTTCACGAACCTTGTCAGGAGTCATATCCATACGTTCAGCAATTTGTTCAGGAGTAGGGTCTTGTCCCAACTCTTGAAGAAGGTTACGCTGCTCACGAACAAGTTTGTTGATTGTTTCTACCATGTGAACTGGAATACGAATGGTACGAGCTTGGTCAGCAATGGCACGCGTAATGGCCTGACGAATCCACCAAGTTGCATAAGTTGAGAATTTGAATCCTTTTGAGTAGTCAAACTTATCAACTGCCTTCATCAATCCCATATTTCCTTCTTGGATCAAATCAAGGAATTGCATTCCCCGTCCAACATAGCGTTTCGCGATAGATACTACCAAACGAAGGTTAGCCTCTGCTAGACGTTGTTTCGCTTCAACATCTCCTGCTTCAACAGCAAGAGCTAATTCTTTTTCTTCTTCGTTAGTAAGAAGAGGTACGACACCGATTTCCTTCAAGTACATACGAACAGGGTCATTGACTTTGGCAGATGTTGAACCAATTAAGTCTTCATCGCTAAGTTCTGGTTCTTCCTCTGTACTTAAGACACGTTCACTCGGATTTCCTTCGTTATCAGTGATTGCAATACCTGCATCTTGAATCCGCTGCAAAAGGTTCTCAATGCCTTCTACATCAAGAGCAAAAGGAATTACAAGGACATTGTTAATTTCATCATCTGTCGCAGTACCAGTTTTCTTATGATTACGGATAAATTCTGCAACTTGGACATCAAAAGTTGTTACTTCTTTTTGTTTTTTTGCCATTCTTACTCCATTCTTCTTTTTTGGGCAATTAAGCGTTCAAGCTCTTCTAAAGCAGTATCTGTGTCGCCTACATGACTAGCTTCCTGAACCTTCTTTTTGATTTGCAAATTTTGTTGATTTAATAGAGCACGGTTTCGAGACTCTTCTACTTCTTTTAACTCTTCTGGAGACATCTCTGAAGGTAAATCCAAAGCTAATACTTGGTACCAAGCATTTTCCACTTCTCTAGTCTGATTTGCCAAGTCTTCGGAAGAAATCGAACCATTATCAATCAAGAGTCCATACAAGGTCTGAAACTCTGGAGTTTCAAATACAAAATCATCTCTCAAACGATAATCATTCAACACAAGGGGGTGCTCCATCATACGATAAAGAATATGTGCTTCAGCTCTCATGACTGCCGTCAATTGTTTAGTAACCGACATAGTAATTGGTGTCGGATTAACAACCTGCTTCACTTTTTCTTGTCTTTGTCTGACACGACTTTCGTTGATGATGTGCTCAACTTGTTGATAATCAAAAGATGGTAAATGATCCGTCAACAAATGAATATAGGTGTTCTGGGCTGTGATAGAAGGTTCTTTGACGATAAGAGGTGCAATTTTCTCAATGAACTCAATCTGTGCTTGGAGATTTTCACTATTACTAGGTTTGTAATGATGGATATAAAACTCAATTGGACTGATTCGAGTATTGGATAAAAGATAAGCCAAATCCTCTGGAGAATTCTTTTGTAAATACTCATCAGGATCCATTGCATCAGGAATCTGGACTACTTGTACAGGTAGACCTTTAAGCTCGTCCAAAGCTTTAGCAGTTGCAGCTTGTCCTGCCTTATCACCGTCATAAGTGATAATCACTTTTTTTGTAAAGCGTTTGAGATGTTCGACGTGTTCAGCAGTCAAGGCCGTTCCCATGGAAGCTACTGCATTTTCAATACCAGCACGGTAGGCTGCAATAACATCCATAAAGCCTTCCATCAGATAAATTTCAGGAGCCTTACCAGACCCTTTTTTTACCCTATCCAAATGATATAATTCGTAACTCTTGTTAAAAATCGCCGTTGCTCGACTATTTTTATACTTGGCAGTTTGAGAATCCATCTCTTGCCAAATCCGTCCAGAGAAAGCAATTACCTTTCCTTGGTCGTTTGAGAGTGGAAATATAATCCGGTTATGGAAAGTATCAAAAAATTGGTTACTCTCAGATAGATAAAATAGACCCGAATCCAGCAAGTCCTTCTCACTATAATCGTCTGCTAAACGCTGATAAAGATAAGAGCGTTCTGCTGGAGCTAGACCAATCATAAAGTGTTTAATGACATCATCAGTCAAGCCACGATTATAGAGATACTTTCTCGCCTCCTCACCCATTTTAGTCGTCATGAGGATTGCATGATAAAAGCGTGCAGCCTTGTCATGCATATCGTAGAGATTTTGATGGGGTGACGTGTGTGGGACAGGGTTAGGTGCAGGAGCTTCAAGGTGCATTCCGAGACGTTCCCCCAACATCCTTACCGCATCCGCAAAAGTTACTTGTTGATACTCCTCTATAAACTTAAAGACGTCTCCAGAACGACCACAACCAAAACAGTGGTAAAATTGCTTATCTTCGACCACGTTAAAGGAAGGGGTCTTTTCACCATGAAAAGGACAGAGCCCCAAATAGTTCCGTCCAGATTTTTGTAAAGAAATCACTTCTCCTATGATTTCGACAATATTGGTATTGTTTTTGATTTCTTCGATGACTCTCTTGTCAACCATAGACAATACCTCCATTTTATCACAGTTTACTTTATATAGTATAGCTTATTTCTGAAAAAAAGTAAACCATTTCATACCTTTTACATGCTTCTATTTCATAAAACTAGCTAGTGACTTTCTCAACTTTTACATCGTTTTCGGATACATTGTCCACTAGATTGGAAAGCTGGTCATAGCCATAGCTTGTGACCTTGCCATTTCCATTCGTGATCAAAGTGACATTGCCCACACTGTCGTAGGTATAGCTAGAGGTGGAAGCCTTCTCTCCACTTCCTTGTGTCGCTGTAAGCAACTAATCCTTTAGGTGTCATAGGTGGGCATAAAACTATCGAAGAAATCCTTCCCCGAGAGTTTTTGCATGTTTCTATCACAACAGAAGATAGCTGTTCAATATAGAGCAACTAAATCCTAAAAGCCTAAAATTTGATTAGTCTATTTAGAAAAACTTAGTGGCACAATCTCTACATCCCCAAGATTGTCAACTGAGTAACGTTGACTACCATTTTTAAACCAGCGTTTTAGAACGACATCATAGAGCATGAAGTGGGATTTTTCGTTAATCCAAGCTTCATCAATCCCATGAGGTTTTAAATACTCTAGTACTTCGTTTTGGATTTGTTAGGTAAAAAAATTAGGTATCGAATCCCTGTTTTTTTGACTGACGTGATAATTCTTTATATGCCTCCAAATCTAGTTTTCCCTTATCCTTATTTCTTATATTATATCCAGCTAAGGAGTACGCTACCGACCATTTAGAATCTGAGATTTCGACTGATTGGTTGAGTTTCTTATAATTGTAGTCATATTTTATATAAAGATATCTCCCATCAGGGTAATAGTTGCTGGTATTCAATAATAAAAGTTTCTTCAAAACCTACAATCACTTCTAAACTTTCATTTTCAGACAAGTCTGCATCAAGTCCTATGGGAATTATCCAGTCTGGATCTCTAAACGACTGAGTACCGTCAACGGCTTTGCTAAAATCAGCGAGTCCAGGTAAAAACACCACTATGGGTTTCTGCATAGTTCATTTCTAAAAAGACATTACTTAAAGATTCATACACTCTCTTATAATAATTCTTTTGATAGACACGATATAGACCGAACAAAGTTAGAAAACCTACTACAGTTATGAGTACGATTTTTTTAAAAAAATTTTTTCATTGACATTTTTCCTTACCTAGAACTTATATACTCTTTGCTGTCAAAAATATTTTTTTAAGGGCATATTTTTAAAGACGAGATAATATTCAGACGATACAATCTTTTTTTAGAAATTTTATTTCTCTAGGTACCATTTCCTTAGAATCATTATACTATAAAAATCTTAGACGGTGACAATAAGACTAGTTTTTGACACCCCCTTTAACACAAAAACTAGAAGTAGAAATCCTACTTCTAAGTTTTTTTAATGATACATGTTTTTAAAAATTATCTATTCAAACAACTGATAGTAATCTGAAATCTTCATCTTGGCTTTTTTTCATCCTTGTTTAAATCTTGGATAATTCGTCCTTCCTTCATAACAATGAGACGATTTCCATACTTGAGAGCATCTTCCATATGGTGGGTAATCATCAATGCTGTTAGATGGTCCTTGCTGACAAAGTCATCTGTCAATTCCATCAAGGCTACACTTGTTTTAGGGTCAAGGGCTGCCGTATGTTCATCCAACAAAAGGAGTTCAGGACGTTTCAAGGTTGCCATCAAGAGACTCAAGGCCTGTCTTTGTCCACCTGACAAGAATTCAATCGGTGTATCCAAGTGTTTTTCTAGACCATTTCCAACCTTCTCAATGGTTGCTTGAAATACTTCCTTGTAAGCTGAGAGTCTTCTCGGAAAAAGTCCACGTTTTTCCCCACGAAACTTAGCAATCAAGAGATTTTCTGCAACCGTCATACGAGGAGCAGTTCCCATCTTAGGATCCTGAAAGACACGAGAAAGGTACTTGGCGCGTTTTTCAGGGCTGAAATGAGTCACATCCTCACCCATAATACGAATAGTCCCACTAGTCAAGGGCAAAGTTCCTGCAATGCTATTAAAGAGTGTTGATTTTCCTGCACCATTTCCACCCAAGATTGTGATGAAGTCATGTTCATAAATATCAAGCGAAACATCGTTTAGAATAATCTTTTCTTCATCAAATCCATTCTTCACAATTTTTGTGGCATTTCTTAATTCTACAATCGCTGTCATTTGCTTAACTTGACTCCTTTCAAATATTTATCCTTAAGGCTTGGAATAACTAGACAAGTTGCTAGGATAAGAGCACTGTATAGACGGAGGTAGCTAGTATTAAAGCCAAGAGCAATGACTCCCCATACCAAAAATTGGTAGCTAATAGACCCAACAACAATAGTAACCAGGCGTTCTGCTAGGGTCAAACTCTTAAATAGTACTTCACCGATAATCAAGCTTGCAAGTCCAACTACGATAACCCCGATACCACGAGAAACATCTGCGTAACCTTCCTGTTGAGCGATAAGAGCGCCAGCAAGTGCGATCACACCATTTGACAAGACCAAGCCCATCAACTCCATACGTCCAGTATTGATACCAAAACTACGAGCCATATCTGGATTATCTCCTGTTGCGATATAAGCTTGTCCCAATTTAGTATCTAGGAAGAAAAGCATAAGAAGGATAACCAAAGTCACAAAAATCAAACCTGTAAATAATTGATTAACCTCAGATGAGAAAGGAAGAACGTCCTGGATTTGTTTAGTTCCTAAGAGCCCAAGGTTTGCCCGTCCCATAATCATGAGCATAATAGAATGGCAAGAAGTCATCACCAAAATACCAGACAAAAGTGTTGGGATCTTTCCTTCGTGTAAAGAAGACCTGTCGCTAAACCTGCAAGACAGCCTGCTCCAACAGCTACTAAGGTAGCAAGAAAAGGATTGACACCTTGTGTAATTAGGGTCACTGCTACAGCTCCTCCAAGTGGGAAGGAACCCTCGGTTGTCATATCTGGAAAGTTGAGGATTCGAAAGGTCATAAAGATTCCCAAACCTAGAATAGCCCAGACAAATCCTTGTGAAATAATCGATACTATCATGTTACATTCATTTCCTTCTTTTAAAAATTGGAGGAGATGTCTCCAACTCCTCCTTCATTCTTATTCGATTACTTGACCAGCTTCTTTAAGAACTGATTCAGGTATAGTGATTCCAAGTTCTTGAGCGACTTTTTTATTGATAACTGATTTACCAGTTGAGAAGACATTAACTGGTGTATCTGCAGGTTTTTCACCCTTCAAGACTTTAGCGATCATCTTACCAGTAGCCACACCAAGATCGTGTTGATCAACAACAACTGATGCCAAACCACCTGCTTCTACCATTGCAGTTGCACTTGGGTAGATTGGTTTTTTAGCTGTTTGGTTACTTGAGACTACAGTTGAGAACGCAGATGCGATTGTGTTATCAATTGGAACCCAGATTGCATCTACTTTACCAGTCATAACGTTTACTGTAGAAGCAATTTCGTTAGTTGAAGGAACCGCAAAAGTCTCTACTTTCAAACCAGCTTTTTCAGCGTAAGCTTTGAACTCTTCAACTTGAGATTTTGAGTTATCTTCGCTACTTGAGTAAAAGAGCTCCAACTGTCTTGACATCAGGAGTCAATGTTTTAATCAATTCAACCTGTTGTTCAGCAGGGTTATGGTCAGATACCCCTGTGATGTTTCCACCTGGTTTTTCCAAGTTTTGTACAAGGTTAGCTCCAACTGGGTCTGTAATAGCTGCCATGATAACAGGAAGGTCTTTTGTGGCGCTTGCAAGACCTTGAGCTGCAGGTGTCGCAATTCCGACAACAACATCATTTCCATTTGACACCAATTGTTTACTCATTGTTGCAACCTTACTTTGGTCACCTTCTGAGTTCATAAAGTCGATTTTAACTTGGTCGCCTTTGTAGCCTTCTTCAGCAAGCCCATCTTGGATACCTTGGTAGATCAAGTCAAGCGATGGGTGACTGACGAACTGTAGAACACCAACCTTAGCTGTTTTGTTAGCTGTCTCGGTTTTAGTATCTTGTTTCGTTAAGTTAGAGTAGATCAAGCTTCCTCCAACTACAAGTGCTAGTGCTGCAATAATACCAATTAAACGTTTATTCATATCTATTTCTCCTTATTTCACTTAAACTTAGTAATGTTCATTTCACTTTCATTATAACTTTACCAAGCGTCGCCATCGTTTTGATTTCCATCATTTTTCCTCCCCATAGAAAAAAAGTCCTCACACAAAAAAACTTGTGTGAGGACGTCGATACGCAGTGCCACCTCAATTATAGGAATTATTCCTATCGCTCTTACTCGCTTCACGAGTTGCACTATAAGGTGTGCTCACCGAATTCTTATGATTTCAAATTCTTAATAACATCCAGCCCAATTTTCATCATCTTCTTCTATCTGTTTCCCACCAACCACAGACTCGCTAAAAAAATTCGATGATTACTTTTCTGAATGCTTAAATTATATCATTTTACTAAAACTTGTCAAGGATTTTTCATGAATTATTTTTAAAAAAATTATGAAAAATTCCTACGGTTTTTGGAAAATATTTCTAGTATTAACCTGAATTACGTAATCCTGTAGCAATTCCGTTAATGGTTGTATGAATCAATCTTTCCTCATGTGAGGACAACTCTCCGCGACGTTGACGCTTAATCAACTCTAACTGAATATAGTTAAGAACATTGAAATAAGGCATGCGGTAATTTAGACTGTCTTTCAAATAAGTGTTTTCTGCCAAGAGTTCTTCATGACCTTCGATAGCCAAGATAACGTTCTTAGTCAATTGCCATTCATCCAAAATAGTATAGTAGATTGCTTGTACTTCTTCACTTTCACAAAGTTTAGCATATTCAAAAGCAATATTCATATTTGATTTTGATAAAACCATATCAACGTTAGATAGGAGTGACTGGAAGAAAGGCCAGTTCTGATACATGTCACGAAGGTATTCAATATTTTTGGGATCTTGATCAATAAATTCCTTGAAGCTTGAACCAACACCATACCAACCTGGGAACATGACACGACTTTGTGACCATGAGAATACCCAAGGAATGGCACGTAGACCACCAATTTCAGTGATTGTTTTACGTGCTGCTGGACGAGAACCAATATTAAAGCTTGAGATATTCTTGATTGGACTAGATTCAAAGAAATAATCGTAGAAATGATCATTTCCAAATACTAGTTCACGGTAGATATCATAGCTACGACTGACTACTTGGTCCATGATTGCCTCATAGCGATTTGATGTATTAGTATCACTCTTCTTCTGTGTAATCATACGGTTGATAGCCGCTGATACCAACATTTCCAAGTTATAGTAAGCTGCATCCTTGTTTCCGTATTTATTTCCGATAACTTCACCTTGTTCAGTTAATCGAATACGGTCCTTGATTGATTTGAGTGGTTGAGAAGCAATGGCATCATATGTAGGGCCACCACCACGACCAACAGTACCACCACGACCGTGGAAGAAGGTTACTTTGACTCCAAATTCATCACCGATGGCGGTTAATTGTTGTTGAGCTTTGTATAGAGTCCAACAAGATGATAGATAACCACCATCCTTGTTACTATCAGAGTAACCTAGCATGATTTCTTGATAATTATCTTTTGAAGCAATCCACTTCTTAGCAAGCGGTAAAGAGAAATACTTTCTCATTGTTTCTTCGGAATGATCCAAGTCCTCAATTGTTTCAAAGAGAGGCACGATTTGAACACGTGCTTTTTCAGCATCCACAAGACCGACTTCTTTCAGCATAATCGCCAATTCTAACATATCAGATACGCTGGTTGCATGAGAAATAATCGTTTGACGAATGACGTCTTCTCCCAAACGATCTTTTAATTCACGTGCAGTTTGGAAAATGGCTAATTCTTTTTCAAGAAGTTCAGACTTTTCAGCATGAGTAGCTGACAAGATTCGAGGGTCTTCTAATAGTTCATGTAAAAGCAACTCACACTTCTCATCTTCTGAAAGATCGCTATAATGGTCATTAATTCCAGCAGATGCTAACAATTCAGCAACACAGGCTTCATGAACACTTGAATCTTGGCGCATATCGATAGATGCCAAGAAGAAACCAAAGACTTCAACAGCCTCCAAAAGCTCGGCAAACTCTCCAGTGAGCAAGGCTTCTGCCTTATTTTCAAGCAATGAATCTTTAATGATAGCTAAGTCTTGTTTAAATTCTTCAATTGTTTCGTAGTAAGGAGGACGATCCTCAGCCAATTCTTGAATGGCTCCTGAAAGACGATTACTAATATAGTCAGTAACCACTCCTTGTTGATGTCCTTGAGTTCCAAAGAGTCGTTCAATGTGATGGCGTTCATCTGCTGATGAGCCGACAAGAGCCCACTCTTTCAAATTTAAAAGAGTTTGAATTAGTTTTGATTGAATAAAGTGAAAAGCACGACGATAAGGTTCTTTCTCGCGGAAAACAGAAGTATCTTGAGATTGAGCTGCCATTTCTTCAACAGCCTTACTTGTCTTAGATAAATTAGTAGAAAGAGAGAAAGTACGGTAGAGACTAGAAATCTTACTAATGTAGTAGTTTAAGATCACTTCACTTTGAATGGTAGCAGAACGCATGAGTGTTTCAGCAGTTACAAATGGATTGCCATCACGGTCTCCACCAATCCACATTCCCATGGTGATAGGTTTTGCTTGTTTTAGGTCAATTCCCTGCTCTTTTGCAAGACGCTTATACTCTAACATTAGATTTGGTACAGCTTGTAGGAAAGAACTATTGTAATATTCCATCACGTTTGTGATTTCATTCGTTACTTTTAGTTTCTTCTCACGAATCATATCCGTCTGCATGATAATCTCAATGTAGCGACGAAGATCATTATGCCATTTTTCTTTGTTAATAAGCCCCATTCTCACGTCACGGTACTTACGCAAGAGAGTATGGATATGATTAGTCAAGTCCAGCATACTCTTACGTTGAACCTGAGTTGGATGGGCTGTTAATACTGGCACCACGTTCAGATGTTCAAGAATTTCAGCCGCATTTTCTTTTTCAGCAACCATTTCAATGGTTGTTGACAATTTACCAAGATAATTCTGATCAATATTGTTTAGATGGTTAATCTCATAAGCTAAGTCTACGTCTTCGGAGATGTTAATCAAAAGCGGTAAAATAGAGAAATATCTGGAGATGTAGACCATTTCATCATTTGAAAGGCTTCTCACTACCTTATCTAGTCCTTGATAGTCTAGATTTGATGATAGCTTCTTCAACTGCATAATCTTGTCAAAAGTCTCAGCAGGAAGCATATTTTTCGTGATATCTTCAAGTAAATCTGTCAAGATTTGAACTTCTTCTTGGACTACAGTTTTGTTTCTGTTATTTTCTAGTTTTTGAAGAGACATATTTTTCTCCTTGTCACATTTTCTTAGAGTTGTGCTTCATATTCGCTGTAGAGTTTTGCACGTTTTTCACTAGCATCGATATTTAACACAAAGGCGATAGCTACTGATAGAACCAGGAGACTATTCCCTCCCTTGAGAAAGGAATGGGAAAGGTTACACCTGTTGAAGGAATCAATCCTGAAATCCCTCCGATATTAACGAATACCTGAATTAAAATCATTCCACCAATACCGATTGCTACCATCGAGTTGAACGGATCTTTTGCTCGTACCCCCACTAAAATAATACGAAGAATTAGGAAGAATAATAGAGCTAAAAATAAGACTGGCACCAACAAAATCCAAACTCTTCAATCACAATAGAGAAAACGAAAAGTCCGTGTGTGCCTCAGGTAGATAGCCTCGTTTTTTTCGATAGAGTTTCCTAATCCTAGTCCAAACCATCCTCCATTTACCATAGCATAATATGAATTTGCCAACTGGTGTCCTGCACCAGCGACATCATCAAATGGATTAAAGAAGGCACTGAATCGTTTAGCTACGTATCCAAATACTGGAATCTTAGAAAACTTATCAACCCCAATAAACTTTAATGGTTGATAGAGAAACAAAGGATAAACTGGTCAATACTCCAAGAATAGTTGCAAACCATCGGTGAGCTATCCCACTAATTGAGTACATCAACAATGCTACCAAAAAGAGAATTGTAGCATTTCCAAGGTCAGGGAAAATAGCCAAACTACCAATCATAACCAGAAGTACAAAGCGCCAATCGTTAAATGCTCTAGGAAACCATTGGTTTTGAGTTAAAACTTGGAAATCATAAACGGCAATTTCTTCTTGTTGTTTTGAAAAACGTTGAGCCAAGTACCAAATGATGATAATTTTCAAGTATTCCGCAGGCTGAACAGTAATAGGTCCTACTTTGATCCAACCGTAAGCACCATTGATGGGAATCCCAATCAAACGTGCTAAAGCTAGTAACACTAACTCAGCAAACATAACGATAAATAACAAACGTTCGTTTCGAAGAAAACCAAGTTTCAGCTTATAGATTACTGCAATCAGCAACAAACTAACGATCCAAAAATAAGCCCTGATTTCGAACCAATTGAAAGGCGCTCTTACCCTCCTGAATCAAGGATGCACTTGTTGTCGAATATACCACTATCAATCCCAGAACGGATAAGAGAATATAGGGCACTAAAATAGAATAATTCAACAGGTGCCTTTTTACTAATTTTCATATTTCACCATCTACTCAAAATTTTTAATTTTTCTATTCATTCTAGTTTTTACTAGCTATTATACCACTTTTTTAGACTAGAAAAAAACTCTTATCCGTTAAAGCCTAGAATTTAAGCTTTTTAGAATTCACAAACATTTATTTATATTTTTGAGCTATTAGCTAGAAAACTTCAAAAAAACTCTACCTTTCAAGAGTAGAAAGATAGAGTTTTCATCTTTAGTTTGAAGATGTTGTTGTCGTCTCAGCTGCAGTTGTTGTCGTTTCAGTTGCTGCTGATGTAGTTGTCGTTTGAGTTGTTGTATCACTTTGAATGTACTGAGTAAAGATATTTTTGGAAGGCTTGGTCTTTAACCTTGATATTTGCTGCCTGCAACTCTTTACTAATTACACCTTGAACAAAAAGTAGCATCATTTTTGTTTTTTTGAGTCAGGATAACTGTCTTCAATTTTTTTCTTTATAATCTTCCCAGTTAGAAGATTTTTTTCTGTTTTTCTTAGTCAATTTCACAATATAGAAACTGTTTGAATAAGCTTGTGTACCTGGAGCTGTAATCACATCAGAGATTCCATCAACATTAAGGGCAAAGGCTGCTTTTTTTAACAACGTCTGGCAATTCTGTTGATGCAGAGTCAAAAGTGATTTCTCCACCATTTGCTTTTTGTCTTTTTCGTCAGTTGAATTATCCTTTAGCCAATTGTGCAAAGTCAGCTCCAGATTCTTTTAGCTTTAGCAAGTACTTCTTTAGCCTTTATCTTCACTATCAAGTTTAATAACTTTGAGCAGTTACCTCTGGTGTGTACTCATCGTAAGCTTTTTTGTAGTTCTCATCTGTCAATTCAGCTTCTGCAGCTTTCTTAACAGCATACTCAACCAATTTACTTGTACGAATTTGAGCTTTACGACTTTCAGCTGTCATACCTGCACGAGAAAGAACGATTTGATAGCTATCACCATATTTTCTTCTGCTCTTCTGCTACAGCGTCATCTACTTCTTTTGTCACTTACTTCAGATCCATATTGTTTTTCAAAAACTTTTTGGATGGTCATATTAAGCAAGACTTTGTTGAGCAGTTGAGTTGTTTCTTTCACTTCTTCATAAAAATTGATGCTCAGTGATGACATCACCCTTTCATACTGATGAGGTCAGCTCCTTGAGAGCTATTTGAACAAGCAGCCAAAGTTGCTACTGATAACAAAGTGATGGCACCAGCCAATAATTTTTTTCTTCATGTTTACTCCTTTTTATACACTAGATAAATGTTTACCTTATCTATTTTTACTAAATTGTCTTAAAAAAATATCTGAAAATTAATCAACATCAGGCAGTTCTATTTCTGCTTGATTCTTTCTTAGCATCAAGATTCCATCTCCAAGAGGAACTAGACTAGCTGTTAATCCAGGATTGTTTAGAGTTGCGTCAAATAGTCTTTGCAAACCACGATAAATGGTTCGTTGCCCGCGGCGGACTTCCATAATATCCTTAGCAATGTCTCCACCTTGGAAAATATCATCCAAGACAACTACTCCACCAACCTCAAGGTGTTTTAGGATTTCTGGCAAAAATACGATGTATTTGGATTTTGCAGAATCCATAAAAACAAAATCATAGGTCTCTGTCAATGTTGACAAGACATCTACCGCATCGCCCTTCCAAAGAGTGATTTGTTGGCGATTATCAAACTTGGCGAAATTTCTCCTTGGCAAAACCAATCATTTCAGGATTTCTGTCAATGGTTGTAATTTTTAGCGTTTGGGGCATGATTTTAGCCATCAAAAGAGCTGAAAAAGCCAATCGCCGTCCCAATCTCTAAAATATTTTTTTCGGTTGAATAGTTTCCATTAGGAAAACGGAAATAAGCGACTGTTTCATGAGGAATGATAGGAATATTCTCCTTACGAGCAAAGTTTTCTAGTTCTTTTAAAGAACCGGTCACTTGTTTTTGTCTGTGGCGCATAAATTCCACAATCTCATCCTTAACAACAGGCCGTCGCATGTTATGGTTAGCATTTTTACTGTATGACTCAACCATTTTATGCTAATCCTAATTTTTTTCAACAAGGGCTTCAAACTCATCAAAACGACGTTCAAAGACTGCAAAGGCATCATTAAGATAGTCTTCTTTTTCCATATCAACACCAGCTTTTCGCATGATATTTAGTGGATAGTCTGACTTCCCAGCCTTGAGGTAATCAATATAACGGTCACGATCCTCTTGACTACCATGAACAATCTTTTCAGCCAAGGCTGAAGCTGCTGCAAAACCTGTTGAATATTGATATACATAGTAATTATAGTAGAAATGAGGGATACGAGCCCACTCGTACTGAATTTGAGGATTGTCTTCCTTGCTCAAGCCATAATATTCTTGGTTCAAGTCAGCATAGAGATTGTTTAAGAACTCGCTTGTCAAGACTTCACCATTTTGATCGGCTTGGTGAATAGCATGTTCAAATTCAGCAAATTGAGTTTGGCGGAACACTGTCCCACGGAAACCATCCAAGAAGTTATTGAGAATAGCAAAGCGAGTTGCATCATCTTGAACTTCTTGCAATAATTTTTCAGTTAAGATATTTTCATTGGTTGTTGAAGCAATTTCTGCCAAGAAGATTGAGTAATCTCCGTATACATAAGGTTGAGTTTCACGCGTGTAGCTTGAATGCATACTATGACCTGTCTCATGTACGAGAGTAAAGAGATTATCGAGGTTATCCTGCCAGTTAAGAAGCATAAAGGCGTTAGTATCGTAGGAACCACCAGAGTATGCACCTGAACGCTTGCCTTGGTTTTCATACACATCAATCCAACGTTCGCTAAAGGCGCGTTTAACACGACTCAAGTAATCCTCACCAAGAACTGCCAAAGCATCTTCTGCTTTCTTCAAGGCTTCTTCATAAGTAAAGCTATATTCTACTGAAGACAATGGTGTATAGACATCGTACATCTTTAAGGTCTGGAATACCCAAGATTTTTGAACGAAGTGCGAGATAACGATGCAAGAGTGGCAAGTGTTTACGAACAGCAGATACTAAGTTGTCATAGACACTTTCTGGAACAAAGTTGGCTGCAAGAGCTGCTTCACGCGCACTCTTGTAGTTCCGAACTTTTGCACGGTAGTTTTGTACTTTTACATTGGTCTGCAAGGTTTTAGCGTAAGTGTGCTGGTATTGCTCATAGGTAGAGTATAGTGCTTCATATGCACCACGACGAACTTCACGGTTCTTAGATTCTACTAAGCGAATATAGACACCGTGTGACAACTGCACTTCATTTCCATCTTCATCTTTAACAAATGGAAAGACGATATCTGCATTATCTAAGATAGCGAAAGTTTCACTAGCAGCACCAAAGATTTCACCAGCACCTGCTAACAACTCTTCTTCACGTTGTGAAAGAACATGTTCCTTATTTTGAAAGAGTTTAACAAAGAAGTGTTTATAAGGTTGGAGTTTTGGTTCTTCTGCTAAAAAGTTTTGATACTGCTCTTCAGTAATCGCCATAAATTCTGGCTCATAGAAAGAGAACACCTGGTCGAGTTGACTATAAAGAGTCATTGCTTTTGCATAGTATTCTTGATATTTAGCAACTCGTGTATCCTGGTCGTTTTTCATATGAGCGTAGACATAGAGTTTTTCAAGACGACGGCTCAAATCCAAATAACGCTCTGTAATATTAAGAAGGCTTTTTGCGCTATCCAAAAGATGTCCCTCAAGACTAGCTGCTTCTTTTTGTATCCTCAGTTAATAGGGCTAATTCTTCTTCCCATTTTTGGTCTGTTTCAAAGATCGTTGATAGATCCCATGTATCTTTTTCATTGATTTCATTTCGTTGTAATACCATAAATTTCCTCCATCCTTTCTATTTTACCATATTTTTCGAGAAATAATGCTGATAAAAAGCAGGTGGATAGAGCTTTTGTTGCTGATTTTGTGGATTCAGTTCATAATAAGCCTGAAAGTTGCGGTAATAATCATATAGATTTTGACTTATCTGACAAAAAAATGACCATGTTCTATCGGCCTTACTTGGGGATACCAGTCCTGTTTTTTTAGATTTCAAAAGATTTTCTCCTCTTAAGTAAGCTTGAGCTTGTTGTTTCATCCAATAGGGGATTTTGATAATAAAGTTGTTTTTGAATGTAATAACAGATGTTCCTGTCTTGCTCAACTGAAAAAGAAATCAGGTTTTGTTGTTGATAAGGAGTCCGTAATATTTCTAGAAGATTCCCTTTGTCATAAGAAAATTCCTTGAGCTGATAATGGAGTTTTCCTTTCAAATCTTGGTGAAGGAGGTACTTGAGCCTCAAAACTTGTCTTTTTATGGTCTAACTCCCAAAGATGAAAATCCCATATTATGACTAAAATAAAGAAAATCTCTCTGAAGTTTGAGTTAGTCGCTCTTTTAGCCAGAGCTTTTCTCCTAGTAGCCAAAGAACTTGAATTCCCAAACTTCGATAACCATTGCTTCTCTCTTGTAAAAGTTCACAAGAAATGGGACTACACTGAACTTCTAGGGCTAGTTGTTTATTGATAAAGATATCAGCAATTTGCTTCAGTTCAGGTATAGGATATTCCATCTCTACTTCAGCATCTTTCTTAGCCCAATTAAAAAGTGCACCCTTATTCTCTAAATGTTCTGGTCCTTCGTTCTCATGATAAAAATCACAACTTTTTAAACTTTCATGCGCAAAATGAGTTCTTACATTTTTTCCTTTTTTCAAGCGAACACTCGTTCCGCAAGCTGGACAATAATAAGCTTGTTTCTTTACCTCATTCTCTAACGCGTTGATTAAATGACCTTTTTTATCTCTAGCTATAAACATATATCCCCCTTTTCTACTTTATTCGAAAAGGATAAGAAAAGAGGGTGGGACAGAAATCGGTAATTTGTTAGAATTCGATTTCGTCGTCCCACCTCCGCACAGTTGAGTAGGGCTATAAAAGCTGATGAAATCAGCGTAGTAGAGCCCACTCAACCACTGCGTCTTGCTCGACAATCCAAAGACAATTGAAAGGCTAGGACTATTATCCCAGACTCTTCTTCACTATAACTTTTAGTATCATTTACGTTTGTTCTTCATATATTTCTGTAACATGGGAATAAGATTCTGTATTTGATCCTGCTTTATCACCATTACACCATATTCCTGACAACGATGACTATAAACAGGATTGATTTTTCCTGAGCAAACAATTATTTTCAAACAATTATCACCTGCAAAATGATTGGCATAAACTTCAAGTTCGTTAATAGCTTCAACTGCTAGATCAGTCATTTTACAAGAAATGAAAACTACAGAGTGACCTTTACGAAGAATAACATCAATCTCATTTTGAACATTGTCAGCCTCAGGAAAAATCCCATTCCAGTCAATTTCAGTACCAATCATACATTCATCAAAATACTCCGACTCAAGGGCTAGTAAATAGATATACAATTCTAAAATATGCCCTTTTGTTCGACATAACAGATGTGCTTCTGGTGTTGGGAATGTATAAGTGACAGTATCTGTTGTTTCCTCTTCTACTTTCAATAAATTAGCTTTTGTGAACAAAGGAATCAAGCTACTGGGGTAAGAATAAATTTTTTTCCATTACTCTCCCAAAAACTTTTTGCTGTTTCAGCGTGAAAATCATTTGTTTTTTTGCCAGTGCAAAGAATTGGGTAATCTGATACCATTTTTCAGGATTTTTCGATAGCATATTTGGCCAATTTTTTTAATAGCTAGCACTTGCTTATTAGAATGCTGAGGCCTTCTTGATTTAAGGACTTTTCCACCACGTAAAAGCTATCAATTGTTCAATGGATAAACTAGGAATCTCTAACTGTTTTATCATAAATCTTATCCCTTTCCCCAGGCATACTGCTTTCCTTGTTCAACATCCATAGCAATAATGGGAATACCTTTCTCCAAACCATACTGATATAGAACTATTGCTAATAGATTATCTCCACCAAAAACATCGATGGTCACTGTCTCAAAATCATTGATAAACACGTCTAATTCCTGGCAGATTTTTTCTAGGTGAAATTGTCGAAAATGTACTTGTTTTAAGTGTGGAACTTGTTCCATTAGAAAATGCTTCAAGGATAGCTTATCTTCCTCAGCAATTTTTCTTGTAGAAAGGTATAAAATCTCATCACAATCACTGACAAAAGCCTGGTAGACATTTTTTTCAATGGTATGACGGTCGTATAGTTCAATTAAAAGGCTAGTCATCTTAAGACCTCCTAGGCAAAAAGTCTGAAAGAATAGTGGTCGATCAGAATCGTTTTAAAACTATCACAATTCTGTTTAATTTCATCGACTTCTCCTACTTCTAGTATAGCATAAATTGAGATTTTCCTTTCTTATTAGGGTAACAAATAAGGAATAGAAAACGACTGCTCTCTATCCCTTTTATTCATTTATTTTACTTTTTTAGCCAACATTGTTGAAAAACGTAGTTGGATACGATTTCCGTTTTCATCACGACGGTGGAGATAGCCAGGATTTTCATTGTACTTGATTAATTCCCAGTCCTTGTAGTAATTTGCCAACTCACCCTCTTTGAAGGTAAATGGGAAGTTGACTGAGCAAGGATAATCCTCTGTATCCATAGCACACACAATCAAATTGTAACCTCCAATTGAGGTTTGTTCCTGCATGTTTTGAATAATAGCTGGAATGCGATCTGCTTGTAAAAACATGAGAACAACCGTTGATACGATAAAATCATAAGTTTGTCCAATGCTAGCTGAATTGATATCGTAGATACCGACAGGCATTTCTAAATCTTCTTGCTCCACAATGCTTTGCAAGATTTCAAGAGATAGCTCATTTTGATCTACAGCTGTGACATCAAAGCCATGTTGAGCTAGAAAGAGTGCATTTCTTCCTTGACCACATCCTAGGTCTAGTGCCTTACATGGTTTTACTGTATCCATAGCTTCTAAAACTTCCGAATGAACTGGATTGCTATTGTATTTCTTAGGAAAATAATCCTCTGCTTTACAATAAAATTCCAAGTACCATTCCACATCATCTGTGGCTGCTTCTACTCTGTGCCATGCTTGAGGTTGCGCCATAGGGATTATCAGCACCTGCTTCAAAGAGATGCTCAGCTATAACTTCTCCCTCCTCGGTCAACTCAATAAACTTAAGAGTCCCTTTTAATACGGTAATCTTGCCCCAGGTTCCGACCTTAGTATTGTGTTTTCTTTGAACAGCTTCTGGCATGGTGTCTTTATTCCAGACAGGCATGCGTTTGTAAGCAACTAGTTTTTCCATATTCTTCACTCTTTCTATCGGTGGTTAACAGCTTTCATAACACGCGCAATATCACGATCTTGCTCACGACGTTTGATAGACTCACGTTTATCGTAATCGTGTTTCCCTTTTGCAAGTCCTAAAAGTAACTTGGCATAGCCATCTTTAGATATAAACTTTAAGAGGAACCAAGGTCATCCCTGTCCCTTTGGTTTCTTGCTCCAATTTCTGGATTTGTTTTTTATGAAGGAGAAGTTTACGACGACGTTCTGGCTCCTGGTTCCAGATGTTGCCCTCTTCATAAGGAGCGATATGGACATTACTCAGCCAAACTTCCCCATTCTTAACCTGGGCAAACCCATCTTTCAGATTGATGCGGGCTGCTCGAACACTCTTAATCTCAGTCCCTGTCAGGACCATTCCTGCTTCTAGCGTATCTACGATTGTATAGTCGTGGTGCGCTTTTTTATTTTGCGCGACGACCTTTCCCTCGCCCTTTGCCATGCTTGGCTCCTTTCTTTGCTACTTCCTTGTAAAAAGGTTTCCTGCTTTTTTTCTTCTTGTCTTTTGGAGAATGCTTGCGCTTATCACCTAAGCGACCAGATTTTCTCTTGTCTTCTTTCTTATCTGAACGACGCCCTCTATCCTTACGACCAGAGTCTTTCAAACCTTTTTCAATGACATCAAATTCACTTGGAATAAAGGAGAAATCAATCTCGCCAGTCATCTTATCCGCTCTTTCGACACGAATACGGATCTGCTGTCCCACTCGGAAAGTAATACCTGATTTCTCCCCACGAAGGGTTAAATCACGTTCGTTAAAATGATAAAACTCAGGCAGATTTGTGATATGAATTAACCCTTCGACTGTATTTGGCAATTCAACAAAAAGACCAAATTTAACGATACTTGAAACAACTGCATCATACTCTTCGCCAACATACTCTTCCATGTACTCAGCTTTTTTCATAGCTTCGACTTCACGCTCTGCCTCGATGGCACGGCGCTCACGGTTTGAAGACTGGCTAGCAATCTCAGGAATGACCTGTTCAAAATGCTCTGCTACATCCTTAGAACGTCCATAGTCACGAATCATCCGGTGAACAAGAAGGTCAGGATAACGACGAATGGGGCTGGTAAAGTGAGTGTAGTAGTCTGCAGCTAATCCATAGTGACCGTGATTATGCTCAGAATATCGAGCCTGCTGCATCGAACGCAGAAGCATCATGGACAATACATCCGCATATGGCTCGCCTTCAACAGCACGCATGATGTCTTGAAGGGTTTCCTGACTAATCTCACTCGCAGTTCCATAGATACGCAATCCAAAACTTGAAGCGTAATCAATAAATTTCTGAACTTTTTCAGCTTTAGGTTCCTCATGGATACGATAGATAAAAGGTAGGTCCAGCTTGCTGAAGTGCTCAGCAACCGTTTCATTGGCAATCAACATAAAGGACTCAATCATCCGTTCTGCAGTCCCACGATGACGAAGAACAATATCAACTGGCTTGCCTTTTTTATCTACCAAAATCTTAGCTTCATTGGTATCAAAATTAAGAGCTCCACGCTTAATCCGCATACTTTCCAAAGTCTCATGGAGCTTTGGCCATAAGTTCGATACTAGGGAACAATTTTCTTATAGTCTTGTCTCTTCTCCTCATCACCTGCTAGGATGTCATTGACATCACTATAAGTCATACGGAAACTTGTTTTGATAACAGTCTGCGTAATCGTATAATTACGAACACGACCATGTTTATCAATCTCCATAATAGCAGATTGAGTCAAGCGGTCCACTTGAGAGTTAAGGGAACAGATACCGTTTGAAAGGCGCTCTGGAAGCATTGGAACTACACGGTCTGTCACATATACAGAGGTCGCACGATTGAGGGCTTCTTTGTCAAGAGCAGAACCCTCTGTCACATAGTAAGAGACATCAGCAATATGAACACCTAGTTCGATATTTCCATTTTTCAATGGTTTGATATGAACAGCGTCATCCAAGTCTTTTGCATCAGCTCCATCAATGGTAAAGGTAATTTCATCTCTTAAGTCTAGACGACCTTCCAGATCTTTCTCTGATGGAGCATCTGGCACATTTTCTGCCTCTTTAAGAACAGCTTCTGGAAACTCAGATACAATGTCCATTGACTCCAAGACCTCGAGGACGTCAATCCCCGCATCTGTTGAATGTCCAACCACATCTAAAACACTAGCGACAAAGAAATCGTGTTTCTTACTTGGGTACTTATCGATAAAGACCTTGAGAACTTCTGTACCGTCTAATTGAATAGCTGGCTTCTTAACGTAGATTGGTTGACTAATCTTTTGATTTTTTGAACGGATGTAACCTGCATACTTGGGTTTTTCCTCATCAAGAACGATTTGACCAACAACCGTTGTCAAACTGTGGTCTAAAATATCGATAATTTTTGCTTCAGCTGCAGTTCCTTTTTGGCGATCCGCAACCTTCTTGATTACAATTTCAACAGTATCTCCATCAATTGCATAGTTAACATCATTTTTCCCTACAAAAAGGTCATCTTCTTCTCCATCTAGGCTAACAAAACCAAAGCCATTTTTGTGGGCATGAAAAGTTCCTTTAAGGGTAATCTCGTGTTTCTTCTTTTGATTGATGGTCAAACTTCCATCTTCTTCAAAACGGATCTGGTGTTTTCTTTCCATAAGAGACAAGGTTTTTAATCAACTCACGAAAAGTCCTTAGAACCATCCTTTCCGAGAGCTTGAGCCAAGTCATTTAACAGTCACTCGTCCCTTTTCTTTGTAAATATTCTTTTTATTCTATCTTTCATGTTTTCTTTCTAGATTGTTAAATTTTTTTCGTTTGGTGTAAAACCTTATGTCTTTAAAAAAATAAAAAAATAGGCAAAGACCCTAGTCCCGCCCATTATTTTTCTTATCTACTTGATAATACCGTCAATGCTAAGGCAATGGCTAGCCAGAAAAAAAGACTAAAGATTCCTGTCAAACGTTGCATTACGGCTTCAAAAACCACGCGCTTTGCTACGTTCAAACAAATCACCTGAACTGGCATCAAATACATTGCTAGATTGATTTTTTTAGTTGGTTGCATAAAAATTGCAATCACAATCACAACAGATAATACTAATAAAATGGTTAATAATAGGTTATACATATCAAACTCCTTAAAAATCCCTTATTATTTTACCATAAAATTTCTACTTTAGATTCAAGATGTAGAGTCACTTTTTCTTTCTTTTGGGACAATACTTTTAAGACTTCAATCTTATCTGGATGTGTTTTTGGAGTTCTTACTGGTTAGATAATTCATGCTGCCACAAGAGGAGCATTTTAGATTAATTTTTTTACACGCACTAGATTTTTTTGTATTTGATACTATTTCAATCTAAGATGATTTGAACAAACAATACCAAAATTCTCCTTCCTAACAATGTTAATTTATAGACACATTTCTTCAAGCAACTGAACTACTTGAGCTATCAACTGTTCTTGATTTCCATTATTATCTAGACTGTGACTAGCCAGACTAATTTTTCTTTCTAAAGGCCATTGAGAGTTTAAACGGGATTCAGCTGCTTCTTTTGAAATTTGGTCCCGTTTCATTAATCGCTCCAATTGAACATCACGATTTACATAGACTAACCAAGTTTCGTCAAACCATGAAGCATAGTTCTGCTCAAAAAGCAGGGGAATATCCATGAAAAAGAGAGCTTCTGTCTGAGCAAACTGATTTCGTAATGCAGCTAACTCCTCACGAATAATCTCGCCTTGGGTTCTCTTAGACCATTCCTGCTCTTCAGGGCTTTGAAAAAATAAGGCTAGCAAGCAAGGGGCGATTCAGTTCACCATTTTCAAGAAGGATTTTCTCCCCAAAATGCTCCACTAAAATCTGATAGAGTCGTCCACCAGGTTTCTGTAGCTGGTGGACGACTGCATCCGCATCTACAACTTGAAACCCTTTTTGTCTTAAAAATTCTGTGACAGTGGACTTACCTGACGCAATACCACCGGTGATTCCGATTATTTTTCCCATCACTTTCTCCTTTGACACTTAGGACAAAAAGTGGGTTCCACGACCACCTAATTGAATTTTTTTTCGATGATGGTTTCACAACGCGAACAAGCTTGACCCGCCTTGTCGTATACTTGATGGAATTCCTGCATGGTGCCATCTTCTCCAAATGCATTGGTATAGGTTCGGATAGTGGACCCGCCCTTTTCAACGGCCTGTCCTAGAACCTTAATGGTTTCATCATGGACTTTTCTAGCCTCTTGGGAGCTTAAACTATTAGAAGTTCTAGAAGGATGAACCTTCGCTCTCCAAAGAACTTCATCAACATAGATATTACCTAATCCTGCAACCAAAGTCTGGTCGAGAAGATGTGATTTGATTGGTTTTTTAGACTTTTTCAAGGCTAGTTTTAAACTTCCTAAATCAAAATCTTGCTCAGTCGGTTCCGGACCAAGTTTTTTTGAAATAAAGTAAGAATCCAAGAGTTCGGGTGCTAACAGTTCCAAGGTACCAAATTTACGGACATCCTCATAGACTAAAGTTCCGCCATCCTCAAAATGAATCAACACATGGGCGTGTTTACGTTCTGGAACTTGGTCTGGATAATAAAAAAATACTTGCCTTCCATTCTCAAATGAGAGATTAGAACTTTGTCGGATAAATAGAAAAGTAGATACTTGCCACGACGTCCCATTCTTTGAATGACTTGACCAGGCATTTCCTTCTGAAATTCAGGCAAATCAGTTTTAATCATCTTGGGGTAACGAATGTCAATGTTTGAAATCTTCTTCCCCAGAATCAATTTTTTTCTAGTCCACGTCGAACCGTTTCGACCTCTGGTAATTCAGGCATAGATCCTCCTTCTTAAAAATTTCAATTCAAATTGCAATAATTTTTTTCAACTTCTTCTCCTAAGACAGTTTTTTTATATTTTTTTAATTTATAATTTTTTTCTACTATATCCTTTTGTATCTCTAAATCAATTTCACCAAAGCGATTAAAAGGAATAGGAATTTTTAGTATCCAAAAATTACATTTCTTTCTATTTTTGGTATACTCATTTCTACCATTTTTCACCACTTCTTCCCTTAACCTGTTGTCTTAAAAAGAGGTTCTAAATTATAAGCAATATAATCAATGTTTGTTTTTTTCCTGTTTAGGAATTAAAATCATTCTATCCGCATTCAATGAAAAACTTATTATCTATTAAAGTTATCTTTCCTGCTATACCATTGACAGAGATTGTAGCATAACAACCATCAAAAATCAAAAATCATTTCGGTAGCCAAGGGGAACAGAATTATTAGCTGAGTAGACAGGATACTTCCCTTGTTATCCAAGCAATATTTTTTTAGTATATTTACTAAAACCACGTTTCAAATCAAACAATTCAGCCAAGGTTATATATATATATATATGGAACGCCGTTCGAATTAAAGTCCAGATTCGATTGAATAAACTGATATCCTTGCTTCTCAATATCATTTCAAGGATTGTTTGAGAATTTTGTACAATCTGATTTTGCTTTTCAAGGTCAATTTCCCTGAAGAGGTAAGAGGAAGCACAACCTCTAAATTTTTCTATCATAGACGCATTTAACTTCGTATACTCATTTTTACCATTTTCTCCTTTTCTCCCTTTAACATGGGAACGAAAAATTGGTTCTAAAACTTGTTTCAAGTATAAAGGGTTAACCTCACTCGCATATTCTTCTCTTATAACTAACGGGCGTACTTTTTCACTTAAACTAAAGCGACCCTCGTGATAAAAAATATAACCTGCAAGACCATCTATATTGTAAGTCAAGCAGTTTTCAAAATAGCGAACAGGAAATTCACGTTTTCCATCTCTGTCCACAATTACAGCATTGTCTTTCACATAACCATAACTTGGTAAGTTATCACTACTAGCACCATAAACTGGTATATCGCCTGGATTTTCTTTCACAAATGTCTTGGTAAATTTAGAAGAATTTGTTGAGATGGTTAAGTCAAATAAATCTGCAACTTTAATTGAGGTAGTCTTAGGAGTCTCTCCCGACATAATATCTACATTTACAGACTTGATTACCTCAATTTTTTCAGCTAATTCTGCTTTGCGTGCTTCAATTAATTCAAACTTACGAACAATTTCTTCTTGTTTTTTAAGGTCGAATTCTCCATCTTCAGTAACTGGAATGCTAACTCTTATATCTTTGATTTGAGACCAAGCTAATGATGGAACATCACCACGTTTTACAGAATTATAGAATATACTTTGAAAAACATATTTACAATAAGATAAGGATAAATTATCCACTTTACTTATTAAAAATAGCTCTGTGTCCCCCAACATTGTATTTACCTTGTAAAATTTCCAGAGTTCCTGCATACTCTCCATCTGTTGTATAGGTTAAATGAGGAGATTCATATTCATAAGTATCTATAAATCCAAAGGAAGTTTTAGTTGAACCAGTGTAAACTTCAAACTCACCAGTATTTTTTTATTAACGTAAGCTTTTCGTATACTTACTATTTCCTCTTTTATTGGTAAATAGTTCTGAAAGTGTTACAAGTTTGCTTCTTATTTCAACCATTCTAACTCCTCCTTGAAATCTTGCATAAGAGAAATCATATCATCAATCATTGCTTGGAATTCATCAATCGAAACGACTTGTCTTTCTTTTTTTAGACCAATAGCAATCTTTTTCTTCTTCAGACCACCAATTTTCAATAATCCAACTCTTCTTACTATCTAATTCCTCAATCGGAAGTAATTTTTAGTCTAGAGTCATTTAAAAAGATGGGATTTAATCGGTT
>BNJV01002035.1_pt1 | contig 30552 bp, 42 predicted proteins | sample 8540591 | NCBI WGS metagenome assembly BNJV01 (sample SAMD00202457, study PRJDB9452) | human saliva metagenome | host: Homo sapiens | reverse complement strand
TTTTCATCAAGAAAATGGTTGATTATCTCAAAAAGCCTTGATTTACGGGCATACAAGCAGGATTTCAAGCTGAATTTACTACCAATTTACTACTTTTTGAGGGAAAAGAGCCTTGATATGCCACCCGGAACCCTGCAAGCCCAAACACCAGCACACAGCATTGAGAAAGAATAAATGAAAACTGAATACGACGCAAATGCGGCGTTTCTCTATCCCATAACAGGGAGAACAGGAACGCCGCTTTTTTTATGCCCTCATGTTACGCAGTAGGGGCGAAAAGAGCCTTGCTATATGCGGCTTTGCGGGCGCGTTTTTAACGGGGACAGGGATTTATACCTAACCCCGGCAAAACGGTGTTCTATCGCGTAACAAATCCACAACCAAAGGAGTGATGAAGCTATGGCAGTTTTCCGAGTGGAGCGCAACAAGGGCTATACCGTTATGAGCAACCACCATTTACGCAACAAGGAGCTGACCTTAAAGGCAAAGGGGCTTTTATCGCAAATGCTGTCACTTCCCGAAGATTGGGACTACACCCTTGCAGGGCTGTCACAGATTAACCGGGAAAAGATAGACGCTATCCGGGAAGCAATAAAGGAACTGGAACGCGCCGGGTATATCGTCCGTTCACGGGAACGCGACGAAAAGGGACGCTTGCGCGGAGCTGATTATGTGATCTATGAGCAGCCGCATACAGAACCTACGCCGGATTTACCTACATTGGAAAAATCCAACATTGGATAATCCAACGCAGGAAAAACCAATGTTGGAAAAACCTACGTTGGAAAAATCCAATGCAATTAAATAAAGATATACAAAAAGACTGACTTACCAACAAAAGAAAAAAATAAATACAGATTTACAAAGTACCCATTCCATTCCTATCCTTTCCCTACCCCCTCTCCCTCTGACGGAGAAGCGGCTGCGCCGCCGGAACGGAAGCGAAAGGAAACGGAAACACAGAGCGCATATGAGATTTACCGGGAGATCATCAAGGACAATATCTCCTATGACATTCTCATGCAGGATATGAAGTTTGACGGGGACAGGCTGGACGAAATTGTTGACATTATGCTTGAAACTGTCTGCACCCGGAGAAAGACGATCCGTATTGCCGGGGACGACTACCCCGCCGAGCTGGTGAAAGCAAAGTTTATGAAGCTGGACAGTGAACATATCCGCTTTGTGCTGGACTGTATGCGGGAGAACACAACGAAAATCCGCAACATCAAGCAGTATCTACGGGCGGTGCTTTTCAATGCCCCGTCCACAATCGGCAACTATTATACGTCCCTTGTGGCTCACGATATGGCAAGCGGCGCACTTGCGCCACAGGAGCCGCACGACCCCTATTCATTCAAACCGGGCGAAAGCCTGTAACCACCCACAACCACAAAAGGAGGATTTTATTATGGCACAGAAAACGACGGGAGCATTGGTATTTGACGAGCGCACAGACCGCTATGACATTCGCTTTGACCTTGCCAGCTATTACGGCGGGCTGCATTGCGGGGACTGTTTCGACGTGTTCACCCGCGGCAAGTGGAAGCCGACCCGCATTGAAATGAACATGAAACAGGAATGGTACTTAGTTGGTATCAGAGCCGACGATCTTAACGGGCTGCGGGTGCGTATCTGACCGCCGCCCCATAGACCACCCCGAAAGGAGGGAAAGACCCCATGCAGGACGAGATCAACGAGAAAACCGTTGCCCTGTATATCAAGACCGGGAAGCTGACCGCCGAAGTGCTGCAAAAGGCAATGAAAGCCGCGCTTGCACAGGCAAAGAAGCAGATCGGCAAACAGCCCCACGGGAAACAGACCCTAAAGCAGCTTATGAAGCAGAACACGGGCGTTTCCAACATAGAGATCACAAAAGACAATATCAAGGCGTTTGAGAGTATCGCCAAAAAGTACGGTATCGACTTTGCGCTGAAAAAGGACGCGACGGAAACCCCGCCCCGCTACCTTGTATTCTTCAAGGGCAGGGACGCGGACGCACTGACCGCCGCTTTCAAGGAGTTTTCCGCAAAGAAGCTGACGCAGGATAAGAAGCCCTCAATCCGAAAGGCATTAGCCGCTTTCCGGGAAAAGGCAAAGGAGCTGAACGCCAGCCGCCAGCAGACCAAACACAAGGACAGGGAGGTATCGCTATGAAGCCGGAAATCAAGAAGCTGCTTATCCTCAATCTCCCGTATCTGCTCTTTGTGTACCTGTTTGACAAGGCAGGCGCGGCTGTCCGGCTTTCCCCCGGCATGGACGCAAGCCAAAAATCTTGAACTTGGGGAGGGCTTCACCGCCGCCTTTGCCAGCGCAGCCCCCAGCTTCCACCCCGCCGATTTACTGATCGGTATTGCCGGGGCGGTGATTATCCGGCTTGCCGTTTACCTAAAGGGCAAGAACGCGAAAAAATACCGCAAGGGCATTGAGTACGGTTCCGCACGCTGGGGGACAGCCGAGGACATAAAGCCGTACATAGACCCGGTATTTGAGAACAATATCCCGCTTACGCAGACGGAACGGCTTACCATGAACAGCCGCCCGAAGCAGCCGAAGTATGCAAGAAACAAAAATATCCTTGTGATCGGCGGTTCCGGCAGCGGCAAGACCCGCTTTTTCGTCAAACCGTCGCTTATGCAAATGCACAGCAGCTATGTTGTCACAGACCCGAAAGGCACGGTTTTAATCGAGTGCGGGAAGCTCTTACAGCGTGGCGGGTACAGAATAAAAGTGCTGAACACAATCAATTTCAAGAAGTCCATGCGTTACAACCCCTTTGCGTATATCCGCAGCGAGAAAGACATTTTGAAGCTGGTAAATACCATAATCGCCAACACCAAAGGCGACGGGGAGAAATCCGGCGAGGATTTTTTTGGGTGAAGTCGGAACGGCTTTTCTACTGCGCCCTTATCGGCTATATCCACTATGAAGCCCCGGAGGAAGAAAAGAACTTCACGACGCTGCTTGAAATGATAAACGCCAGCGAAGCCCGCGAGGACGACCCGGAATTTCAAAGCCCGGTTGACCTCATGTTTGAACGGCTGGAAGAAAAAGACCCGGAGCATTTCGCTGTCCGGCAGTACAAAAAATTCCTGCTGTCGGCGGGCAAGACGCGAAGCTCTATCCTCATTTCCTGCGGCGCAAGGTTAGCCCCCTTTGACATTAAGGAGCTGCGGGAGCTTATGGAAACGGACGAAATGGAGCTTGACACGCTGGGGGACAGAAAGACCGCCCTTTTCGTCATTATCAGCGACACCGACGACACTTTTAACTTTGTCGTGAGCATACTCTACACCCAGCTATTCAACCTCTTGTGTGACAAGGCTGATGATGAATACGGCGGGCGGCTTCCCGTCCATGTAAGGTGCTTACTTGATGAATTTGCGAATATCGGGCAGATACCGAAGTTTGAAAAGCTCATTGCTACCATAAGAAGCCGGGAAATCTCCGCGTCAATTATCTTGCAGTCACAAAGCCAGCTAAAGGCAATCTACAAAGACAACGCTGACACGATTGTAGGGAATTGCGACACCACCCTTTTCTTGGGCGGCAAGGAAAAAAGCACCCTCAAAGAAATATCGGAAATTTTAGGCAAGGAAACCATAGACAGCTTCAACACGTCCGAAACGCGGGGGGCGGGAGCTTTCCCACGGCATGAACTACCAAAAAGCTGGGAAAGGAACTTATGACGCAGGACGAGATCGCCGTTATGGACGGCGGCAAGTGCATTTTACAGGTGCGCGGTGTGCGCCCGTTCTTTTCAGATAAGTTTGATATAACGCGACACCCGAAATACAAGTACCTCTCCGACGCAGACCCGAAGAACGCCTTTGACATGGAGAAGCACATCAAACGCCGCCCCGCCATAGTGAAGCCGGACGAGGAATTTGACGTTTACGAGATCGACGGGGGCAGATTTACAGGAGGACGCAGACAGTGAATAAAAGCCCCGGAAATGATAAGCGGCGGTTTACGGTGCTTGTCAACCCAAAAATCCGGGAAGAACAGCGGCGGCAAGCTGCCCTGCGGAAATTTATCAAAGATTGTGAACGGCTTTACGAAAAGAACCGGGCGCATTTACAGGAGGACGCAGACCATGAATAAGCGTATCAGAAAGAAACAGCAGAAGCAGCAGGGAGCAACTAAAGCAGCTTGAAATGAAGTGGCTGCTGGATATGGCAAACACCATTGACGCGGGAATACGGGAGTGGCGGGAAGAAATGGAACGCCGCTATGTGGAGCTTTACGCGGAGGAATTAGCCCGCCGCATGGGGCTTGTCCCGAAACAGTGACAGGGCTTAAAAGATTTACGGCATGGAAATGTGGATAACAGGCTATGGGATCATGGATAACTCCATTCACAGCACATGGAAAAGCCAAAGTGCGGCTTTCCCACGTCCTGCAAACAGAGTTACCCACAATCCCAAAAAGAGCAGCCAGTTACCCACATTCCCACACCGCCGACAGCTACGGAAACAGACCCTTTCCTGCCTGTCATTCATAAAAAGATTTTTAAGGAGCTGATCGGAAATGAAGAACGTAAACACGGGCTACATGATACGCGCCCTACCGGGGACGTACCGCCCAAACCCTTACAACTGAATACCGCCGCGCCGCAGAACTTACGCAGCGTGGGGACACCGCCTTTTATACAGGGCGGTTTTATGCGGCGGCGACTGATCGCTGACCGCCTTTTGTCCGCTTGACGGACAGCCGCACACGCGGCAGAAAGGATTTTATCATGGCATTTTTTACTTCCGCAGTAGGCGTTTTGAAAACACTTGTTATCGCTCTTGGGGCTGGTCTTGGCATTTGGGGCGTTGTCAATCTCATGGAGGGCTACGGCAACGACAACCCCGGCGCGAAGTCACAGGGCATGAAACAGCTCATGGCGGGCGGCGGCGTTGCGCTGATCGGCACGACCCTTGTACCGCTGCTTGCGAACCTGTTCTCCTAATCGGCAACAGGTAAACGCTTATGCAGAGCATACTTGACGCGATCACGGAATGGATAAAGGAAATCCTCATAGGAGCCATTAACGGGAACCTGTCAACTATGTTCGGGGACGTAAACGAGAAAGTCGGCACTATCGCCGCCGAGGTAGGGCAGACCCCGCAGGGGTGGAACGCGGGCATATTCAACATGATACGCACGTTATCGGAGAATGTGATCGTACCCATTGCGGGGCTTGTCATTACCTACGTCCTATGCGTGGAGCTTATCAGCATGGTAACGGAAAAGAACAACATGCACGACGTTGACACATTTATGTTTTTCAAGTGGTTTTTCAAGGCGTGGGTGGCGGTGTACCTTGTCACCCACACCTTTGATATTACTATGGCAGTCTTTGACGTTGCGCAGCACGTCGTTTCCGGCGCGGCAGGGGTGATAAGCGGCAGCACGAACATTGATGTTGCCGCCGCCCTTGCTTCCATGCAGTCCGGGCTTGACGCAATGGAAATCCCCGAATTACTCCTGCTTGTCATGGAAACAAGCCTTGTGAGCCTTTGCATGAAGATCATGTCGGTGCTTATCACGGTTATCCTGTACGGCAGAATGATTGAAATATACCTTTACTGTTCCGTGTCGCCTATCCCATTTGCAACAATGACTAACCGGGAATGGGGACAGATCGGGAACAACTACCTAAAAATCCTTGTTCGCTATCGGTTTTCAAGGCTTCCTCATTATGATATGTGTCGGTATTTACGCGGTGCTGGTAAACAGCATGATTGTAGCGGATAACTTACACAGCGCGATATTTTTCCCTTGCGGCATATACGGTTATCCTCTGCTTTTCCCTGTTCAAATCCGGCGCACTTGCAAAGTCAATTTTCGCGGCGCACTAAAGGCGTGTCAAGGGTAGGGTGGAGATTTTTCAGAGCGGAGCGGCGAAAAATACAACCCGACCTTGACGCGGGAGGAACCCCATACATAGGGACGGGCAAAGGGCATAAACTGACCTTTGCCTTAACTGCCATAATGGGGGACTTGCAGGAAGCACACAGAAAGGAGGGACAAGAAACCATTGAAAAAGAAATACGGCATAATCTACGCCGATCCCCCGTGGAAGTACGCACAGAAGCGGCTTTTCCGGCGCGGCAGAACACCACTACCCGACCATGAGCATAGAGGAATTATGTGCGCTCCCCGTGGCTGACCTTGCGGCAGAGGACAGCGCACTTTTTTTGTGGGCGACATTCCCACAGCTTCCCGAAGCCCTGCGGCTAATTAAGGCTTGGGGCTTTACCTATAAGACCGCCGCCTTTGTATGGCTGAAACTCAATAAAAAATCCTACACATGGTTTTACGGCTTGGGATTTTGGACGCGGGGAAATGCGGAAATCTGTCTGCTTGCCACACGGGGACACCCAAAGCGCAAGTCGGCGGGTATTCATCAATTCATTATCTCCCCCATAGAGCAGCACAGCAAAAAGCCGGACATTACGCGGGACAAAATCGTTGCCCTCATGGGCGACATTCCCCGGATAGAGCTTTTCGCAAGGCAGGAAACGGCGGGCTGGGACACATGGGGGAATGAAACCAAAAACAGCATAGAACTCTGACAGAAAGGAGGTTTTCGGTATGGCGTATGTACCCGTACCAAAGGATTTATCAAAGATAAAAACGAAAGTCGCTTTCAACCTTACGAAGCGGCAGATCGTTTGTTTCGCGGTAGCCCTCATTGTGGGCTTGCCACTTTTTTTCTTGCTAAAGGACAGCGCGGGAACCAGCGCAGCGTCGTTCGTGATGATCGTCGTCATGCTCCCCTGCTTCCTCATGGCAATGTACGAGAAACACGGACAGCCCCTTGAAGTCGTGGTGAAGAACATCATTCAGACAAAGTTTGTCCGACCAAAGGAGCGACCCTATCAGACGCAGAATTTATACGCTGTCTTGGAGAAGCAGCGAAAACTGGAAAAGGAGGTATCAGCGATTGTCAAAGGAAACAACCAAAGGCGGCGCACCGGGAAAAGACCCCGGAAAGGCTAAACCGAAGCGGAAACTGACCCGCGAGGAAAAAGAAGCAGATCGCCGCCATTATCAGACAGGCAAAGGGGGACGGAAAGGCGCACACCGCCCAGCAGACGATCCCCTACATCAACCTGTACCCGGACGGGATATGCCGGGTGACGGAAAGGAAATACAGCAAGAGCATTGTCTTTGAGGATATAAACTACCAGCTTGCACAAGCGGACGACAAGACCGCCATTTTTTTGAGAACTGGTGCGACTTCCTCAACTACTTTGACGCTTCCGTATCAGTGCAGCTCTCTTTCATCAATCAAGGGACGCAGCGGGAGGAAGCGGAAAAGGCAATCAACATTCCGGCGCAGGACGATGCTTTCAACTCTATCCGCACGGAATACGGGGATATGCTGAAAAGCCAGCTTTCCAAAGGGAACAACGGGCTTGTGAAGCACAAATATATCACGTTCAGTATCGAAGCGGATAACATGAGCGCGGCAAAATCCCGCCTTTCCCGTATCGAAACGGACATACTGAACAATTTTAAGGTTTTAGGCGTGACCGCCCGCCCCATGACAGGCTATGAACGCTTACAGACCATGCACGGGGTATTCCACCCGGAGGGGGAGCCGTTCAACTTTGATTTCTCATGGCTTGCCCCGTCCGGGCTTACCACAAAGGACTTTATCGCCCCGCCCTCATTCCGTTTTGGCGAGGGGCGGTACTTCCGCATGGGGAAAAAAGATCGGCGCGGTATCGTTCTTACAGATACTTGCGCCGGAGCTGAACGACCGCATTTTAGCGGATATGTTAGACCTTGAAACGGGCGTGATCGTAAACCTGCATATCCACAGTATCGACCAGACGGAAGCCATTAAGACCGTCAAGAGAAAGATCACCGACCTTGACAAAATGAAGATTGAGGAACAGAAGAAAGCCGTCCGCGCCGGGTACGACATGGATATTATACCGTCTGACCTTGCCACTTTCGGCGGCGAAGCGAAAAATCTCTTGCAGGACTTACAGAGCCGCAATGAAAGAATGTTCCTCTTGACGTTCCTTGTGGTGAACATGGCAGACACGAAGCGGAAACTGGAAAATGACATTTTCGCGGCGGCGGGTATTGCACAGAAATATAACTGCGCCCTCACCCGGCTTGACTACCAGCAGGAAGCGGGGCTTATGTCAAGCGTCCCTATCGGTGAGAACCTTATCCCCATTCAAAGGGGACTGACAACCAGCAGCACGGCGATCTTTATCCCCTTTATCACGCAGGAGCTTTTTCAGAGGGGCGCAAGCCTTTATTATGGGCTGAACGCTCTTTCCAACAACATGATACTCTGCGATCGCAAGCAGCTTAAAAACCCCAACGGCTTGATCTTGGGAACGCCGGGAAGCGGAAAATCCTTTGCGGCAAAGCGGGAAATGACAAACGCTTTCCTCATTACGGACGACGATATAATTATCTGCGACCCGGAAGCCGAGTATTACCCCCTTGTGCAGCGGTTACAGGGACAGGTGATAAGGCTTTCCCCCACCAGCCCGCACTACGTCAACCCTATGGATATTAACCTCAACTATTCCGAGGACGACAACCCGCTTGCACTGAAATCTGACTTTATCCTCTCCCTTTGTGAGCTGATCGTCGGCGGCAAGGAGGGCTTACAGCCCGTGGATAAGACCGTGATTGACCGCGCTGTTAGGAATGTGTACCGCCCTTTCCTTGCAGCCCCCGACCCGGCAAAAATGCCGATCATGGGCGACCTTTACGACGAGCTTTTGAAGCAGCCGGAGCCGGAAGCGGCGCGTATCGCGGCGGCATTGGAGCTTTACGTTTCCGGGAGCCTTAACGTCTTTAACCACCGTACCAACGTGGAACTGAACAACCGCCTTGTCTGCTTTGACATTAAACAGCTTGGGAAGCAGCTTAAAAAGTTAGGTATGCTCATTGTGCAAGATCAAGTATGGAACCGCGTCACCGTGAACCGGGCGGCGAAGAAATCCACAAGGTATTTTATGGACGAATTTCACCTGTTACTGAAAGACGAACAGACCGCCGCTTACAGCGTGGAGATTTGGAAGCGTTTCAGAAAATGGGGCGGCATACCCACGGCGATCACGCAGAACGTGAAAGACCTCTTGGCAAGCCGGGAAGTTGAAAATATCTTTGAGAACAGCGATTTTGTCCTCATGCTCAATCAGGCGGCGGGCGACCGGGCTATCCTTGCAAAGCAGCTCAATATCTCCCCGCAGCAAATGAGCTATGTCACCCATTCCGAAGCGGGCGAGGGGCTTTTGTTCTATGGCAACGTCATTCTGCCCTTTGTAGACCGTTTCCCGAAAGATACCGAGCTGTACCGCGTTATGACGACAAAGCCGGAGGAAGTGGGCGGCGCGTAATTTGCAGATTATTTTATCAACCTTGCGCCCTCTGCTGGGCGCAGATCGGAGGTGACAGACCATGAAGCAGTACAAAGCCCGCGACAAGATCACGCAGAAAATGACCCGTGACGGGGCTATCGAAGTAAACGCGGCTACCGGGAAACAAAAGCGTATCAGCAAACGGGCGCGGGAAGCTGCCCTGCTGAAAACGCCGGAGCAACAGGCGGCGCAGGACGCACAGGCAGCACAGCCCCTACCGGGCAATCCCGCCCCGGATATTTCCCTAACGCGCCGCCCCTGCCCCATGCGCCGGGGACGGAAGCCGCACAGAACACGGGAACCGCCGAGCGCGTCTTAGAGCATATCGACGGGGCGCACACCCGCGCAGCCAGCAAAAAAAGGTGGCAAGGAAAGCACAGGCAGAAGCGGAAAGCCGCGCCCGCACTTCCCGGCTGCAATTCACCGAGGAAGAACGGGCAACGCCGGAGCTGGAAAGATACATCAAGAAATCCGACAAAGCCGCTGACAGGCTGGACGAAGCAAGGGCGAAAATCCCAAAGGAAAAGAAACTTGTCAAGGAGCGAACCTTTGACGAAGCTGCCGGGAAAGGCAAGACCCGCCTGCGTTTTGAGGAACGGGAAAAGCCTATGAACGGCGGCAAGGCACATAAAAACCCGTTATCCCGCCCCGCGCAGGAAGCGGGTATTTTCGTCCATAACAAGGTACATTCCGTGGAAAAGGACAATTCCGGCGTGGAGGGTGCGCACAAATCCGAGGAATTAGCGGAGAAAGGCGCAAAGTACGGGGCGAGGAAGATTAAGGAGGGCTACCGCAGTCACAAGCTCAAACCCTACCGGGCGGCGGCAAAAGCTGAAAAGGCAGCGGAAAAAGCAAACGCCAATTACCTCTACCAAAAGGCACTCCACGACAACCCGCAGATCGCCGCGTCCAACCCGCTCTCCCGGTATATGCAGAAGCAGCGTATCAAAAAGCAGTATGCAAAGACCGTCAAGGCACAGGGCGCAAAGTCCGTCAAGAACGCAGCGGAGAACACCCGGAAAGCGGCGAAAAAGACCGCAGAGGAAACCAAAAAGGCAGTCGCTTTTGTAGGGCGGCACCCGGCGGGTGTCTGTATCGCCATAGGTGCGCTGCTGCTTTTCATTATGGTATCTTCCGCGCTGTCCTCTTGCGGGGCTATGTTTTTCCGGCATGGTAAACGGCATTGTTGGGACTTCCTACACGTCGGAGGACGCGGATTTAGTCGCCGTGGAAAATAACTATACGGCATTGGAAACGGAGCTACAACGCGAGATTGACAATATTGAGCGCGACAACCCCGGCTATGACGAGTACCGCTATGACCTTGACAGTATCGGGCATAACCCCCATGAATTAGCGTCCTACCTTACCGCGCTTTTACAGACCTATACCCCGGCAACGGCACAGGCAGAAATAGATCGTATCTTTGCGCTGCAATATACCCTCACTCTCACGGAGGAAGTGGAGGTACGCCACCGCACGGAAACCCGGACAGGGACGCGGACAGTCACCGACCCGGTAACGGGGAAACCTCTACGGAAACCTACGAATACGAGGTAGACGTATCCTATAACTATTACATTCTCAACGTCAAGCTGGAGAACAAGCCCATATCCGAGCTTGCGCCGGGACTACTCACGCCGGAGCAGCTTGAAATGTTCCGGGTGTACTTGGAAACCAGCGGAAACAAGCCCCTCATTTTCGGCGGCGGTTCCCCGGACACAAACCCGTCCGAGGATTTAAGCGGGGTACAGCTTATGAACGGCACACGCCCCGGAAATACCGCCATTGTAGACCGGGCGAAGTCACAGGTAGGAAATGTAGGGGGACAGCCCTATTGGAGCTGGTACGGCTTCAGCAGCCGCGTGGAATGGTGCGCCTGTTTCGTTTCATGGTGCTACAATCAAGCCGGGAAAAGCGAGCCGCGCTTTGCCGCCTGCCAGTCACAGGGGTATCCCGTGGTTCCAGTCACACGGGCAATGGGGCGACCGCAATTATCCAAACATAGCACCCGGCGACGCGATTTTCTTTGATTGGGACGGGGACGGGAGCGCAGACCATGTAGGGCTTGTGATCGGCACGGACGGGCAGCGCGTTTACACCGTCGAGGGCAATTCCGGGGACGCTTGCAAGATTAAGAGCTATTCCCTTGACTATGGCTGCATTAAAGGCTATGGACTGATGAATTGGAACTGAACAACATTTTTGACTATGAAAGGAGTTTTACATTATGGCAGCAAACAAGATTGACCGTATCAACCGGGAGATTGAAAAAGACCCGCGAGAAGATCACCGAGTATCAGAACAAACTGAAAGGGCTGGAAGCACAGAAAACCGAAGCGGAGAATTTGCAGATCGTCCAGCTTGTGCGCTCCATGCGGCTTTCCCCCGCAGAGCTTACTTCCATGCTGTCCGGGGGCGCAATCCCCGGCATGACCCCCGCGCCCGTTTTAAGCGGCGCAGACATCGACGATAAGGAGGAAAAACGAAGATGAAGAATAAGAATAAGAATAAGAAGATTTTTTTAATGCCCTGCTGACCTTATGCGCCGCCCTTGTCCTTATGGGCGGCTTTTTCCGTTACCGCTTACGCGCAGACCCCGGAGGGACAGGACGACGCGACCGACGACAGCGGCGTTGTCTACGAGGAACCCGAAAAGGAAGAACCCCTCACCCCGGACGGGAACGCTACCCTTGTGGACGATTTTGGCGGCAACAAGCAGCTTATCACCGTGACGACCAAAAACGGCAATTACTTTTATATCCTCATTGACCGGGACGACAAGGGCGAGAACACCGTGCATTTCCTCAATCAAGTGGACGAAGCCGACCTTATGGCACTCATGGAGGACGGGAACACCGCCACGGAGCCGCCCACAGTCTGCAACTGTACGGAGAAATGCGAAGCCGGGAAAGTAAATGTAAGCTGCCCCGTCTGCAAGGACAACATGACCGCTTGCAGCGGCAAGGAAGCGGAGCCGGAAACGGAGGAACCCGCAGAGCAGCCGGAAAAGAAAAACAACACGGGCGGGCTTTTGGTATTCCTCATTGTGGCACTTCTTGGCGGCGGGGGCGCAGCCTACTACTTTAAGGTTATGAAGCCGAAGCAAGACGTAAAAGGCGGCACAGACCTTGACGATTTCGATTTTGACGATTACGACGAGGACGAGCCGGAACCCGACGAAACCGGGGACGGCGGGGGAACGGAGGACGAGGAAGCATGACCCTGTTCACCGACAACCCCTTAGAAAGAATGATGATACAGAAACCGGGTGACGGGCGGCGTGGAAAATCGCCGCCCGCTTCCATTCCCCCGCGCTGCAAGGGCTGTCCCTACAACCGGGAGCCGCCCTGCGTGGGGTACTGTATCAAGAAGCTGACAGAGAAAAAACATGGGAAAAATGAAAGGAGGATTTTTTTAAGTGCAGTTAGTGATTGCAGAAAAAGCCCAGCGTCGCGGCAAGTATCGCCGCCGCGCTTGGGGTAAAAGAGAAAAAAGACGGATATATCGAGGGCGGGGGCTACCTCATTTCTTGGTGTGTCGGTCATTTGGTGGAGCTTGCGGAAGCTGCCGCCTACGGGGAGCAGTATAAAAAGTGGAGCTATGAGAGCTTACCCATTCTGCCGGAGGAATGGCAGTACAACGTCGCCGCCGACAAGGGGAAGCAGTTTTCAATCTTAAAGGAGCTTATGCACCGCGCCGACGTTTCCGAGGTAGTCAATGCTTGCGACGCTGGGCGCGAGGGCGAGCTGATCTTCCGCTTTGTCTATGAAGTGACGGGCTGCAACAAGCCCATGCGCCGCTTGTGGATTTCCTCACTGGAGGATAAGGCGATCAAGGCGGGCTTTGCCGACCTCAAAGACGGCGGGACTATGACGCGCTCTATGCTTCCGCATTATGCCGCGCAAAAGCCGACTGGATCATTGGTATCAATGCGACGCGCCTTTTCTCCTGCCTGTATGACAAGACCTTGAACGTGGGGCGGGTGCAGACCCCCACACTGAAAATGCTGGTTGACCGGGGCGAAGCGATCTCCCATTTCAAGAAAGAAAAATACTACCATGTGCGCCTTTGACCTGTCCGGCGCGGAAGCCGCCAGCGAAAGGATTTCGGATAAATCGAGAGCCGACGCACTGAAAGCAGCTTGTGAAGCAGGAACGGCGGTTTGTGTTTCCCTCACAAAAGAGAAAAAGACCGCCGCCCCGCCGAAACTCTTTGACCTCACTTCCTTACAGCGGGAAGCCAATAAAAATCTATGGCTACACGGCGAAGCAGACCCTTGACCTTGCGCAGACCTTTGTATGAAAAAGCGGCTGCTTACCTACCCCCGGACAGACAGCGCATTTCTGACCGACGACATGGGGGACACGGCGGCAAAGACCGTTGCCATGTTATCCGGCAAGCTCCCCTTTATGGAGGGCGCAGAGTTTACCCCGGAGGTTTCCCGGACACTTGACAGCAGCAAAGTATCAGATCACCACGCCATTATCCCTACTATGGAGCTTGCAAAGACCGACCTTGCCGCGCTGCCGGAAAGTGAAAGGAATATCCTCACCCTTGCCGGGGCGCGTCTTATTTTTCGCTGCCGCCGAGCCGCATATCTTTGAAGCGGTCACGGCGGTTTTCTCATGCGCAGATACAGAATTTACGGCGCGGGGAAAGACGGTGCTTGCGGGCGGCTGGAAAGACCTTGAACGCCGCTACCGGGCAACGCTGAAAGGCAAGCCCGACCCGGAGGACGCAGACAGTGACGGGGAAAACACCCTGCCGGAGCTTTCCGAGGGACAGAGCTTTGAAAGTCCCACGGCAAAGGTGACGGAGCATTTCACAACGCCGCCAAAGCCCCACAACGAAGCAACCCTTTTTGTCGGCAATGGAACGCGCCGGGAACGAGGACACCGACCCGGACGCAGAACGCCGGGGGTTTGGCACTCCCGCCACCCGCGCCGCCGTTATTGAAAAAGCTGGTGAAGTCTGGCTTTGCAGAGCGCAAGGGAAAGCAGCTTATCCCCACACAGAACGGAGCCGCCCTTGTGTCGGTGCTGCCGGATATGCTCACTTCCCCGCAGCTTACCGCCGAATGGGAAAAACAATCTGACGCAGATCGCAAGGGAGCCGCCGACGCCGGGGACTTCATGCAGCGCATTGAAGCTATGGCGCGGGAGCTGGTAAAGGAGAACGCCACCGCCGACAAGGACAAGGTAGCTTTCACGGGCGGGGAAGAAAAGCCCTCTATCGGGAAATGCCCCCGGTGCGGTTCTCCCGTCCATGAGGGCAGGAAGAATTTCTACTGTTCTAACCGGGATTGTGCTTTTACCATGTGGAAAAATGACCGTTTCTTTGAAGAAAGGAAAGTCACCTTTACCCCGAAGATTGCCGCCGCCCTCTTAAAATCCGGCAAGATAAATGTCAAGGGCTTGTATTCCCCGAAAACAGGCAAAACCTACGACGGAACCGTTGTTTTTAGCCGATACGGGCGGGAAGTACGTCAACTACAAGATAGAGATACCGAAGAAAAAAATAAGTTTCGTAGCAAGCATAGGAAAAGAGTACCCTTTTTCCGTAAATCCCTTCGACGCTGACGCGCCGGACGGGATTTTTGCTGATGAAAGTGTCCCAAACCCTCTTGAAAAAATTAAAATCTTGGCAGAAAGCGCGGGTGCTGCAAGGCAGACCGGGCAACAATAAAAAAAGCAGCTTCCGCAATGCTGCCATAAAAGAAAGGAGCAAATGCAAATGAGCGAAACATTTTCAATCTTAATCGACAGCCGCAGCCGCTTTGAAACCGGGCAACCGGGCGGCGAATGGCTATCCATGCCGACCACCACGGAGCAGCTTCACGCCGCCATGAAAAGCGTCGGCATTACAGCGGAGAACCCGCAGGATTTTTTCATTAACGGATTTTCCAACACCGAGCAATACCCCTTTGACGTGCCGCTTTCCGTGATACAGGAAAGCACCATTGACGAGCTGAATTATCTTGGAAAGCTCTTAGAAATGCAGGGCGACGAGGACAGGAACAAATTCACGGCGGCGGTAACGCTGGGGGAACACGCCGGGAGCGTGAAAGACCTTATCAACCTTGCACAAAATCTTGACTGCTACTGGATTTATCCCACCGTCCGAACCGAAGCCGACTATGGCTATTACCTTATTGACGAGCTGGACGAATTGGAGCTGCCCGAAGAAGCAAAGAAATATTTCAAGTACGAGGAATACGGGCGGGACGCGGTACTGAAAGACCGGGGACAGTTTACCGATCAAGGCTATATCTACAACAACGGCAACACCTTTTCACAGTGGTACAATGGGCGGGAAAATGACATACCGAAAGAATACAAGGTAATGAGCTTCCCGGAGCCGGAACACCCCACCCCGGATAAACTGGAAAAGGACGAAGCCGCGCCGGAGCAGGAGGAACCCCAGCCGGGGACACAGCAGGAACCGCCGCCCCAGCCGCGCCCGGTCAACCCGATTATCCTCACCGCCGACAAGCCCGCTGAAAAGATCAAGGAGATCACAGACCGCTTAGAGCAGGGTATCACGGATTTATTTGACAGTGAACGCTACAAGGAATATCTGCAAGTCATGTCAAAGTTCCATAATTACAGCTTCAACAATACGCTGCTGATTGCCATGCAGAAGCCCGACGCTTCCCTTATCGCTGGATTTAACGCATGGAAAAATAACTTTGGACGGAACGTAATGCGCGGGGAAAAAGGTATCCGTATCCTGCCCCGTCGCCGTACAAAATCCGGCAGGAGGTAGAGAAAAAAAGACCCGCAGACGGGAAAGACGGTGACAGACAGCAACGGGAAGCCCGTCATGGAAACAAAAGAAATCCAAATCCCCGCCTATAAAGTCGTCGCCGTTTTTGACGTATCGCAGACCGAGGGGCGGGAGCTTCCCGCCATTGGCGCAAACGAGCTGACCGGGGACGTGGAACAGTACGAGGATTTTTTTCGCCGCGCTGGAAAAAGACCTCTCCCGTGCCTATGGGCTTTGAGAAGATCGAGGGACAGCCCACGGCTACTACCACTTGGAGGAAAAGCGCATTGCCATTGACGAGGGCATGAGCGAGCTTCAGAACCCTAAAGACCGCTATCCATGAGATCGCCCACGCGAAGTTGCACGACATTGACCTTAACGCCCCGCAGGAGGAACAGGGGGACAGACCCGACCGCCGCACCCGTGAAGTTCAGGCGGAAAGTATCGCCTATACCGTATGCCAGCACTACGGGCTTGACACTTCCGACTATTCCTTTGGGTACGTCGCCGGGTGGAGCAGCGGGCGGGAGCTTGCGGAGCTGAAAACGTCCCTTGAAACAATCCGTGCCACCGCCGCCGAGATCATCAACAGCATTGACGGGCATTTTTGCAGAGCTGCAAAAAGAACGGGAAGCTGCGAAAAGCACAGGAAGCAGAAAAAGAGCCGACACCCGACCTTGCGGCAGAGCCGACCGTTACAATCGAATGGAGCGAAAGCCCCCAGCTACGGGAGGGCGAAACAATCCCCCTATCCCGCGCCAATACCCTTATCGCAGGGCTGGACGAAGCGAATCTTGCAAGCCCCGGTTACGATAAAGTGGCGTTCCGCATTGATTATGTGATGAACGGTATAGCCGACCACTACGAGGGGCGGCAGGACTTGGGCGACGGGGACGGTTCCCTTGTGGAGCATATCGAGCAGCACCACACCTATTATCTGAACGATAAAGAATGGGAAAACTACCTTTTTGCACAACGAGGGCAAGGAAGCACTGGAAGCCGACAAGGAACACCGGGCAATGCTGCTGAATGAATTTATCCCCTATCTCAAACTGCACTGTAATTTATCCGAAATGGAGCGTATCTCTACGGAAGCCCTGCAAGCCGGGGAGAGCCTTACCTCTACGGAAACCGCCTACCATACCGCCATGCAAGCCTATGTTGCCGAGTGCAGGGGGCTTGTCAATCAAGGCGAATACAACTTGCCGCCTGTTCCCCAGCTTAGAGATTTTTGACGTGGAGCTTGCCGCCTACAAGGAACACGTCAAGGAGGAAATCGCACAGGAAGCAGCCGCCGCAGGAATGACCGTGGAGGAATACGCTGCCAACGGGTACGAACCTTACGCCGCCCCGGAGCCGGAAGCAGCACAGACCACAGAGCCGCAGGAGCCGAAAAGCCCTGTTTCTGAAAAAAACAGACACGCCGGAACAGGCAGGACAGACCGCCGACAAACCCCTTACAGATTTACAGAAAAAAAGCGGTTGAGATCGCCAAACAGTACGAAAAATCTCCCTTGCAGGATAAGATCGGGATTGTCGCACAGGCTTTCGGCAGTACGTCGGGCAAAATAGAAACTTCCCCTGTACCGGGAAATGGCGCGGTACAAGCGACATATCTATCAAGTTTGACAATGGCGCGTCCCTGTTTATCGGCAACCACAGGACACCGCAAGCGAAAACCGTAAAAGTGCAGACTGAATGTGTCAATGCCGCGCTGGTACGGTACAACCCGGAGATCATAGCCGCAACAAAGGAAGCCGCCATTTCCGCACTTAGGAAGCGGGAAACAAAAAGACAATGAGATTGCCGGACAGAAAGGCTTGAAGCCCTACACCCTGCTCAATGTGGAATTTAACGACGGTACGGACGAGAAAAGCGGCGGTCACATGGGCTGGTATTATGTGACGCTTGCCGTTGACGGTAAAATCTGTTCCCACATAGAAACGGGGCTGAATTATGCCATATCAGACGGAAAAGTGAGCGAGAACCCCACAAGGGAAGATTATTTTACAGCGGGGGCATTGAAAGAAACTGATGTTGATTATGTTTTTTTAACAACGTAGGCTTTTTCCTCAACCTCTGACCTGTATTCGCTGTCAATTAGCAAAGAAGTCCGGGAGCGTGCGGAAAAAGACGCTTGCACAGCGGAAAGAAGTGCAGACGGAGAAAGCCGCCGACCCGCAGAGCCATACAGCAGAACAGCCGGAGCAGACGGAAACAAAGGTTACATACTACCCGATCAATGAGAACGCAGCCCGCCGCGCAAAGGAAGCAATCAGTTTTTCCGATTACAAGCCCGGAAGCGCAACGGCAGAATACCGCCACTATGTAGACGAAGCCGCCGAGCTTGCTGCAAGGCAGAAAAAGCGCGTTGACCCCTCTTTCCATGAAAGGATTGACGGGCTGCTTGACGCTTACGCCCGGAAGCTGGCGGCGAACATGAATAAGGGCTATGAGATCACCGCCCGCGTCCCGTCCATTATGATTGCCGGGGGAAGCAACTTCCCCTGTCCGCAAAAAGGAGAAGCAGAACGCCGCCGCAGATAAGAACATGGAGGAATACCGGGAGATACAGGGTTTGCTTGACAAAATCCGCAGTACCGGCATGGGCGGTATCAGTGCCGACGACCCGAACGCCGTTTCTAAGCTGGAAAGCAAACTTGCAAAGCTGGAAGCCTTGCAGGAAACCATGAAAGCGGTCAACGCTACTACCGCAAGCATAAGACCCTTGACGGCTGCCCCCATTTATCCCCGGAGCAGATTGAAAAATGAAAGCGTCCATGTCCGGGAGCTGGCGGGGAACCCGAAACCCTTTGAAAGCTATGAATTATCCAACAACAACGCGGAAATCCACAGGCTGAAAGACCGCATTACCGCCCTTACCCGCAGGAAAGAGCTTGGATATGTGGGCTGGGAGTTTGACGGGGGACGTGTGGAAGCCAATACAGCGGATAACCGCTTGCAGATTTTCTTTGATGAAAAAGCCGGACAAGGAAATCCGGGAGGAATTAAAAGGGAACGGCTTCCGTTATGCGCCCAGCGCGGAAGCATGGCAGCGGCAGCTAAACGACAATGCGATCTACGCCGCCGACCGTATCAAGTGCATACAGCCCCTTAACGGGGAAAGCCCCACCGAGTTACAGAAACGGGCAAGGCGGGAAGCCGCCGCACAGAAAGAAGCCGTCCCGGAGCAGCCGCAGGAGGAAACACAGGGCGCGGAGCCGGGGAACGCCGTCACGCCGGAAACCTTTTACAAGGTGCGGCAGAACCCGTACAGTGACAGCCCGGAAAAACAGCTACATTTTGCAGGAGTATGTCGCGCAGGATAACGGCATGGCAAAGCTGGGGATATTCTCTACACGGGAACCCCGGAAAAGTGCCGGGAGCTTTTGGGGAAGCTGGAAACCGGGGAACTGACACAGGGCGACGTAAAAGAGCTTTATGCAAAGGCACAGGAAGCACAGCCCGCCGCCGAGCCGGGACAGGGAACGCCGGAGCCGACCGCCACCGGGAAAAGAGCCGGACAAAGACACCTTTTCCATTTACCAGTTAAAGGACGGGGACGGTATGCGGGACTATCATTTTGAGCCTTACGACCGTCTGCAGGCGGCTGGGCTTTCCGTGGAAGCGGCAAATTATAATCTGATCTACACCGCCGAGCTTACGCCGAGGACTTCCCTTGAAGATATTTATACCCGTTTCAATATCGACCACCCCAAAGATTTTAAGGGACACAGCCTTTCCGTATCGGATATAGTGGTGCTTCATCACAACGGGGAGGACACCGCGCATTACGTTGACAGTTTTCGGCTATAAGGAAGTGCCGGAGTTTTTACAGGAGCAGACACCGCAGCTTACCCCCGACACCCGCATGACCGGGGGAGCAGATCAGAACGCCACGGGGAGCTTTTTCTGTAACCGATATGACCGCCGAACAAATGAGGGAAGCCGGGTATGGACTTCACCATACGTCGGAGGACGGAAAAATATCTCATTATGGGGAACGGGACACAGGCGTTTGCAGTTGCCGCCGAGCAGCCGGAAAAAGGCAGACACCCTAAAGCACGTCGAGGACGCTATCGAGCAGAACGACAACCATTTTGACGGTATCATCAACAATACCCCTACCGCTGACGAGCTGGAAGCAAAGGCAAGAAACGGCGAACAGATCTCCCTTGCCGAGTATGCCGCCGCGCTGAAAGCGGAAAAAGGAACAGGGAAAGGAAACGAAACCGGGGAAAAAAGACCGAAAAGAAGCCCTCTATTCGGGCGCAGCTCAAAAGCCGACAAGGAACGGGCAGCGCAGAGGAAACAGGCAAGAAGCAAGTCGCAGGACTTGGAAAGGAGCTGATTATGGGGAAATTGAATAAATTTGAGAATGTGGACGTGTTCGCTTCCCTTGAAGCCATTATGAAGCAGAACACGGGATTTTATCAGAGTGATTTTGACATTGACAAAAAGATCATTGCGGAAAAGGCGGCAAGCCAAAACCCCGCTGACAAAAACGCTCTTGTGGCTTTCCCGCCCGTCCGGGACATACTGCTTTCGGGGAGCGTGACGTTTTTCATCAGCGACACCGCCCCGCATAATACATGGCGTTTCTACAAGGAGCAGACCCGCGACCCTATCCTTGCTTACGCCGTGGAGCTGACCGGGGTACAGGACGGGAAGATCACGGGCAATCTCTATGAGCTGGACTATGAAAAACACTATGAGCGCGTCAAAGACAATACTGTTGACGCTGGGACGGTGACGCTTGTTTATGAGCATGGGACGAGGGAGCAGCCAGCCGAGCAACATTTTTAATGGCTATCCCGACCCCCAGCTTGGGAAGTTTGAATATTTTGAAGTACAGCCGAAAGACCCGGAAGCCCTGCAATCCCTGTTACGGGAAGAAAAGCACAGCCGGGATAAGCTGACACCGGGGGACTTAAAGGAACATATCGCCGCATTGCATGAGGGTATGATCGAGCATGAAGCGCGGCGCATTGTGGCAGACATGAAAAAAGCTGTCTGCCCCCAACAGCCCGGATAAATCTCATTTCATGGTGGAGCTGTCCCCGTCCTTTGAACGGCTTGCGTCCACAAAGGACACGGAACGCCTTTTTCTCCATGCTGCCCTATAAGACCCTTGCTTTCTCACAGATCAAGAACAGCTACGGTACATACGCACTGATCGGTAAGGACGAGAACCGGGACAAGGAGGTAAGGAAGCCCCGCCCCTCTGTCCGGGCGCAGCTTGCACAGGATAAAAAGAGAACCGTCTCGAAAAAGGCGGCGGCAAAAAAGAAAGATCACGGATTGGAGGTATGAGCATGAACAAATATAACAATTTCACGGTTGAGGAAACCAACCTTTTGAGTATCTACATGACAGGCAGCAAGGAGGGGCTTGTAGTGGCTATGAACGCCGCGCTGCCCTTTATGGAGGGGGAAATGCGGGACTTTGCCGCCCGTACCCTTGCCAAAGTGGGGCGCATGACCGAAGCGGAGTTTGCGGGGCTTGCCCTTTACCCCGCCGACGAGGTATGAGCGACATTAAGCGGCTTACGCCGCCCCAAAGCCGGAAAGTCAATACCCTTGTGCGCCGGACGTGCTGTAACTGCGATAATGGGAACTGTATCTTGCTTGACGACGGGGACGAGTGCGTATGCCCGCAGCTCATTTCCTATTCCCTGCTCTGTAAATGGTTCCGCATTGCGGTACTGCCCGCAGATAAGGAGCTGTACGCCGAGCTTTGCCATACGGAGGATATGAGGCGGTGTAGCGTGTGCGGTGCGCCCTTTGTTTCCAGCTCTAACCGGGCTGTCTACTGCCCGGACTGCCGGAAGCGTATCACCCGCAGACAGACCGCCGAGCGTATGAGGAAAATGCGGGCGAATGTGACGCGATAGGGGCAAAATAAGCCTTGATTTATGCGGCTTTCCGGGCGGGGAAATAAGACGGCAAGGGATTTATACCTTTACCCCCGGAAATGCGGTTCTATTGCGTAACAATCCAATCTCTGCACCCATGAGAAAACCGGGGCGCGGTGGCTATCTGACAGCTACCGCGTCCCGGCTATTTTTTTGTGTCCTTATCCGCGCTCTGTCTGCCTTTCCCGCTCCGGCTGCTTCTCTGTCTGTAAAATACTGTCTATGTTCCGTTTGATAACATCATATTCCTGCACCTGTTTTTTTCAGCTTGCCATAATCGGCATAAAGGCTTTCTTTCTGTCCTTGCAGCTTTTCATATTCCGCTTGGAGGACGGGGACGCTGGGGAGCTTGCCGCCGATCTGCGCCGCCTTTAGTGCCTTTGCCGCCGCTTCATGGAGGATAATACCCCGTTCATGCTCTGCCCGGTACTTCTCTTTGTTCCGGGCTTTGCGGTAGGCTTCATAGAGGGGCTTTGTCTTTTGGTAGGTAGTGACATTCTTAATGAGCAATGCCATATCTGATAGACGCTTTTCCACTTCCTTTAGGCTGTCCCCTGCCTGTTCGCTTGCCGTGGTGATTTCCTCTATCCGGGTGAGCAGATCGGCGTACTGCTCAATCTTATTTTCCGTAAGGAAATTCATAGTCTTTGCCGCCTGTTTCAGATTGTGGATTTTCGCCCACTGTTCATAGCCTCGGCTTTGTTGTGCTTTGATACTGTGCTCAATATCAATGAGAAGATTAACGCCCTTGCGCTCTGCCTTTGGAGCTTTGGCGGCACGGGTACGCTTGCCCGCTATCCGTTCTTTTATGGCTTCCTCCGTATAGTCCGTGCCGAGGGTTTTCAGACGGGTAAACCGTTCCTGCCCCGGTGCGCGGCATGAGATATATTTTCCGGGCTTGATCTCATATCCTGCCGCCTGTAACCGCTGCAATAGTTCCTCAAAGCTGGAAACTTGGGGAATGAGCGCGTCCACGGCGATCTTTAGCTTGCCTTTCCAGCTTGTCCCCGTTTTCTCCGCTTGATATTCTGCATAGCTCTTTCCCTTGCTGCCCTTGCCGGGGACGACCACGGAAAGCCCATTGTCCCGGCACAGCTTGTCGCTCATGTTCCGTATACCGTAATAGCTCCTTTTGTTGGAATTGTATTTGTGGTGGTCTACGAAGTTCACCGCGCAGAAAAATAATGTGGTTATGGATATGCCCCTTGTCAATGTGCGTCGTCACAACATACTCATGTTGCCCCTTTGTTACCGCGTCGGCAAGCTGCTTTCCGATTTCATGGGCTTTCTGATAATCCACTTCCCCCGGCTCAAAGGACTGTATCAGATGAAAGGCTAAATTGTTCCCCTTTTGGAGTGCTTGGGACAATGTATATTCAAACTCAATATCTGCCGTTTCATAGGAGCAGCCGAAAGAGGACACAAGCATTTTTCCGTCCGTCTTGTCCGGGTTTTCGATATAGTCAAGGGCTTTGCTTAGAGTGCTTTTAATAGGCTTAATCTTTGTAACCGCCATATCTCCGCAAGCACCCCCTTTATTTCCTCTATGTCCTCTTGGTATGCGTTCCCCGTCGCGTTTACGCGGCGTGCTATCTGGTTGACGTTGACACCGATTTTTTGTATCTCTGCGGTCATAGCCTTTATGTCGGCGTGGTCTATCTGAATGATATATCCGTCAATGGCAATCTTCCGCAGATACGCCGCCATGTTCCGGGTGGGTACGAGCTTCATTTTTTCCAGTATTAAATCCCGTTCCGCTTCCGTCACTCTGAATTTGATTTGTACCGTCCTTTTGCGTCCGTCCATGTATTCGCTCCTTTCCTTTCCGTTCCGAGGGTTTGGGACACTTCCCAACAAGCAATTTTCAACCGACGCGCCGCAGCGCGGGAGGGGGAAAATACGGAAGTGGGTACCCGCTTCCTATGCTTGCTACGAATGTTTTTATCCTTTAGGCTCTTATCCCCTACTACGGAGAAAAAGCGATTTTGCCAAACTTCCGCAAAAGAAAAACGCTGCAATCTCAAAAAAGATTACAACGCTCTCTAAATCCTGTTCAGTTTTAAGCCGGACATTCCTATTCGCCCTCTTTTTCGACTTCGGAAATCTCTTTTGCCGTTGCGGTCACAATCCGTATGCCTGTATCGCTCATACCGTCAAGGAGCGCGTCAAGCTGCCGCCGCTTTGTGTCCTTTGCAGCGGGCGTGTCTAACAGGAATTGGTCTACGGATATATGGTAACGCTGTATCAGCTCAAAGAATATCTGTAAACTTGGGTGCTGCCCCTTGTTCTCAATGTTCGCAAGGTAGCGCGGCGAGATAAACATTTCGTCGCCTACTTTCTTGCGGCTTTCCTTGCGTCCTTCACGCGCTGCCTTTATCGCTGCCCCAAAAGCCTTGAAGTCGTATTTTGGTACTGGTCTTTTTGCCATAGTTATTCACCCTCTTACATTTTACTGTTCCCCTTTCTTCTTGGATATGTCTACATAGTTCTATCAGTTAGCCAAAATAATTCATATATATATATGTTGACAACAAGCTGCTTTTGTATATAATATTATATAAAAAGGGGGAATGTTTATGTTACATAGCATGCGTATTCGATAAGCATTGAAATCAAAAAAAGATTTTTCCCATTTTCAATATGGGCTTTTTTTGTCATGCTTATTTTGCGTATGCTATACAACAAAACTAACGACGTATAGACATAGTATAAAAAAACTATGCCTTAATTTTTGTTGTAGTATTATATGTATAAATGCAGGTCAATGCTCATGTTGAGAATTGACCTGCATTTTTAGTAAAAAGGAGAAATATTATGCTTGAAAAATATTGGATAAAATGTCCAATTTGTAACGGAAAAGACGAGGGTTCAAGCATTTTATAATACGGTATTAAGAAATTTTCCTCTTTTCTGCCCTAAATGTAAATTAACGCATATCGTTGATGTTGAAAAAAACTAGAAATCATAATCAAAAAAACTCTGAAAAACAAACTTTTTAATTTTGAAAAAGGAAGGATATTTAAATGAAACACTTACCTAAAAAAGTACACCTACGGAAATATTGAATGACCCATACGGATTTACTTACAAAGAAATGTCGGAAGTAATTGGAGAGGATAAAAGCAAGAGCCTTATATACGGAATTGTATAAACAGCCATTTCATAAAGAAAAATCTATCAATATCAACAAAAAAGTCTATAAAAAGTAGCGATACTGAAAAAGTATGTTTATGAATTGAAAGATAACAGGTATATTGAAACGGTTTTTATTAAACGGCGAGATGGTGGGACTGTTTGCGTAAGTACGCAAGTTGGTTGTTCTGTTGGCTGTATTTTTTGTGAGTCCGGACGCAATGGTTTTGTTCGTAATCTAACACCGTCTGAAATTGTGCAGCAGGTTGTATTGATACGTCAAAAAGTAAATCGTATCGTTTTTATGGGAATGGGAGAACCTTTATTCAATTACGACAACTTGATTGCAGCAATCCATATTCTTCGAGATAGAAATGGACTTAACTTTCCAACCGACGGCATTACCGTATCAACAGTTGGTCCAGTTAATCAATTAAAAAAATTGCGCGAAGAACATCTAAAAATTCAGTTGACAATATCTTTACATGCAGCAACACAGGCTGCGAGAAACTGTATCATTCCTCATATGCACATGTACGCTATTGAAGATGTTGTTAAGCAAGCATTGTCCTATTCACAAAGGCATAATCGAAAAGTGGTATTTGCGTATTTGCTTTTACCAGGTATAAATGACCGTTCCTCAGATATAAGGCAACTTGCAAAAATGGTTTAAGGGCAAAAAAATGTTATGATTAACGTGCTGCAATACAACCCGACGAGTAATTCAAAAATTAGAGCACCACAAAAACAAGAAATGGTTGCGTTCAAACATCAATTAGAGCAAACAGGACTTGAAGTTACCATGAGAGTTTCTCATGGTAGAGAGATTAAAAGCAGCTTGTGGACAGTTAGCTAATACATATAATAAAGCCAAAAAAACAACAGAAATAATTTAATTAAAAAGAGCCAGACGCACAGACGCAGAGCCGATAATATGCAGTTTGAAATACTGCTGTTATCGGCTCTTTTTGATTTTAATTTGTGCCCCTAATAACCATATTGGAGCAAAAATCAGAAATGTTGCTTGTCGTTCTTTGATTTCCGCAGCAGCTTTGAAAAAAATCAAAGCCGCCGTTTCTTTTATCTTCTAATGAAATGACGCGGTATCACTGTTAAAAGCGGCGGCTAAAGGAGGTAGCCGCCATGAAGCACATACCCTATCGACAAAAATCCGACGGTCATTGACATATCAAAAAAGCCCGACCACCGCCGGGAACCTCTCTACCCTTGACTATGAACTGTCTAATCATCTAAATACTGCTTACAATACCTATACGCCTGTCCGGGCTTTTCGGACAGGCGTATTTTGCTGCTCAAAAAATTTTTTGAAAAAATTTCAAAAAATCTTCGGCGTTTTTCAAAAACGCCGTATTGCCCCGCGAAAAGGGGGAAGCACCACCAACTTTCCAACGAGAAAGGAGGTGAGAATGTGGAACCTAATAGCAGGGAGTTTTACAAACAATGTGCTTTTCAGAAGTTTTGTAATACGGTGCTGCACAATGAAGCGTGTGACGCTCACAGGGAGCTGCACAGGCATAAGGCAAGGGAAGTCACCTTTTTCCGATTTGCCCTTAGACGAAGCGCGGCAGCTTCATACCTTTGATGAATATTTCAAACGGGAAACCGCCGAAACCGTCTTTGAGAAAGCCGGGAAGAAAATCACGCCGAAGCTGCTTCTTGAAGCAATCCGTACTTTGCCGGAAGAAAAGCGCAAAGCCGTACTCCTGTACTATTTCGAGGGAATGAACGACACCGAGATTGCGAAGTTGTTCAATACATCGAGAAGCACGATACAGTACAGGCGGACAAGCTCTTTTGAGAAATTAAGAAAATATCTGGAGGAAAATGCTGATGAATGGGACGAATGGTAACGAACCCGGCTACCCGGAAAATGCCCTTGTTCCCTATCCTGTCATTGTGGCAGCGACAAAGGGTGACCCGGACGCCATGAAGATTGTCTTGCAGCATTTTAGCGGCTACATAGCCCGCCTCTCCATGCGGAAGCTGTACGACGAGCGCGGGAACGTCTATTTCGGCGTAGACCACGACATTCGGGAACGGCTGCAAGCAAAACTGATGATGGCTGTCCTCACCTTTAGGACAGAGGAATAACCGCAACGGCGGCGGGACGCTTTCTCTCACCCCCTTTTCCGTTCCGCTGTTGACGCGGGTAGCACAGCCATTTTGAACCTTGAAAAAGAAAGCGGCGCAAGATAACGGCGGCGCAGCATAGGGACAAATCGGATACGTTCCTTTTGCGTCGAGCCATACGGCGGGTGCGCCATGACGCTATCCGGGCGAGGTTATCACCGCCCGGACAGCCGAGCGACCAACACCGCGCCGGAAAGCAAGTGTAGCGGTTTGCGGGCAACGACACGCAGAATATACAATGATACTTCCTTACAGCCACAGTCCGAGCGTTAAGAGCGTCGCAGGCAATGGGTAGGGCTGCATGAGAACCATGCCGGGGTGAAATTCCCATGAGGTTATGCTAATAACCGTCCGATCACAGCCCCTTTTCACTATTAACCTTTTACCCATTTTTGAAAGGGGATTTATAGAATGAACAATGCTGATGTGCCTATTTGGGAAAAAGTACACGCTTACGATTGAGGAAGCGTCAAAATATTTCCGCATTGGAGAGAACAAACTGCGGAAACTTGCGGAGGAAAACCCTACGGCGGGCTGGGTGATCTTGAACGGGAATCGTATTCAGATCAAGAGGAAACAGTTTGAAAAAATCATCGACACACTGGACGCAATTTAGCGAAAAAGATAGTGAAAAAGAGCCTTGAATGTGCTATAATAAATATAAGCATATCAAGGCTCTTTCCGACACGGAAAGGAGCAAAAACAATGTCGGAGAAAAAGACGTGATAATAAAAACCGCATTTTGCGTTCGGGAGAGAGCCAGAGAAAAAGACGGGAGATATGCTTATAAATATACCGATACTTTTGGTAAAGTGCAATTTGTCTATGCGTGGAAGTTAGTACCTACGGACAAGACCCCAGCCGGGAAGCGTGACGACATATCCCTTAGAGAAAAAGAAAAAAAGAGATACGGAAAGACCTTGACGACGGGATAGACACAATCGGAAAGAAAATGACCGTCTGCGAGCTTTACGCAAAAGCAGAACCGCCACCGGGGAACGTAAGGCATAACACCACAAAGGGGCGCGAACGGCTGATGAAGCTGCTGGAAGCGGATAAACTTGGTTCCTGCCCCATTGACAGTGTGAAACTGTCCGACGCGAAAGAATGGGCGTTGCGCATGAAAGAAAAGGGAATATCCTATAAGACCATAAGCAATGACAAGCGTTCTTTGAAAGCTGCTTTTTACACAGCGATACAGGACGACTGTATAAGGAAGAACCCCTTTGACTTCCAGCTAAACACCGTGATTGAGGACGACACAGAGCCGAAAGTACCTCTCACAGCGGAACAGGAAGAAAGCCTTTTATCCTTTATGCAAGGTGATAGCGTCTATCAGAAATACCGTGACGAGGTTATCATACTGCTGGGGACAGGGCTTAGGGTTTCCGAACTCTGCGGACTAACTGAAACCGACCTTGATTTTGAAAACAGGATAATCAATGTAGACCACCAGCTTTTACGGAGCGCGGAAACAGGCTACTACATAGAGAAGCCCAAAACAGAAAGCGGTATCAGACAAATTCCAATGAGTGAAAAAGTATATGAAGCGTTGGGGCGCGTGTTGGAGAACCGCAAGGGATCGAAGCCGATCACGATTGACGGTTACAGCAATTTCCTTTTCCTCAACCGGGACGGTTGCCCGAAAACGGCGACAAGCTATGATAATATGTTCCGGGGGCTTGCGAAGAAGTACAACAAGTGCCATGAGGAAGCCTTACCCAAAGTAATGACACCTCACACCCTGCGTCATACGTTCTGCACCAACTTAGCCAATGCGGGCATGAACCCGAAAGCGTTACAGTATATTATGGGACACTCCAATATCACCATGACACTGAATTATTACGCACACGCAACTTTCGCTTCCGCAAAGGCTGAAATGGAAAGGCTGATTGCAGCATAGCCGCAGAGCAATTTACTACTTTTTTACTACCATTGAGAGGGAAAACCTAAAAGGTTATGAGGGTATATAAGAACTTCTCCCCATATCTAAAATGCCGGGAAAGCCCGAAAATACGGGCTATACCGACATATAAGAACTTCTAAAGAGATAATCTAAATTCACCAATAATTTTATGTTCAAAATTTCCGCACTTCAGCCGAGAAGCTCTTTTGCCCGCCGCAACACGGGAAGTTCCCGCTGCGCGAGCAGGCGACCGAGACGGCTGTTAAGGCCCGCCTCGTACGCCGCCACAGCCTCTTCATAGCGAAGTTTTATTTTCTTCAGATGAAACTCCTCTTCTTCATCCCGCGTGAGTTTAGTTTCGCCGAAGGACTTTACCCGGCAGAGAAAATAGTGGTTTAAGTTGTGACGATGCACGAGATTATAGTAATCGCTGACCAGCCCGAGCTCACAGAGTATCTCGACCTCCGCGCCGAGTTCTTCTTTGAGTTCCCGCCGTATCGCCACTTCCGGCGACTCCCCTTCTTCCACGCCGCCGCCGGAAGTCTCGATCAGCGTCACCGTTCCGAATTCATCCGCCCGCTCCATGCGCACAAAGTAGTAATTTTCTTCGTCATCAATCACAATGGCTCTCGCAATCTGCCTGTCGTGATCCGTGTAAGTAAAAGGCCACTCCTTGTCCTCAAATTCCAGATAAAGTCCCTCATTTCCGCTCTGTTTCGCCCGTAGTTTCTCCAATTTATCTTTTTGATCTCTGTCCATCGGCTTTCTTCATCCCCTTTCCGCTGCGCGGTTTCGGTCCCGTCAATTCGTAGCTCAGCGCAAAGCAAGTCGACAACGGAAGCATCGAGTTCCAACATTCCGAGGGCGTATGCTGAGCCACTTTTCCTTGTTCATGTGGTAAGCGGGAAAATAGCCCGGCTGCGTGCGGAGCGAGGGCAAGCAATACCGGGTCGCACTTCACATTCAGAAGTTCTATCTCCCTCTTCCGTAAGTCCGAGTTTCGAAGCGGCGACGCGCAAAACCACCGCGTACCACTTCTCGTTGTCCTTCCGCCGGAGCACGGCGTTATCATCCCTGCCAGGGATAGTCCGGCGCAGTGCCGTAACGCTTTGCGGCGAGCGCAAACAATTCTTGCCGGGTCATGGTTAGATTCCTCCTAAGATCCGCTCCGCTTATCATACCACCAAGCGGAAGCAAAGGTGAGCTTTTTCAAAAAATAAGGGGCACAAAAAGCGCCCCGGCGGTCAGAGAACCGTCGGGGCGGAAAAATCTTTTTACTGCAAATTCTT
>BNJV01000134.1_pt1 | contig 30673 bp, 34 predicted proteins | sample 8540591 | NCBI WGS metagenome assembly BNJV01 (sample SAMD00202457, study PRJDB9452) | human saliva metagenome | host: Homo sapiens | reverse complement strand
CGGCATGATCGAAGTCCTGGACAAGGGAAGACCACTACGTTCAAATCCCGGCAGACCACCTGAAACGATGTCTTCCCTTTGCTTAAGACAGGTAGATGTTGAGTCGCGTGAAAACAAGGAATGATGTAAGTAGAAAAACAGCAAGATAGAGACGGAATAAATCCGTCCGGTCCTTTTGGATGCGTTAGTGGGGGCTAATTGTAATAAGTAGACAATTCGATACAATCGGGATATTCATCAAACCACATACATTCTCCATGCCCTATTTCGAAACTCCCGAACGGTCCGGCTCCGGGGGCATATCTAACCCCGTAGACTTCCTGAAACTCATGAGGGGCATTGGCACAGTTAAAGCCCGTCCTGTCAAAACGCCGATTGCCGTTTTTTAAGATGCGAATCCGATCAACTCGGTCATATCGCATAACCAACTCCAAGCCCATGCGATTGTACTTCCACAAATACTCACCGGGCGTCTTCCGCCATATTTGCCTCATATCCGGTTCACCGTATTTAGCTATAACCTCTTTAGCCGGCATGTCAATACCGATACCGCCGACCGTTTCATAATACTGAGCCGTCTTTGTTCTAAGAAGCATAGCTCCCTTAGAGCATCACCATATGCTCCATTCAAAATAATATGGGAATGATAATCCGGCTTTTCCTACATGGGCACAAATAAGAAATAAGTCTTTATAACTTTTCATTTTTCGATAATCCGAAGAGTACAACTAAAAATCACCACTGCCCCCGGCAAGCAGTAGCCCCACAATGGGACAACCATTCACCGTATTTCCTCAAAATCCAGAGCTACATTCCCGTTCTCGTCATACCACTGTCCTTGCACTTCGACACAATAGAGTCCGTCTGCGTGTCGATGCTAGTAAATGCGGTGGTAACGCAAAGGAATGTGAAAATGGCAATAAGGTAAATAATCTCGAAACAATTTTATTCATCAGTACGACCTCTATACGCTATCTCTGATATATATCGCACTCTATGTAAGCACAATACATTTTCTATAGAATCCCTTTTTAACTAAGTCGCTTCAAAGCCTTGATTGCTGATTCACATCCTAAACCAGCAGACTTTTCATACCATTCTTTAGCCTTGTTATAACTCTGCTCAACACCATTTTCCGGCTTCATACAAAAATCCAATCTGGAACATAGCATACTCATTGCCATGTTCTGCCGCCTTTTTCAAACCATTCTTTAGCCTTGCTATAATCCTGTCTACCCCCATCACTGAAATAATAAAACAGGCCTAGGGAATACATCGCCATGGGCACTCCCTTCTTCTGCATTTTTCATACCATTCTTTTTGCTTTACTGTAATTCTGTTCTACCATGTCCCTCTTCTTATAATTCCCCCAACCGGTACATAGCAAATTGGTGACCTTTCTTGGCTGCCTTCTCCTTACCATTTTTCGCTTCACTGTAATTCTGCTCAGTACCATTTCCGTTGCTATATAATTCACCGAGATCATACATCGCAAACATACTGAACATATCATTGGCCATTGCCGCTTTTTCATACCATTCTTTAGCTTTTATATAATCTTGATCTATGTGTTCACCCGCTTCATATAACTCCCCAAGCTTACACATAGCTTGGACATTCCTAATACGCCTGCTTCCTCATACAATTTAACAGCCTTACTGATATTTCGCTCTACACCGGTTCCCTCTTCATGTATGATACCTTGTCTGTATAATTCATCAGCATCCCCTTGATTTAACTCTTGCAATAAGAACAGGAGTTCCAATATGAAATCAAACCTGGGCTGGGTATGTCGATATCTATAGCCATAGATAATTTCATATGCAATTTTAAAAAGCTTATTTCTTGCCGACGTATAAGTCTTTACTTCACTTTCATGCCGCTTTTTGTACACTTCCACTTTACTTCTCTCAACCGTTTCCAGACGTTCCATTCGGTCCAAATACAGCTAGAGATATAAGAGGATTATAAGTGCGTTCCTCTATCTTCGATTCTGTTTACTGATAATTCACTACTTATCAGCCCAGCATCATAAACTGAAACTAGGGCATCCATGTAGTTAATTTCATCATTCGGTGAAAAGTCCTATATCCTTCAGGGTGGATTTGAGCAAAAAGCAAATCACTCAAGTCCCAATGTCCGTGAGACATTTCATAAAAATCACGAATCAGACAACCGGTCTTAGCGTTATCATCCAGCTCACCGTAAGGAATACCGTCCAGCATTTGATACTCAATGGACTGCGACCATTTCAGCAAGTTTACATTTCGTTCTAATTTTTCCAAACGGAGCTCGGTTTGAACCAATTGGCTTTGATACGTCTTTAAAAACCGGTTTAACCCTCGATAGATATTATTTACATCTTGTTTCACCCGTCGATTTTCCGAGTCGATTCTCATGACCTGACAATTCAATTTGTTATTGACTGTCGCGATGAGTTCAAAAGACAGCTCGTTCTGTTCCGCCAATTTTATCAGTGCCTGCTGGGCTGCATACTGTGCTTTAACCAGATTTCCACCGATCGCTTTTTCCAGCATGCGATTCGTTCCCGTTATACTCCCTATAAATCGTTGCAACCCCGTTTTGTTATTTAATGCGGTTTTGCTTCTCCTCCCGCTTCGGTAAGGCATGCGATACCGGCAAATGCCAGACGATTTATTTCCTGTCTGTTATTTCCGCAACCGGCAATAACAGAGTCAATCTCCGCCGAAATCCCGTTTCTTTCATCTAAAGTGATAAGACTTTTCATCAATAAGCTTCAATTCATTCATCTTAATTCCTCCGTATTTCTTACCCGTTTTTATTTACGAACTGTAACTATTATTTGTCTTCCAACTCATCCAGTAATCGGTTAAACTCACGAGCTTCAGGACTCCCCGCCGACTATTCCATTTTGCAGATCGCATAGAACGTTGAGCCAAATAACGAGAAAAAGTTCTTTTCATCAGCCTGCATTTGCCGTAAAACCGTTTCCCCTGCACTCCGACACTGTTAAACTGTTGCGTTACATACCAAGCCTTTTTGGCTGCAAATTCGGATACGGGTTGTCCCTAATAATTTCTCGGCAATTTTTCTGCGGATTTACCTTAGCGGCATCCCTGATACTGAAAGTTCCCGACTCAAGTCCCGAGATAACGTGACCCGTCCTTTCGGCCAATATTCTCCGGTCGGGCATTATGACTCGTGTACGCCAACAAATAACAGAGTCAATAGATTCAATAATGATTTTTATCGGCGAACTCATATCTGTTGTCTGAAGCGTACATTTCCAGTAACTTCCCGTACGTAAGACAAATTTTTAATACATCGCCGATCAAATCCGCTTCGACCTCACCTAAAAAGATAATCTTCCGCCAGAACGCTAAAACGGTCTCCAACAATTTTTGTCAACGCAACGGCATCATCTTCTATAAATTTGTCAAAAGTTTCCGTGCATATGTAGATGATAAAAAGCCGCCTACAATTCCTCCTAAAATCCCTCCGGCAATCGTACCGGCAGGTCCCTAAAAAGGACAAGGCCGCACCGCCCGCATAAGCTCCTCCGGTTCCTCCGGATACGCTTGAAGCCACGGTTGTCATCTCTTTAAAAGCTGTCTTCCCGAAATCTTACCGTTTATAAAATGGCCCGATATCTCTCCCCGATAGCACCAAGGTCGCCACAACGTCGACCATAATATTGATGCATCAGCAACTTAGCTAAGTTATTAGTCGCCGCACCGCCGTAAAGTGGCGCCCCGTTACGCAAAACCTTAACCAAAGGCATGTCTTACATCACTCGGCAATAACTTGACCAACGCGATGGAAGGCTCCAACAGCATTTGATTCAGACCGGTCTTAACCAGCTGTGCCGATACGAGAGACGTGACGAATGCCGTTCCTCCGGCCTGAATTCCCGCATAAACGGCCATATCTACAGCCTCGTCAAGGTCTCTGCCATCCCATAATGCCCGAGCCATAACGACAGCCCCCGATATTCCGGCCGCACCGGCTCCGACTACCAGACCGTTAGCCGCATCAGAATGTAAGAGACTCTATGGTCCCTGCCTTAGCAATATTCATGGCCTGCTTATACGTTACATTACCTTTTCGGACAAGTTCCTTCGCCTTGGCAGGGTCCGTACAACCGGGATACTTTTACCCTGTCTTATTTTTCCGCCATAATACGAACCGCCTCATCATACTGATCGAGGAACTTCGATTTGCATGGCATTTCCGTTAGCATCGACATAACGTATTTGTCCGTTCTTAAGGCTGCTTCAACAGAAGCCTTTGCATTATTGCAATACTTTGTCTGAATAAAGCCTCCGTCTACCATTCTGTCGGCTCCGTTCTTTTGCATTATCGTCGCCTACAATGCGGGCATCCCGCCCGTGTACCTTGTCTATTAACGTATTCCCCTGCTCTGCGGCAAACCCGTGCCTTGCCTTCCGTTAAAACGATTGAGTCGGTCATTATGAACAACCATATCCATCCTGTCGTGAAATTCGAGGCTTATTTTTCATCCTTATTCATTAGAATCCCTAGCTTTCATATCCGCCCCAACATTCATCGCAATAAAAAACGAAGATAAGAAACGCTTCCGCCTATTACCGCGTACCTAACCTCCTCAACCGCCGTCTTCTGTATATAAAGTTGACTACTCAACCCATACAATATATGTCATTATTTTATCGCTTTTTATTACGAAAATACCACAATAAACAAATAGACTCTTTCTTAAAAATTTACCGAAATACCGTTTTTGCTCAACGTGTTATTTCCTGTATACCCTGATATAACACAAAGAGGTCTGAACGTGAGTAACACTCTCGTTCAGACCTCTACTACTAAAAACTACTTTGATAAATTTACAAATTTCAAATTATACCGACTTTATATTATCAACAAACAATCAAATCATATATATGTTTCGCCGTAATCCCATGTATATACCTTTCCGGCATGAGCCTCCTTATATTTTTCATATAATGCCTCATCCATTCTGAGACCGCAAAGCTTACGGGAAAAATCCCTGATATCGGCATGACCGAAAAAGTCTCCGAATATATGAGCATCGGTAATCAATCCTTTATCTACCAATAAACAAATGGTTATTAATCCTGTCGAAAACTTTTTCTTTACGAAGATTATACTTAGGCGAATATCCGAGTTCCATCTCCCAAGCCCGGAATTTTTCCGCTTGAATCTTTTGTATCTCTTCCTCGTCAAATTCCGTTAATTCCAAAGGTTCCATAGTAGGAGAATTCACCAATATTTCTTCCAATAATCTATCCCTGAATTCACTTACGGCTATAGGTTTATCCAAATACTTATTGATACAAGTTACTCGACTTTTGACTGATTTAATCCCGCGAGACTCATATTTTTTTTCATTTACTTTTAACACATTATGCAGATAATCAAAGTCCGCATCAACCATCACACAGCCATGGTGAAGCAACCTGGTTTTTATTCATACACTGGGCATTGCCCGAGAATTTTTTCCCGTCCAGAAGAAGATCGTTTCGCCCTAGAAAACTCTCCGTGGAGTCCTATTTTTCCAGCGTCTTTAACACAGGGTTCGGCAAAAAGCGAAAATTAAAATCTTCATTATCTCGTTTATTAATAATAAAAAGAAAAATTCAGATTTCCCGAGTCATGATATACGGCACCGCCGCCGGTTATTCTCCTCAGTACGTGCACCCGTGTTCCAGAACAAATTGTTGATTAATTTCCTCTACGGTATTCTGATTTTTCCCGATTAAAACAGAATTCTCTATCTGCCACAGTAACAAATAGTCATCCTCTTTTTCAAATAAATAGCTTTTCCAACGCCAAGTTGTGATAAGGATTGGTTGATTCCACTACCAAATACTTCATAATATATCACCTGCAAGTATAAGATTAACTACTCTTTCTCTCACCGCAACTACCGTACTTTTTATCATATTCGTTTACCGCTACGCCGGCCTTATACGAACTTCTTACAAGCGGATAACTTATGACATACGGAATGCCGATCTTCTCACCCTAATACCTTATATTCTCTGAATTTTTCCAAGGAGACATATTCTGCTACAGGAACATGTTTATCGGACGGACGCAAATATTGCCCTATCGTAACTATATCCGTTCCGGCCATAAAAAGTTCTTTCAATGTCTCCGCCATATCATCGAAAAGGTCTCGCCCAATCCGACCATAATTCCGCTTTTTAACCAGCGGTCGGTAGGCATAATTATGTGCATAGTTCAATATCCGCAATGATTGATCATAGTTTCCTATCGGCCGTATAAACGGAAATAATCTTTTACCGTTTCGATATTATGATTAAATACCGTAGGGTCTCCTATTCAAGACAATATCCAACGACTCTGTTTTTCCTTGAAAATCAGGCACCAGTACTTCTACCGTCGTATCCGGACATTGTTTATAAACGGCATCAATACATTCGGCGAATTGTTTTCGCACCGCCGTCCGGCAAATCATCACGTGTAACCGATGTAATAACCGCATGTTTTAAGCCGAGTTGTGCCACGGCCGAAGCGAGTTTTTCGGTTCTCCGGTATCAAGTAGTTCGGGATGTCCCTTGGTAACGGCACAATACTTACAGCTCGGGTACACACCGCCCAATATCAAAAAGGTTGCGGTCTTATTCCCGAAGCACTCACCTATATTCGGACAATTCGCACTCTCACATACGGTATGTAAACTTAGTCCTTCTATCATTTTTCTTACATTTTTATATATTTCATCATTACAAACCCGCTGTCTCAGCCACTCGGGCTTATTACGTTGAGCAGACATAAATGTCACCTCAAAAGATATTCGGGGAAGGAGATAATCACCCCTATCCCCCGAACACTCGACATCATGTTACTTAGGCGGCCAATGAATGGCATTACCGCACACGGCCTCCGCTGCTTCTCCGATAGATTCACTGACGGACGGATGCGCCCATACGCAATCTATAAGTTCGTCAACCGTTGCTTCAATTGTATTGCTAAAAACGCATGCTGATATTAATTCCGTGACGCGCGGATAGTATAAATGTACACCTAATATTTCTCCGTACTTTTTGTCCGCAATAATTTTAATCAGTCCCTTACCGCCATTTTTCAATAAGACTCTTTCCGTTACCGGCCAAAGAAAATTTACCGACATTGTAAGGAATTCCCGCAGCTTGTACATCCTCTTCTTTCATGCCTACGCTTGCTACTTCCGGCTCAGATAGATACAAGACGGAACAGCCTTGTCGGAATAATGACTTTTTCCCGTCATAATAGTTTCAACAGCCGCCACACCTTGTGCCGAAGCTGCATGTGCAAGCATTAATTTGCCGTTACAATCGCCGATCGCGAATATGGAGGGCACGGAAGTGCGGAATCGATCATCTGTAACGATTCTTCCCCGTTCCGTCTTTACCCCTACTCTTTCAAGTTCTTTCGCGTCCGTTTTAGGTCTGCGCCCGACTGCAACCACAATTTTATCGCCTGTAATGAACCCGTCCTCGCCGTTTCTGTCTACCTGAACCCGCAGCTTCCCATTTTCCTCAATAACGGCCTTCACTTTAGTGTTCACCAAAAACCTCGATTCCGCGCTGTTCCAGGTCGATACGTACAGATTCCACAATCTCTTTATCGATAGGCGGTAAAATATGCGGTAAGGCTTCCACAATAGTACATTTCACTCCTACGGACGCGAACATGGAAGCAAATTCAATACCGATAACACCGCCGCCTATGATAATCATTGATTCGGGCAATTCTTCCAAAGACAATGCTCCGGTGCTGTCAATCACCCGTTCGAATCGATACCGGGGAATCTTCAGGGAAACGGGTTTCAGGGCCGGAAGCAATAATAATATAGTCGGCTTCAATCTTTTCTCCGTCAACTTCAACGCAATGTGCATCTACAACCTCGGCATGTCCTTTATATACCTTAATTCCGTTTGCGGCTAAAAGTCCGAGACCCCCTTCACCAAGCGATTTACAACGGAATCTTTATAAGTCGAAGTTTTTTTCCAGTCAATTGTCGGACAGACACCTGAATGCCGAGTAATTCGGCATCTCGTTTTCAAAGTTTCATATGCGCTTGACGCATGAATCAGGGACCTTGGTGGAATACACCTACATTCAGACAAGTCCCGCCCAACTTATTTTTCTTCCACGAGTGATACGGATGCACCCTATTGAGCGGCTCTGATCGCCGTAACATACCCTCCGGGATCGCCGCCGATGACGACAATTCGTTTCTTCGAATCATCACCTATATTTTTCAACGACTTCAACCGTATCGACATTCCGCTTTGTACTATTATCTTCGGCAACGACCTCATTCTCATTACCGATATATCCCAAAATACCCTTTACGGGAAGTATAGCGCCTTCTTCCGCAATGATTTTTATAAGGACTCCGTCCTCAGGGTGCCTCAATGATATTATTGATTTTGTCGGTTTCCACCTCTACGACTTCGTCCCCTTGCTTAAGTTTATCTCCCGCCTTTTTCAGCCATTTCGAAACGGTACCTTCCGTCATCGTCAGGCCTAATTGCGGCATTGTAAGTTCGACAGCCATATTTTCACCTCATTTCCGATTACAACAAAAAGAAACGGATTTTTCCATATATTCTCTAAATCGCGCCGTAATTCTTCCTGCCACCGCTCCGTCGATAATACGATGGTCATACCCCAAAACGGCATTCATAACGGGACCGCTACTATCTCTCCGTTCCGTACTACAGGTTTGTCAACAGTTCGGCATATTCCCAAAATGCAGGCTTCCGGCGGATTTACAATAGGGGTAAAGTGATCGCACCCGTACATTCCGAGATTACTGATAGTCGAAGTTCCGCCTTTCATTTCATCAGGGAGATAACGAACCTTTTCTCGCTTTATCCGCCAACGTTCCTACTACATCGTGTATTTCGGAAAGACTCAAAAATATCCGAGTTTTTTTAATGACGGGAACAATCAATCCGTTATCCACCGCAACCGCAACACCCATACAAATCTCATCATTATGTACAATATAGTCGTCAGCAAGTTAATTATTAGCCGCCGGATACTTCTCAGAACCCGGCTATACGCTTTAATAATCAAGTCGGTATAGGGATATTTTCCGGCCGGAGTCGGCTAAAGATACTTTTAATCGCTTTGCCGCCGTCATATCAATTTCTACCGTATGGTGCACATGAGGGGTATTTTTGCCAACTTTCCGTCAGGCGTTGAGCGATAACTTTACGCATCCCTTTCAATTTTTCTTTGTTCACCGACGCCTCGTCTTTGGCAATCTCACCAACCGCAACGGAAACTTTTTCCTCAGGATTCAGTACAGCCATTACATCAGACTTCATGATCCGTCTTTCAGCATCTATCAGCCGGTATCAATGCCGTGTTCTGCCGCAATTTTTGCGGCAACAGGAGAAATTTCTGATTTTTATGACCTTCCAAATAATCTTTTTACATCATCTCCCACAATACGACCCGTAGAATCCGATCCCGAAAACCAGATGCAGGTCGACATTATTTTCTCGTGCCAAATACCTTGCATAAGGAGTTGCCGGTACCCATCCCTCTTCGACACATACCTTTTTACATGTCTTTTTAGCCGATTCACGGTTTGATGTTTCGATAGTCTTGTCCGCTTCAGACACTTTCGCCGCTGCTTCTATCTTCTCATCGGCTTTACCTATATATCCGAGAACGCCTTTTACCGGTAAAGTTTCACCTTCCCCGGCAATAATTTTTAATAATACTCCGTCTTCCGGTGATTCTATAATATTATTAATTTTATCGGTTTTCACTTCGACTATTTCATCACCGGCATGTACCGTATCGCCTTCCGCCTTAAGCCAGCGTGAAACGATTCCTTCCGTCATAGTCAGACTGAGTTGAGGCATGGTCAGTCTACTCTGCCATTAGAAATCTCCTCCTTCATTCAAGTCTGCAGATACATACGGTTTTTCTTCCGTTACCATTTCCGCTGACCTTACGGACTGTGTTTTCGGTAACGTTAACATAACAAGGGCGGAAACAATCAGCATTCCGCCAAGTGCGAAAATACCCTCCGTCAGTAGATCCCGTAGTCTGTTTTATAACACCCAACATATAGGGGCCTAAATATCCGCCCAGATTAGCTATGGAGTTAATCATGGCCGTAGCTCCCGCCGCCGCGGCACCCGCTCAAAAATGTTGTCGGCACCGACCACCAGATTCCCCATTGCCGAATATACACCGATTGCCGTAATAGAGATAAAAATAAGACTTAAAATCCCCGTATGGATAAACGGTGCACAAATCAAAACCGAAGGCTCCCAAAAACGATACAACCTGCAATATGCCATCTGATTTCTCCGGTCTTTGATGAATGGTGACCGATTATAACCTGAGCAATCAGTACCGCTCCATGGGGAAAATAATGGCAACTCCTACCAATGCCGGAGACCAGCCGGAGACGCCTTTTAAACTTGCAGGCATCCAGAAGTTAAATCCCAAAATCCGGTAATCCAGGTAAAGTAAATAACACACAAACGCTAAACCTTTTTGTCCGTCAGCTACAAATAGTATATTTCTTAGTTTTATGTTTTTCTTCTTCTTCGGCTGCAATCGTTTCATTTAGATATTCTTTTTCAAGAGGAGTAGCCAATTTACCTTTTTCAGGGACGATCCTTAACCCAGAACAGGAAAAATAAACGTAAACACCAGTGCGGGAACCGCCTCCAACAGAAAACAGAGCACTGCCATCCGTAAAGTCCGAACAAATTAAGCTCCAGTAATACCCCCGCAATAGGTGCACCGATAATCGCGACAGCAATAAGCAATGACGTCAACATCAATGAAATAGCTGCCGCCCGTTCTCTCACCTAAAAACCACCTGGGAAACAACACTGCATAAATAACGGGATATAAGCTGGCTTCACATGCCCCCAGCAAGAACCTGAACAGATAGAAATGTAAAGGTGATTGCATAAAAAGGCCAACAAGCCGCAAACAACACCCCATGTAAACATGATACGGGCAATCCACTTGCACGCATCGAATTTCAGCCGCAATTAATGAACCGAGATTTCGAAAAAGAAATATCCCAGAAAAACATACCGGCACCGGCTCCGAATATTTCGGGGAGTAAGCCAATCCAGTTGCTGTGACATAGTCATACCGGCATATGCAATATTTACTCGGTCGATAAATGCAATTACGGATACCAGAAATACCGGTAAAATGATGTGAATTTTTCTTTTTCGATCTAAACCGGCAAAATCAATATTTTCAAATTTTTTTATTCATAAAGCAAACATCCTTTCTGTCAGTATAAGACCTTATAAAAAGGCTATCTCCCAAAGCATATCTCTTACTGCCTTTACAATATCTTCCGGCTCGATTTTTAACCAATCGTTTCCAACGTCGGGGCATACGGAATGGGAACAAAGGGGGCTCCTAATCTGACAACAGGTGCATCCAAAATAATCAATCATTTCTTCTGCAACTCTTGCAGATATTCGCTCCGACACCGCCTTGCTTAACCGCTTCATGAACAATCATGAGTCGTTTAGTTTTTCTTCAAAGACGAATAAACCGTATCCATATCCAAAAGGCAAGATAGTTCTTAAGTCAATGCATTCAGCACTGATTCCGAATGCTTTTAATGCTTTAGCAGCATCCAGGACATGATTCATATAGAAAGAATAAGAAACAATCGTCAAGTCCGTTCCTTCTTCCAACGATATTCGCTTTACCGATAGGAGTCAGATACTCACCTTCCGGGATATCGCCTTTCATAGAAAAACAGCCGTTTATGCTCAAAGTATAAAACCGGGTCGTCACTGCGAATAGCAGCTTTCAATAATCCTTTAGCATCTGCTGGGATTTGAAGGAATGACCACTTTGATACCCGGAATATGCATAAACCAGGATTCCACACATTGAGAGTGTTGAGCTGCACCGCCTCTGGTCATTCCGTCAGGAGCACGTAATACGAGGGGCACTTTTTGCCTGACCGCCGAACATATATCTCGCTTTGCCATTTGATTAGAAATTTCATCCATAGGAACACCGATAAAACTCAGCAAAGTGCATATTCACTACGGGTCTCATTCCGGCAAGAGCCGCACCGACCCCTGCCACCGATAATAGCGAGTCTCCGAAATAGGCGTGTCCCTCGAACCCGTTCCGCACCGAATTCAGTCGCCAAATCTTTAAATTGTCCGAAAATACCGCCCTGTCTGGCAATATCTTCTCCCATTAAAAACACCTTTACTGTCTCTTTGCATCTCCTCACGCATTGCTTCCTGTGTAGCAACGGAAAACGTAACATTTCGCATGAAATATCGCTCCTTTTATATAAATTAGTCACAATAATAGTTTTCATGAGCTCTGACTCATCGGGATACGATGCCGCTATAGCTTCTTCAACCGATTCAAGCACGAGTTGTCGAGCCGCTTCATCTATCTCATCCAACTCCGCATCCGTTAAAAGTTTTTCTCGATTACGGTTTTTACGAAATTACTAGAGGATCATCATTTGAAGTGTTCCTGTACTTCCTCTTTAGTACGTATTTTTCCGGATCTCCCTACAAAGTGACCTTTTATTCTATACGTCTTCAATTCCAGCAAATAGGTCCTTTCTCGCTCCGGAACATATTCAACCGCTTCTTTTCGCTGCCTCGTATACTTCAAAAATCATTTCCGTTAACGGTCTTCCCGCATATCGTATGCTACGGCACTGAACTGCAATATCTTCTACCGATGTGGTAGTTCTGTACGGAGTCGTCGATGCCCGATTGGTTCATTTCGCAAACATATAAAATAGGAAGTTTCCACAGATGCCATATTGCAAGATTCATGGAAGGTTCCGCGATTGGATGCTCCGTCTCCGAAAAAAGCTACGGCAATTTGCTCGGTTCCCTGAAGTTTTGCTGCTAATACGGCCCCATAGCTAAATTGTATCCAGCACCGACAACACCGTTAGCACCGAGCATTCCGATTGAGAAATCAGCAATATGCATTGAGCCGCCTTTACCGTGACAATATCCGGTTTCCTTTCCGTACACTCGGCCATCATCTTTTAACATCGGCCCCTTTAGCTAGCAGTGACCGTGGCCTCTGTGGGTGCTTTCAATATAATCGTCGGAGTTTAAATTTTCGCATACCCACACCGCATGCCTCTTCACCGATATACAAGTGTGTAAATCCCGGCAATTCTCCTGCCAAAAATTTCTTCAACTTTTTGTCTCATAGGCACGATTGTAGCCATTTTTTCGGTACGCATTCAATAAAATGTCTTATCATACTTTTTCATCCTCTTCGTCTCCTTTTCAATATCATCCCGAAAATCCTCGACTGTCGAATTCTCAATCTCAGCTTATATGTATATTTTTGTAATTCCTCCGCCAACACATGCACAGATGCTGTTCCATTCAATTTTTCCACATACATTCGGCCGATCGAATGAGTCCGAATCGATCTTCGTTAGGATATGGTAAACAAACATATGCTGCACGATTATATTTTTCAAAGCACTTAAGACCTCGGGTCTGCTTCCGTAACGGGATTAATAAATACAGCCGTAATTTTTTATTACTCAAAATCTTCCCAAAATTTTGACGGTAGAAACAACATCACTATCCGCTAGAACAAGCAGAATACAGTTTCTATATGTAACATGATACTGTAATGTGATGTTTTAAATTTCGATTCGCCTAAATGTTCCGTTCGCAAAAGAAACAGCTGCATCATGAAATTGCATCACTTCAAAGTCTGTTCTTCCGCCTCATCAAGGTGCGTAAATATTGCACTTCCAAATTCCTGTTATCCACGTACTCGGAATGCTCCGCCTCCGGCTTAGGAAGCCAAATTTGTCGAACCGCATTATACAATCAGTACGCCCGAACTCTGCTCCACATTTAAATGATCTTTATGTCGGTGAGTAAACAATATATAGTCCGCATTTCTTAACATTCCGCCGGGTTCATGTAATTCTTTTACAAACTGCTTTTCGACTGAGTCGGGAAAAATTCATTTTCTCCGTAAAGTCCGTCAATCAGCCAACTCTGTCTTTCTTCTTTAAATGAATCCTGGCATTTCCTAAGGAGGTTATAATCATAACAACTAGAACTCTCCTACTTGCACCGACATTTTTTCTTCAAAATATTTGACCATACCGGCTTGATCGATATCAATATATCCGTTGTCTTTCATCCAATCCATAACACGCAGAGTAACATCCGTAACCGGTAATCAATGCCCTAATGCATGCGCATAGGCCTTGGCGTTTTAAAATATCTTTGCGATGTACGGCAATCACGTGCGCCCGGTTCATAATCTCTGCGTATTATTTTCGGAACCTTATCACTATAAAGCGTATCCGCCAGCAAACCCCTAATTTAGTTGCATTAAATGTAGTTTTCAGATCAATTCCCGCTTTTGCGGCAAAAGCATACCCTTCTGCAATAGCTGCCAAATACGCTCCGGCGATTATATTATTAACTAATTTTTGTAACGCTTCCGCTACCGATAGAACTGGTATATACGGGCTCACCCATATATTCCAATATGTGTTTTACTGATTCAAAAAGCGGCTTCATTTCCGCCTACCATTATGGCCAAACTCCCTGATGCAGCCTTCCTGTTACCTCCGCTGACCGGTGAATCCAATAAAAACATTCCCTGCCTCGTTGCACCTCCTCCTCAGTCTCAAAAATAATATGAGGTGCCGTCGATGACATATCATAATAATATTTCCGGGCTTCCCGAATCTACGGCCTTTAACGAATTTGATATAATTTCGTGGGTAGGCAGTATCTGTATGACTACATCGCACTCTCTATATATTTTTCAGCATCCCTCACACAGGGTTCCCCCTCATTTCTTCAAATAATTTCAATCGTTCTTCTGACACATCGAACTCCTGAAAACAGCTTTTACCTGTTTTCTTGATAATATTGGCGACCATAGGCAGCGCATTACTCCCAATCCCAGAAACCCTATACAGTTCTCTATCCGCCTCTTCATTTTTTCATTACCTCCACCTCCTTAGGTTATTTTATTAAATCGTATCATTTATATATATAATTGTAAAACTTTATACACTTTAAATAGATTTTCATCAAAAAGCATCTTTCATGATGCTTTTTCTTATATTATCTAAATTATTTAAAATATCAATTATTTGTTATTTGTTATTGATATTTTTAGAACTTAAAGTTATTATTATAATTACAATTGTTCATGTAATTATATTTTTCTTATTATCTATGAGGTGAATTATGATTACAGCCGATTTTAAAAACGTGACACAGAAACTTGATTTACATTTTTAAAACCTATGGAGAACGATTCAATGAAGGCGATATTGTTTTCATTCGAAAAGAAAGGGCCGACACGCTCTATCTTATTGAAAGAGGCGTGATTCGCGTCTATTTGCCTTATTCCGACGGAACGGAGCGAACACTTTTGTTACTTTTCCGAAAATACGATCATAGGAGAAGATGCTTTTTACCCACCTTCCGAAAGAATCGTTTGTACCGATTCACTTACTAAAACCGAAGTTTATAAATTATCTGCCAAAAAGCTGATTCAGGAAGCCTCCGTTAACCAATACTTAATAACGGAAATACTGGTCTTATTTCATGTATAAAAATATCCCTTTTGCATAGTTGGATTTTTACGCTCAATTTCAAAAAGAACGAGGAAAAATTAGCTTGCCTTCTTTATACGCTTTCGCTCTCCAATACTTCCGTAGAATTGTCTCATCATCAAAATGGCTTCTGTAACCGGCATGAGTCGACAATCCCGCATATTCTGAACTCGTTTGTAGGATTGGTATCAGTCAAATACAAAACTAAAAATCCTGGATCAGGAAAATCTGCGTTCGATTTTCAAAGATAAGTGCTTCTATTAATATTTTGTTCATCCGATAACATATAATCCTTTATTACGATGCATATAGCGACTAATTTACAGTCGCCGTCTTTGTCTTCCTGACTACAATACAGTATACACGCCTCCTTTATGTTGTTTATCCGAATCCTTTTCTATTGAATTTGAATCTTTTACAAATGTCGGGATCTAACCAATCAAATTCGTTCCTTACCCTGTCTCTCAAAAGATATGAATGAACCTCTTGTTTTAATCTGTATGCTTTTCTTGAGTCATCGGAAATCCGTAAGATCTCTTCTAACTTAACAAACTCAGTATCCGTTAATCTACGAGGGTGTCTCATGAGTATTCTTCGTTATCTCTTTAACATGGCTGAATAGCGTACCGACTTCTTTGTTCACGTTTTTCCAACTCGTTCTACCGCCCAATCCACTAAACGGCAACATGCTAACGGTCACACGCACGATGTGCATGAGGAAACAAGGTTTTCCATGACAAGCCTAAATTGCGAGAGACATATCCACTCATAATAAAGCGAACCTTTGTCTTGCCTTCCGGCTATAGGATGAGAAATAGCGACATAGGGCATTCGTATCCTTCTTCGGTAACACTCAATAACATTATGGCTATCGGTGCGGTTAAGATGACCCGGCATTTCTGCCCGGCTGCATTGCCTCCTAAACTCATCTATGCCTCAAGACGTCGGCAATTCGTTTGGGTCGGGAAATAGAAATAAAGATATCAATATCGAATGACGGTAGTTACAGAGACACAGCAAGCTCGATCGATAGTCGTATAGTTCAGTCCCTTATGTAGTAGGCGAAATATTTCAGCAATGGTAGTCATACCTAATTGTTTGTAACGCTGAATAGGGATTTTCCTCTGAAAAATGAATGAGTACATTGAGGGCAAAGAATACTCTACGTTGCTTGTATTTTAGACACAAATATATAAACCATGGATGCTGCCTGAAATTTATCGTATCGGACTCGATAGTCGCTATGTATTTCGTAGTATGCCCGCAATAAGGGCAGGTGCTCTGTAACAGGAAGTATCACTCATAGATTAATGAATTATCTTTCCGGTAGGAATGGGTAATCATTCCCTTTAATATTGAAGAAGGTTGTATATAATCATTAGTAGGCTATGAGATCGCATCCTTTCTTTAGGGCTTGGACACTTTATTGTAAAAGCATGCGAGCCTCTATGCTTTTGATAGTTGCTAAAAATAATGCTGAAGTCAGCACCTATTCGTGCTGACCCCAACTATTATTATAGAACTCTATGAGTATAAATCTATCTTTATTATCACGCTATGATATGTTCAAATATTAAAGGACTTAGACAGAGTTCTCCATCTAAGTCCTTTCATTTACTAATGATCTCCTTTCTCATATACGAGGGGTTGATAATAGTCAGCGTCGTTTCGCATGATTTGACAGGACGGTATGGGCAGGGAATTCATAGGGGTGGTGGAGTTCATGCCGCCTGTAAAGTAGTTGGGCGTCAGGATCCTGCAGGAGATGAAGGATCCCGTCCGTACCGGCCGCGGCATGGCAATGGTTTTGGGCGTAATGTTCAGTTCTTTCATAGCTTCGTAAATGTAGTCGATGACGCTGCGTGTTTCATCCGTCGAGCGTGCGCGAATGTTGCATGTACCTCACTCATGTCGAGTTCAAAGCGAGCTCGAGGATATCGCCATGTCGTCTGCTACCTACTGAATGCGTGCCTTCTTTTCTCTCGTATTTCGCTTTGTCGGCTCGCGAATGTTTAGGGGTGACTTGTGCTACGGACTGGTTGGATCAGCTTGCACCAATATAGCCTTCCTTTCCTTCCGCCATATCCGGCGTTTCCGTCTCTGTCGAAGAGATTCATGAAGTCTACGGGCCAAAAGGGTCGGATTGAGAAGGACGCCTTTGGCACTCATGGGATGGGCACTGACGCCGTGAATGGTTACGACGATGTACCGGCGTTGAAGGTTTCATAAACAACTTCACCCAGTTCGCACGAGTCGATGGTAGTAGGCAAAGTCTACGGAAAACGAGAGAAATCCATGTTCTTAGACCCGTAGAGCGCACATTCTTTCATCGGGTACGAAGGCTACGTAAAATATCGCCGTGGTGAGATTTGAGTCGCTTGCCAGGTGTGCACGTCATGACATTGGCAGGCCGCCTTGTTATCCGAACCGACGCGCTCGTTCTGTCGGTGACAATAAGCTCTGCCCTACATAAGGCGCAATTCAGGATGTTCAGTCGCCTCATGACCAAGTCTCGATTTAAACAATGTCGCCACCGTCAGTTTTCTACCGTATGGCGTGAACGACAGGCGATGTTGACATCTATCGTGTCCAGATGAGCGCAAACGATGGCCGGTGCCGATTTTTATTCGGTCTCCCAGGCGTGCGAAGACGTCCCAAGAACGCAGTGTTCACTTAAAATGTAAATCGACAAGGCTACGATCTCTTCACATTCTTTTTGTAGAGTTTAGCCATGTCCCACTGCCCTTTTTGTGCTAGAACCTGCGTGCCGCCGTCTGGTTCACTTTGAGACGGTACTCCGATATGCGGTAAAAACTCGTTCTGTTAGTCTTGTGTTAAAGTCTTTCATATTCTTTCCTCTTTCATACACCGGGTACAGTATTTTCTGTATAGAAGTGCTTTGATGAAATGAATAGAACATTTGACGCGGATACTATAGTCCGCCTGGAAGCCCAAAGGAACACCACGCCTCCAGAGACAGCGGTACAAGGTACGGTCACGAACAGAAGCGCAATGCGTACGAAGCATAAGGCTGCCTCAGCGTACCGACACCGGTCTTTTGTGCATTTTCAAGGCAGCCGATGGATCAGATCGAGGGCATAAAGGCAAACATGGGCGTACATGCCAGCACGAGCCGGAGTCATACTAATACCGAGACGCCGCCTGAGCCAGCCCGGGTGCAATACCGCCTCACAGGCGAGATGGGCACGAAGATAGGCAATGCCACACACTCGAGCCGAGGCGGGCAGAGCAGGGTTCAGTAAGGCACGACGAAGACGATGATACCGAAGACCGTAACCTAGCGGCGGTAAGGCGTCAAGGATTTTCAAGACCCGCCACATATGATGGCAGTACGAGAGCCCCTGTTGGACGCGCACGAAGGCATACATGAACTGGCACGTAAAGAAGTGCAAAATTACAATGAGCTGTACCAGTGTATGTAATGTATCGCTCACATAGACTCGTCGCGTAGCCTTGAGCTCTAGAGCTGCCGCCCAAGATACCGAATACAATGCCCGGTACGGCAGCAAGCAGAAAGATAATGGCTACAGTACTGGACTGCATGCGACGGGAGCCTCGAAGCTAGTAATCCTGCTCGGGTCATTGCCGCGAAGATAGAGTCTTCCGCCAAAGAGCCGCAAAGAGTCCGCTGACAAGCATCAAAATGAGAACGAAGGACGCAAATGTAGAAGGCTCTGTTTTGCTTAGGCGTAACGACATCGATAGCATCTTCCGAGACGTCATAATATCCGGCATCCAGAGCAAGCCTCACGGCACCACGGTTCGGTAATCCGTTACCCACCAGCAAACGGCACACAGACACCGTCGCCGCTCATGAGAAGAAGTAGTTACATAAAAACATTGATTTCGTAGCTGTCAGTCGATGAGTTGAGTCGCCGCCACCAGGAAAATCCCTGGATAACTGTCGACACGGACGGCGACAGAAGCTGGCTGTAAAGCTCCGGCAATGGCAGGAAGCCCTTGCAACGCGGCCAGGGACGCTCATCGATGCGAATAGATAGCCGCCATGATGATCATATAGCCGCCATCGGGATGCTAAATGGCTGAGCGCATACCGACGACGATGACAATAGGTGTTAAGAGAAAACTTTGCGTTACGGCCAGAGCTTCTTTTCAGGCCCAGTGGGCAGAGCCCGACCCCCGTGCGACGCCGATACCCACGGCACGCCATACACCATGGCACAGGCGTGCGGAAGCCTCGCAAAGTTGCATGACCATCTTTAGCCAACAGGGTCGCCATGTCGACTGCGGGCCAGCATATTGGTAATCGAATTTCTTTACCTGTTGTGGGATGAATGTATCCGAAATGAATTTTGGAGATTAAATTGATACGACACAGGTATACAACAGCATGGTAATGTCAATACGGTTACCGATGCGCCCATGGCACTGAGGATATTGTGTACCCTGCACTTGTAATGCTGTCGTTTGAGTTTTCTTTGCGATATACAGGTCCTCCTCTAAAACAAATTTGCACCTGTCGTGTTTCTTTATAGTAGTAGTCACGTATTTTCGTCGTATGTGCTTTTATGAATATGCATGACTGATACCTATACCATGACAACGTTGAGGTCCCTTTCATCTTGATATACACCCTTCATGGTAAACTATTTTAGTACGACATATGCGCCTATAGCTCAGGGATAGAGCACTGTCTCTGAACCGCGCAGGTTCGAATCCTATGCCATATGCAGACAAGAAGAAATGATTAAAATTTATTGCCACGGTCTTCACCATACCAAAAAAGGAACTCTCTGTCCTGTATGCACAAGTTTGCTTCAATATACAAGGGAACGAATCGCTCGTTGTCCTGATGTGGAGACACAAAGACCTTCTGTGCTTTTATGGAAGACTCATTGTTACCACCGACACGACGTGAAGAAGGTCATAGCTGAGATAAATTCGGCATGATGCTTACTGTACCTGTAGCGACATCGATCATTTATACTTGGTCCATGTACAAGTTGAAAGGTGGTACATAAAGATTAATCCCACCGGCCTAAAATAGATATGAAAGTTCTGACCGTGAGTCGGCTTTATCGATTTCTAATAATTTTCGTTCAATGGCAATGGCCTTACAAATATCCGAAGTTTCGCATTTTTCTCTATGATCACTGGGCGGCTGGGAATGGAAAGGTATAGCGACCGTCATGAAACTGCAGTTTAAAGTGAGGTTTCTTCATCAATAACGGTAAAGCCTAAGTCTTTAACCGAGCTTGTTCACTGCTGTTCATGCGGCAACCCCGCCTGAAGAGGTCACGAATACTGCGAGCTATTTTCACCTTCACCGACACGCGATATTTTGCAGCCTTCAATAAGCGTATAAGGGCGTGACGTTTCTATAGCGGTTCTTTACTTGGGATAAGAATACTGTAAAGAAGGTCATTGGTCTCACACTGTCGTGAACTTTCTCACCGCGGCAGTAAAAGCCTCCTCTGCCGCACTGTCCGCCAAGGAGGCCGTCATGGCATCCAAACGGGCACGTATATAGTTTTGGAACCCAATTTCTGTACCTGGTCGCTGGTTTCTTTATTTTCCTGATTAAAGGCTTCCATGTACAAGTCGAGTTGTTCTTGTGCCTGAGGTCTTCCGTGCAAACCTTGCAGGCTTTGTTGTCTTATGGCTGTTAACCCAGTTCCAATTATAGTCGGATACGTCCACCGAGGATGAGCATATTCCAGATGTCGGCAATAATGGCTTACGCCGGCTTTACCGTCACGATAGTCCGCCGGAGCGTGACGACGGTAACGGGTCGTACCGGTATAGTGCTGGCATAGCCGTTGTGCACGTTATTTTCATGTGTTGTTCACGCAGCACCCAAGACGTATTTCTTTGTCTGTTTTTTACATGCGCCAAGTTTTTAGCCAGTAATCTGAGGACAACTCTTCCATGTTTTCCGACACCCGATAGACAACGGGAAGATTCATAGTCGGCGACTGTTCATACAGCTACAGCCATGTCTTCATAGCTTCTTCAACGATGTACCATCATCTACGGTATCTTTGTTTCCATACAAGTACGTACAATATATGGCTTGTTTCTGACGGCAGACTGCGTAAAGGAATCGACCATCCGTTGTATGAACCAAAACTGTTTAGTCTCGTCTTTGTCGATATAGATGAATCACTTACACTAATTATTACCCTATCTTCCAAACGACGAGCACATCTACCTTAGAGTCCATAAATGTTTTAAAAGAAACAGTCGTGTTTCACAGTACCTTATTTCCGTCACTTTATGGTGTATTCCAGATTTTCAAACTGTGTAATGAGGACTCCTGTAATCCTCTCTAATGAGTTCGATAATATCCCTTTGGTTACCGACTTTTAAGGTAACTCGTACTGAATAAGAGCATGACCGTCACCTTCGTTTTTTTCCGTCGTCTGCGGCTTGTATGCGTCACATGTATTTGTATATCTTATATGACATGTTTGTTATAATATTTGTGCGAATATTCTCATATTCTGAAGAAAAAAACAGGCACCTCTGAGGCCTGCCTTGTTTTATTTCTTAAAGTTCGCCTTCTGGGCCGGTATCAAGGATATCCATGATGGAATGAAGAAAGCTGTCCTACGGGCTTAGAGAATTGAGGAGCTTGTCGTTTTCGTGTAAACATATTGGTAAGCATCTGCTTCGTTACATCCCAATAGCGGCATAGCCGATAAAGTACGTGCCCCGCACCTTCACCGGGATTAGAGAAGGTGCGTTCAGCATGGACGATTTTGTGTTCTTCCCGTCTCTGTTATCTTGAGCCATCACGTGTAGCCTCAGGTTTCGGTCATCTTCCACCCATTATCGCTGAATTTATGGCGTCCGATAAATTTTTCCCGCATCGTCGGCACGCCATGCATGTCGTGAACGTATTTTTACAAAGGCATAGGACCCGTTAATAGTGTCTGGCCTTCATCTCCGATGATCCCAGCTTCTCAACACCCGCCTTTTCAAAGGCGGTCAAAGTCGATAATGGCACGGCCTTCAAAATAACGGAAGCTCCTGAGTTTGCCGATTAATTTTACGCATGTAATATCCGTCATCTGTCAACGACCATATACGTAACAGCCGGGTCTAGCATGAACGTGGAGAAACAGTCCGCCTCGTAGTGGGAGCATCTTATCACCTTAATGCCTTGGAAGTCTTCCACCTTCGGCTTTTTAGCACCAACCCAAGCTTTATCGCTAAACCCAAGAAGTTAGCTTTATCGGCACGAATATTCATAGACCGCTTAATAGTCTTGAATACGGTCTGCCATATCGGCAACGACTTCTTGCTTCCTTATCCTGACGCTTTAATTTGCTAAATAAATCTACGGCTTCACTTTTGCATCTTATACATCTTGAGTTCTTGCAAGCAATTTAATCGCCATCATTTTCTCCTTTACGAAAAATGAAAGCAAGCATCAATTACGCCATTATACCATTCATAAATGTGAAAGAACAGAAAAGCGCTATGCCTTTGAGCATAGCCTTCGTTTATCTACTATGTAATTTCATCCAGTTTTTGTAAGCGTTCAATTCGTTCCTGTGTCGACGGATGGGCCAAAAGGTTTCAATACCGCTACCAACCCGTGCTAATGATACACATGTGTAGCCGTCGACCGTAGCGCCGGGCATCTATAGTTATAGGTATCAACTGCCAAGGCGTCGCTGCCAGATCTCCGTTAGTCGCCCGCATCGTCAGCCAGTATATTCACGAGTTCTTTGAAACGGCTAACTGGAACCATAGCCGCCAAGGGGCGATAATGATGGAAGCGAGCGTCGATAATACCGCCACCGCCGCCGTTATCAATCATTATCGCGGCCGCCGCCGAAAATAGCTGCCACTGCAATATATTATAAATAGGATACGGCTGTGCAAAGGTGGCCACAATGGTGCTGATGAGAATATCACAGTGTTTGATGAGACATGCGGAGCCAACACACCGCGAATCTTCATTGTCACATGGTCAAATTCCCTTCCGTAGCCGCCATGTGGGAAGGACTGTCGCAAAGGCGTTGGGGTGTATGTCAAGCGATAATGTACTCATGGAACGGGTATGTCAGTGCCATGCAATCCTACAATATATATGGTTGTCGACCATGGCATTTATATACATACGCATCACCATAGAATCACGAACCAATAGGAAAAGACATTGATCCTTATGGCAAAACCAGAGGTAATGTTCTGATCACCTCACATAACCCAGGGCCAAAATGACACCCATGAGGGTCATAAAAATACGGTCTTGTTCATAGTCATCTTCAATTATAAAGTCGCGTTGGGTTAAACTTATATTCATATTATACGTAAAATCAGAAATAAAAGCTGACTTTCTTTGTAATGAAAAAGCCTGTATAATAGGGCATGATATTTAATTGCCTACCTGTCTTGCTGTGTAATTCAACGAACCGCCTGAGCTCAATTCTTTCTGGGAGGCATGTTAGTTGAGGCGGAAGGGTTGGCGCGCTGTAGAAGGACAACGTATGCTACTTGACGATCGAGTACCTTGGCATCACTTTCTTAGAACCATGCCTTCCGGCAGGTGTTACCCAAGAAGAGACCGCTTCTGGGATAGGTGAAGGTAATGCCAAAGTTTTCAAGTCATACATGAGTGTATGACGTCTTAGAGTTTGTTGGAACTGTAGCTACGTGTTTGTCCAAGTCGAACATATCCATGGCTGGCTGAGGTCTGAAAGAGTCTGTTCTGTTTCTAATTGACTATTGATAACTCAATCATCCAGCGATACTGGAAACCGGCATTGAGAACGTAACTGAGAAGATAATATCATTCCTGTATCCGCGATTTCGGTCGCACGCGTTCGCCTCATAGCTCACCGTACGGATTATCTTCAATAACGGAATTTCGTATTATCATAATGTCCATAACCGCTGGCGTGTTCTAAAGCACGTAAACACCGTCGGGTTCGGAATTGGGAACATGAGGTAATCGCTGTCTGAAGCAATGAGTGCCAATGATACTTTTCGTCCGTCGGTATTGATAAATTTCGAGTTCAGTTTGAATGCAGCATATTCGGCTGGCCATCCACATGATGTTGTCTTATAATGGAAAATCTGGCTCATTAGTGATAAGCCCTGCTGAGAGCCGGCTGTAACGACCAAATTCAAAAGTACAGTCAATATCAAGGCTGATTTCATGTGTTTCGCAATTTTTCACGTAAGGGATTGTAGCTCTGTCGCTGTACTGCTTGGCGTCCTTCTTTCTGAGGATTTCCTTTCATTTTCCATATCCTCAATGGGAACAATTCGAGAAGACCGCCGGCAAAGGAAATAATTTCGGCATAGTAGTGAGTTTAAGCCGAATTTACAAGCGAAGACACACATCAGAGAACTTCATACAACAATCACTCTTTAATAAAATAAACGCATAACTATGATTTGAGTGTATCATAGATATACGTTTAACGCAATCATGTATGTGCTGAAAAATGAATAATACCTTTATCGACTTTCAGCATCGACTAATTCATGGATGAAAACTTTTCTCATCCTCAGCCGTTTATAAAACGCAGAGTTACGGTTTTCCAAACATCGCCGGACCAGTCGAGAATATGTGTTCCACTCGCCCGTATTGTCGCGTAAAAGTAGGATTATTACCGATATTGGATACGGCGGGCCATTCTTTCCGTCCAAGACGACACCGGTTACTATTTACACCGTCGGGTGGTGAGCTGCTTTCGGGGAATACATTCGCCGTAGGAACTTATAGTCCTCCTCGCCGATCGCCTGATACAACTGCCCGAAGTTCAAACGGTCGGCCCAAGTACGGTGGCCTCTTGCATTTCTCCTTTGCTATGAGTCCGCGTATGACGGTTGAACTGATTGTGTAGTGGATGAGGGGTCAACCAGTGTCGAGGACACGATGGAATATGGATGTCCTAGATTGCATGAGGGTTTCACTCGGCCGTCTTTTACCGTACGGTAAAGTTCGATGGCTCACGATAACTCCATTTGATGATATACTAATCAGACAGGGTGCAACTTAAGGCTGGTTGAGTGTTCTCGCGTCATAGGCAACATGATGAGACCGTCAATGCCTACGGACCGTAAATTTCATTCTATCAGGTAAGCCTTTGCCATTTTTATGGCCGAGACCGCTTTCGCGATGAGCTGGCGGTGAGTGTACCAGCGTCGGAAGATGCAGTCGTCGCCTTCAGACATAAGTTGTTTCCATGACCTTGACGATGCCGATATGGGATACCGCCGAAGGTTCCCAAGGCGATGACGGATGTTCGGGCAACCGGCTGCCGCCCAATGGGAGCATGTCTATATTCTACCCCCCGCCGCTAAACATTTTGCGGCCTTTAGAATATGATGGATATGGCACCGACACCGACCATGACATGGCAATGGGTCAAATCTGAAACTACTTCATCGCTTCGGCACCGTCCGCAAAGGGTACGGGATTACCTTGTGTGCGCGGTACTACCTGTCCTTTCGAGCAGGTTAATGTCGCCATACGCGGTGCAATGCTGCATCGACGGAAGAAGATACTTTCTTCGGCGCCACCCTGGAGAGCAAACCGCCTACCACAGAAAAGTTGCCCACACCCGCAAGAGCCCGGCTCGGGGCTAATTCGCCCATCACGAAATGAGCGAGCTAACATGTCCCTTGAACAAATTCAACGAACGGCTCGATACCCGCCATAGGCCGAAGTTTTACGTGGCATCAATGGAAATGTCCCACAGGCAACCAACTCCTGCCCAAAGCAATTATAGGCCTAACCCAAGATATTTAATGGCCAGGTCACTTGGCTGGTTGCTCGCACCGATAAACTCTTGCATGGCCCTAATCTTCTTTGACAGGTGTAGCGGTACGTCACTTGCGAAACTACCGCTCCCGTATAGTCTCCGTATCCGTCGTAAAACTGAATACGTGAACTCGGCACGATAGGCCTGTCATCACACACTCGATAAGGCGTGCTGCCTGACCGAAAACCCCGGCAAAAACGCCGTTGCTGATCCGCTGGCGCCGACCTCATACCGAAAGGTCGCACCCGCCACCACATCGCATGGAGGCGCGACGGTCAAATGAAACTTCTCCTCAGCTCTTCCGGATTCAAGGAGGATCGTTTCATCCAAATCTAGACTTGTTACGGTACAACCGGCTGCACTGAACAAAGCCTAACGCTGAATACTGTACATGGCATTGACATCTATATCCTTGGAGCAGCTGGAGTCGTGACCCCTGCATTGCCTCACTGTGTGCTTGCCATCAGCCTCTAATACGATTGAGCGTGTAACTGATGTAGCTGCCCAGAAACCATGTCTGGTATTTCAAGCATCTCCGTGTAAAGAGACCTGGCTATACAGACCGCCTCTCAGCAGAGTTCTATTCATGTGACTGTGACATGCCCTTATCTTTACTAAGTATGTTTCCAAATTGTTCGAACTGATTGGACGAGTTCCCGCATCAACTAAAGCAGGTACAAATGCAAGGTATGCCTGTCGTATTACTGAATCCTAGCGAAACCGCAATCCGTGGCAATGGCCATATATGCACTTTCATGACGGTGATTTCTTCTGCCACTTCCAAAAAAAGATCCTCAGATTTCTCCTGTTGCAGGCAGTCTTGAATAATATATCTAGTGTCGCAAAATGAGCATTGACATGGGTGGTCACCGTTGACTGTATAGTCCCCAAGAGCTTTTTTCTCTGTCTCACCTCTATCTGACTGGATCCGTCGCACTGAGAATGATTCGTCCCGCCCAAGCTTCTACATCCGAAGGGCAAGTTATGTTGAGCATTCTTCGATGAAAAGAATTTATTGTCATTAACATTGTCACACGTCGAGATGGTATAATTTTCCTTGGTTTTCAGCCAGAGGGACAGAGCCGCCACACCCGCACTACCGTCGGGACCGATATGCGGTTAAAAGAAAGGAATCGTTGTTCAAAAGAGTCTGCACCCTGGAGTACCATCTATAATCTAATCCTTCTTCCCAATGCCGCAAAACGATCTGATTCTGTGCCGTATTGAGTGATCTATCTCTTTAAATTGAATCTGCGGTAGTTAGTGACATACCCAACTTTTTACCCACTTGATGCTGATATACCTTTGCAGCCTTCTTAAGGCAAGAGTATTTTTCTTTCTTCATCCATCCGAAGAGTCTACGTATACAGTCAGCCTCGCAAGTCGCCCGTAATCCGGGCATCCGTAAATGGTCACAAAAACGCCGGATGGGATCCTTAATTCCTGCAGGATGACAATGAGACACTTCCTGCTGACAAATTCCTGTATTTTGATGCACTGTATTCTACAGAGCCTCACTTTATATTAGCCTTATTGAAATTATCACTATTTCAAAGCTTCCTACTTCGTCGCCTTTATACGTGTAGCCGTCACGGTAAGGCCAGTATCTGAATTCCAGCCACTTTGACATCAGTCTTGAAGGTGTAACTTTTAACGGTCATCATGGTTACAATGCCATGGATGAGGAACCTTTGACGTACTGTAATCTTGCCTTCCTTAACGTAAGAACTGAAATCGAGTAACCCTTCGTGCCAATAACCTTTGCGACTCGCAGACCGATAAGCAATATTTTCTGTAACTTTGTCGAGCATGCCTTAATAGCCGCTTCCACGTTAATCACCATAGCGGTACGTACGCAAGCCGACGCTTCCTTTTTCCGCCACGGCGAGCCGCCGTATCGACTTCCATTAAAGCCGATAACCATGTATTGGAGGCCGACGCCAACATATCCGATTCCGTAATGGCCTCACGCTGGCTGAACGATAACGCACCAACGCCCCAATCACAAGGAGGGACTGATGAATTGACAGAACTCGGCCGTCGCCCTGATGTCAAGCGGATAGTTCTTCATCTTATTGGAATCTATTGGAATAGATCATCCAAGGTAATTGATTGAAGCAACGGATGAGCGTTTCTTCAGTTCGTTTTTCCGTTACGGAATCGACGTTCATCCACATTGTTGAGTACCGGTTTATGGTATATCATTCATTTGAGAATTCTACGGCGGCGATGGCTCCGCGGCACCACCGTCCATAGTGCACCCGCTGCATGTGCTGGCTTGGGCGAGGATGGAATCGCCGACGCGCAAGGTACCGAGAACGTGCTACCGTCGCGCCTTGTCGTGAGGCGAGCCATAACAACGCCTTCGCCGGACGATCAGGGTTAGCCCAAAGTCCGATACTCCGCGAGACGAGGATGTCTCCAATGTCGAGGTCTCGTTTCAAAGAGTCAACGGAACCATGGTATCGCCGCCCCGCCTTAACGATGTACCATCCTTCAACCGCTGTATAACGCTGCTCGATTTATTCTCTTTATCACCCGACATTACGCCGACGGGACATCTGCTGATTTATAATACGATTAATGACCAATGGTCTGAGTATAACACTGTCATCGCCAATATTTTATGAGGGATTTTAAACCGTAACCTGGGCACTGCGACGCTTGACGTAAATGTCGTGACCGCGTAATCCATGAAGGTAATCTTTTTGCCTTCATAACGCACTTGATAAGCCCCGATATGCGAATACCGCTGGCCTTCATGACCTCGTAACGTTTGTTTTGCGGATAGCGTCGAAGGCCCCATGGCCGATGCAATCCAGCGTACCTGTAACCGGGACGAACGGTATCGGAACATACCTTCGATCGTCGATCTCTCCGGCGGAGCCCCAGCAATACGCTGGGACCATCGGTACAAGAGGCTGCATCGTAGCCGACTGATTGCGATACCGCCCAAGAGAAGATGACTCCGCCCACCCGCGTTCGGCAAACCTTAACCGTAATCGTCGTAACTAAATGGATCTGTGTACCTTCTTCCAGTTATTCACGTAACCGCGTTGACCATACGCCCTTACGCCTTTTCTTGTTCCCACCCTTACCCAACGCATCAATGGAGATCTCTAGATCGACCTCGGCACCTGCCGCCATGACTGCCTTTGCTATTACGGTCATTTTTCCAGGTTGTTCTCTCACCCGCCTTGCGCCGTCCGAAGTGAAGAATCGTCCGTTTTGTTTTACCGTTTTGGTCTGCCTGACGATATCTTCAGGTTCTTACGGTGGCTGTCCGGACGATTGCCCTGGTAGTCTGACTGCTGGAGCGTACATGATCGTTACGGCCATGCATTGGCCAGCTGCGAACCGCGCAGGCTGTCGGCCGCGATTGCCGCGAGGGACGAGCATTGTTGCGGTTATCGACGGTTTCGCTGGACGCTGTTAACCCGCCCCTGGGCAGGCATCGCTGTTCGTTACGCCTGTCTTCGCCCTTAGTGTTCGTCACGTTGCGATGTATGGCGTTGTTCCTGCTGCTGTTCTGCCGACGCCCACGACGTTCACCAGTTACTGTGCCGTGTGTAAGTGTTTGTCGTACTGCGGCATTATCTCCTGTCTGAGTTGCTGACTGTTTCTGCTGCGGTTGTGCCGGCTTGAATCGCCTTTAAATGTTGTATCCAGACGGCCTTCATCTTATTCATCGCGCCTGCAAATTGACGCTTTATATTTGTTTGCCGCCCAGCTGACTTTCGTCTGTACCTGCATCTTTGCCACCACATTCATACCTCTGCACTTATTCCATCTCCCACTGCCTTTACTATTGGCTGGCAAAGCTCTTGTTTGCTGGGCGATTACGCTGTCTGTGAGCGTCCTAAGCATAGCCCAATTGCTTTGAGTACGTTTTCAATTACATTTAGCAGCCATGTGTGCTGAATCGGGTTATCGTTCTATCTGTAGGAATTGCTGGGTCACTCTGCTAGAAAAACAACAGGCCTGTTTCTTTATTTGCTGCCCTGCAGCCTGAGACCGCATATACTGTCTTGCTGGTCGTTTATGTGCCAAACCGACGAGATCTAATACTTTATCGTCATTATTCCAACTCCTTGCGGAGCTGATCATATTCTCAGAAACGGCTTTTTCAAAGATCGTTCTGAACTCGATGTTCTTGATGGCTTTTCAAGACATGCTGGTCGGGTACAGATAGCGGCACTGGACCTGATTTTGCCGGGTCTGGCTGATTTCACCCGTATCTTCTCAAAAGGAAATAATCCAAGTAATTTTTTTCGGCTTTTGCTCCTGGCAA
>BNJV01001258.1_pt1 | contig 30730 bp, 49 predicted proteins | sample 8540591 | NCBI WGS metagenome assembly BNJV01 (sample SAMD00202457, study PRJDB9452) | human saliva metagenome | host: Homo sapiens | reverse complement strand
TTGCTGGCATGGCTGAAAGTGGGGAAAAAGTCTAAGATTGATAATTTGAAAATTTTCTGTGGATATTACAACAACAACGGACATTATGGAAAACTGGGGATCCGAAATCAATCAGAGGGAAAGTTCTCTTAGAAATTGTCGGAAATGGCGGAAAAGTTGTTCCGAGAGATAAATATGTACAATGTAATGAGTCAGGATCTACAATCAGGGTTTTTGATACCGATTGGGATTACAGATGAAAATGAACTGATTTTCGACGGAAAAAGGGAAACTGGTGGACAGACCGCTTGACTCGTATTATAGGATTTTTGATAAAGCAGAATTTTTATAAAGAATGAGAATGGAAAATTGCCACTTACAGTGAATGGAAAAATTGAAGGCAGGAAATTATGAAATTGACGGGAATATAAGTTCGCAGTTTATTACTGGACTTTTTATATGCCTTGCCACTCTTGGACGGAGATTCAAAGCTGACTATTAATAAGAATCTGGAATCTAAAGGGGTATATTGATTTAACATTGGAAATATTGAAACTGGCAGGAATTGAGATTGTGAATAGCATATTATAGAGTTTCGATATAAGAAATCAGATTTATAAACCATTTGATTATACTGTTGAGGATTATTCATAGTGGCGTTCTGGATTGTGGCTGGAATAATTTCTGCAAACAAGGAATAATGAGTGAAATGCCTGCATGTGAATAAGAACTCGCTGCAGGGCGACAGGGAAATAATAGAAATTGTTGAAAGAATGGGGGCAAATCTTGAGATTTTTCGATGATTATGTGATTGTGAAGCCATCTAAAACTCAAAAGGTACAGTAATTGATATTTCGCAATGTCTGATCATTGGACCAATTTTGACTGTGCTGGGACTGCTTGAGTGAAAGGGGAAACCAGATTATTAATGGGGAAAGATTGAGAATAAAAGGAGTCAGATAGAATAACTTCGATAAAGAGCTGAGCTGAATAAACTTGGAGCAGATGTGGCTGAGAGAGGGACAGCTTTAATTATTCAAGGTGTAGAGGTTTACAGGCGGAGTTACGGTGAATGCATGGAATGACCATAGAATTGCAATGTCGCTTGCGTTGCTTCAACAAGATGTGAAAAAGGAAATAATTCTGGAAGAGGGCTGAAAGTGTCAGAAAATCTTATCCGCATTTCTGGGATGATTTTTATGTGAAAATGGGTGGAGAAGATTGAGGTTATTGAAGTAGAATCCAGAAATTATAAGGAGCGATGGGAGCACAATTTTGGAAAAACTATAAAAATATCAATTTTTGAGCGAATCGCATGGTAGCGCAGTGAGGATAAATATTGACGGAATTCAGCGGAACAGGCTGGATTTAATTTTATTTCAGAAGGAAATGAAAAGAAGGGCACCGGGCAGAACAAGCTTAGTACTCCGAGGAGTTGAAAAAGATGAGTTTGAGATATTAAGCGGATTTTGTAAATGGAAGGAACTGCAGGACACCAATAGCAATGATGATGTGAAATAGACAGAAATCAGAAGGATTACGGTGAAATAGCCAAAAAGCCAAGACCGGGGCATGCAGACTGGTCAGGAATGAACAGATATAATGAGCTCTAACGATATAAGAGAAAGTGGATCATTTTCAGGAAGAATAACGACTTCTCTTGTATTTGCAGGTGCAATGTCAAAGCAACTTTTTAAAAAGGAAGGATATTTCTGTTGCAGCACACATTAAATCAATAAAGGATATTGAAGACAGGGATATTGAGGAAAAGGGATATTACAGAAGAAAATATTGAAAAACTTAGAAATATGGTACTTCCAGTTTTTGAAGAAAAGAAAATTTCGAAATGGAAGAACTAATATTAAAAGGCAAGGGAAGATGGTGATTCTATTGGCGGTGTGATAGAAGTAATGGTAACAGGTATTCCGGCAGGAATGAGAACCCCTTTTGAATCAATGGAAAGTGAACTTTCAAGAATGATATTTTTCAGTTCCTGCAACCAAAGGAATTGAATTTGGTGCCGGATTTGATATTGCACGAATGACAGGGCATGAAGCAAATGATGAAATGTGTTATGATGCAGATGGGAAAGTGAAATCCTATACAAATAATAATGGCGGAATAACTGGTGGAATAACAAATGGAATGCCATCAGTTTTAAGGTGCAATAAAACCACCTGCATCAATAGAAAAAGACAGAAAACAGTAAATCTGGAAACAAAGATGAATGATTTTTAGAAGTCAGAGGTACGACATGATCCTGTAATAGTTCCAAGAGCAGTAGTTGTAATCGAGACAGGCAACAGCAATTGTGATGTTGGACAGATTAATGGAAAGTCATAAAAATCTTGACTTTATAAAAGGTATAAGTAATAAATATTTATGAGAAGATGTAAAGACAAATAAAAGATATATTGAATTAGTTACTATAAATTATAGTATAAAATAATATTTTTAGGAGGACGTTATGGGAAAAATATCAGGATGAAGCAGCTTCTGGAACTTGTAGGCGGAAAGAATAATATAGCTAGTGTTACTCACTGTGCTACAAGAATGAGATTTGCATTGGTTGATGAAACTAAGGCAAGTGTGAAAAATTCGAGGATTGCCTCACAGTAAAGGGGGACATTTACAAATGCAGGGCAATTTCAAGTAATTATGGGAATGATGTTGAGATTTTTACAAGATTTTATTGGGAGTATCAGGAATAGGAATCTGCATCAAAAGAAGATGTGAAAAAGCTGCAATGACTAAGCAACCTTTATTACAAAAGAATGGTTGCACATCTGGCTCGAAATCTTTTGTCCGTGATACCTGCACTCAGTGGCAGGAGGATTAATGCTAGGATTGGGGGAACTTTTACAGGCCAATTTACCATTCTTGGGTGGTAAATCATTTTAAAGAAACTTCTGAAATGGCAAGAGTTATACTGATTCTTTACTGACTGGATAAAGTGGAGCAGTATTTGGTATGTTACCAGTACTAGTTTGCTGGTCAACTGTCGAAAAATTCAAAAGGTAATGAAGCCCTTGGTATTGTTTTAGGGTTGATGTGTGTCAGGAATTATGTGAAATCGCTTATGTTTATGGTAACATGGCAGGAGACAAGTATCAATGTAAAAGATGCGTTTATTAAACGGTAATGAAAATATGGTATTGAAGCGAGGAAAACATATATTAAATTTAGAATTACTAAATTGACATTGATTGGATATCAGGCTAGGGTATTACCGGCACGTTTGCAGGAATAGCAATGTGCTATATTGAAAAGTTTTTAATAAGAGAACTACCTGAAGTATTGAAATTAGTATGGGTACCATTTGTAACATTAATAGTAACTGGATTTTTAACTATACTGTTTATCGGACCTTTTGCAAGAACATTGGGAGAATGGTTAGTTGCAGTATTTGCCTTCCTGTTTAGAACACCTGGACTGAAAATATTTAGGAGCATTACTATTTGGTTCTACTATGCACCATTAGTAATAACAGGATTACATCATACATTTATAGCAGTAGATTTTACAATTATCAGTGCAAGTGGAGGGACATTTATATGGCCTCTGATAGCTTTATCAAATATCGCTCAATCAGGAGCTGTACTTGCAACATATTTCCTTTACAAGAAGGACAAAAAACAGGAATCAGTTTCATTATCAGCAACTGTTTCTGCATGGTTTGGAATTACAGAACCTGCATTAGTTTGGAGCTAATTTGAAATATATGTATCCATTCTATGCCGCATTAATAGGATCTGCAGTTAGACAGTAATATCTACAGGATTGTAATGTATGGCAAATGGAATAGGGTAGGAGGACTGGCACTTGCATTTCTTTCAATTAAATTTGAAGGAGCTCATCAGTTAGGATTCTGGCTTGCAACAATTGCTGCATTTTGGATTATCTTTTGGCTTAACATTCGTATTTTCAAAACAAAACTGAATAAAGAGCTTAGCATAATATAAAATAAAGAGATTGTCTCAAAATATTAAAAATACAAATATAAGATATAAAAATGTATTGACCCCCAAAAAGTTGTATACAAAATTGAAGATGCAGTCAGAGTAAATTAAAAAGAAAGATAAAAATTGAAATATATGGAAGAACTAAAGACAAATAATTCAGAAATTGAAAAAGAGATGTTTAAGAAAATTAAGTATTACCATAAAAATAAGATTATTCTTGAGTAAGGCATTTTATTCAATCAAACATCTCTTTATATTTTCAATTTTTCAAATAATCTGCTATTTCATTTAAAAGTTCTTTTATCCTTTAAAATACTTGTATGTGTGGCATTTTTAATAACCTTATAATTACAATTATTAAAGCTTGAAGTTTTAAAGGGAACCATTCATCGTCAATTCCTGGTATTAGAATGGAATATAAAAATTACCGGATTTATTTCCTATCATCACATAACATTGATAATCAGGTTCACCAAGCGAAATTTACGAAACTGTCACTGGAAGTTTTAAAACTGTCTGACAGAATTTTGCCTAAAAGTATCCTTGAGGATATCAGATATCGGATTGTCTGACAGCTGGCTCCCATGAGATGGCGGAGAAATAAATATTACTTTTCAAGATGATTTAATTTATGAGTTTTTCAGATAATATCTTAAAATTCCTGTTCCCATTGAATGTACAATAAAAATTTATTTTTGATTTCAGGAAGTCCCTGTTTTTTCTCCTTTGTATTTTCCTCTTCTACAGTTTTTGATGCAGATTCAATATTTGGAGCAATGTATTTTTCAGTAATTTCCTCAACTGTATCTTCAGTTGTAGGATATTGTATGTTAATTCCTGAATATCCTTCCTTTTCAAGCGTGTCAGTAATAGCATTTTAAAGTTTTGCTTTTCCATATATACCATGAAAGACGATAACAAAATCCTTATTTTTATCAAATTTCCAAATTTTGCAACATTGTACGGGTGATAAAGAAAGCCTTTTGGTTATCTTTTAATCCTGTAAAAGTTATTATTGTAAGAATAATAATGGCAATAGTCAGTTTTTAAAAATTAAATTTCATATTAAATCCTTTATTTGTTTTTGGAGTTTATAAAATTCAAATATTCCCTTTTTCACCAAGATTTGGGATATATTCATCTACAGAAGCTATAAAATCTGATATTTCCTTTCCCTGTCCTCCTGTAGATATAACATATGATTCGGGTATTTCCTCTTTGTATTTAGCTAATAAGTTCCTTTATTGCTCCGACATTACTGTAAAATATTCCCTGAATTTATCTGAGTGACAGTATTTATTCCAAGAACGGTGGAAGGCTTCTCAAATTTAATTTTAGGAAGTTTTGCAGTATTGTTAAAAAGAGCATTTATTGACAGATTTATACCTGGAATAATGCATCCTCCCATGTAAGTGGAGTCTTTAATCATATCAAAGGTAGTTGCAGTTCCGAAATCAATGATTAAAAGATTCCTGTCAGGATGTATCCTCTTTTGCAGCCAATATATCAGCAATCCTGTCAGCACCCAGTCCTCTTTCCATTCCTTCCAGAATTTTTATCTCGTCATTAATATTATCCAGCGAAATAAAAACAGGTTCAGTGCTGAAAAATTTCTTTCCGAGATATTCAAAACTTCATTAATGTGTGGGAACAACAGATGAAACTACAATATCTGTAACATCAGAAATATTAATTTTTATTTTCGGCAGATTTTTAACATAAAAACAGAGTGTCTTCTGTAAATCTCAAGTCAGTGGGTATACGGAAAGAAGCTCTGATTTCACCATTGTTATCATAGAAAATAGGAACAATGTGTGTGTTTCCTATATCAAATCCTAAAAGCATAAAGACCTCCTATAAAAATTTCGTTATTAAATCGATATATTATAATAATTGTAAGCTTTTATGAAATATTGTGCTTTTAAATAAACAGTTTACATAGGCGATTATGGATAAAAATAACTCCTGTAATAGCTTCTCCTGACATAAGTCCATTTGCAAAAAGAAGAGCATCTGAAGAAAATTTTTCTGAAATCTTTTTGCAATGGAATTAAGAAGTCCTCCTATGAAAACAGGTAATGTAAGGTAAAAAGGAAGGTAAATTCCTATTCCGAAAGTAAGTACGGGAAGATTGAGCATATTCAGTACAAGTCCTGCCAGAAGTCCCAGCCAGAACAAATGTATAAAATGGAATTCCCTTCATTACAGAGGCTACTATTGAAGCTTGAAGAACAATCAGATCACTGTTTTTCCATGGGCCCCAATATTTTTGTAAATATTAAAAGAATATGAAAAACAGGAATGTTATAACAGCTGAACTTACTGCTGCACCAATTATTTCTCCAATAAACTGTTCAAATGGACGGACTTTCATATTGAAACCTGACTTAAAAGTCGTTCAGTATATCTCCTGCAAGTCCACATGCCACTGCAACAATGCAGGCAATAAAGAATAATGTAAGGAGCGTTATGTTTGTTGAAAAACGGAACTTCCTATTTTCAGTCCGTTCAGAAGGCTATTCAAAAAAGAAATTACAAGTATTGAAATTACTGCATAAATTTCCATTGGTTTATACCTGTCTTTCCCTGTGGAATATCCTGCAATTGCGGCACATAAAATGCATATTATAATTACAATTATTGATAAAAATGGAGAAATTTTGTAAATCATTGAAATTATAATAAAAGGCAAAAATTGTCAGAATACCTAAAACAGGAGCTGAATTTATGGAAGATATCTTTAATGATTTTAGCATCATTCTTTGTGTCTGTTTTGTGTTTTTCGGTAACAGTATCTTTATAATTATTGAAATTCCTATACCTATCATAAATCCCATTCCAAAACTGTTTTTCATAATATCAAAAGTCAGCGATGTTTTTAAATTTGGCAATTGGAGCTGCAATAAAATGAATAAAAAGCTCCTCCCAGAAACCAGATAAATGTATTTGTAAATCCAAGAATATATCCGATTCCAAGTAAAAGTGGCGAAACATAGAAACTCAGTATTCCATTTTTAAAAGTGTAGACAGTAGGAATAAAAGGAGCTTTTCCTTTGAAAAACTGAAATCCCTGAAAATGGATATGACAGAACTTATTAGTGTTCCAATTCCTACTACTTTCATGCTGTCCTTATTTTTTTCCTGAACTTACAAATTGTGTAGGGCAGCTTCTCCGATGGGAAATTCAAGCCTTCCTCTTCAATAAGTTTTTTTCTGAAAATATATGACAGAAAAGCTCCGAGCATGCTTCCAGTCAATATTGTAAAAAAAAGAAGCATTTTATCAATATCCTTTAAATTTCCTCCCAGCAGCAGATATCCAGGCAAAGTAAATGCAACACCTCCTGCAACCATTGAACCTGCACTCATAATAGTATGAGTAACCGTAATTTCCTTCATGCTGTCTCTGTTAAAAGAGCTTAAGTAGAGATATTGAAAATTAATGTAACCATTATGGTAGGCGGGGTAATGCACCAAACTTCAGTACTATATAGAATGAACTTGCTGAAACAGGTATTGCACCAGCGATACCGATTAAAAATCGACAGGAGAGTTAAACTTTTCTCCTTGTTTTTGCATAAAATTATTTCTCCTTTCAAAGTAATTATGAAATCAGAATCTGATATTATATCTGTAAAAATTATTTATAAAATTTTACCTCTTTTTCTTTTTGTCAATTTGTAAATACAATAAAAATCAATATTTTTGGAGAAAAAGAATATATATCTAAATAGTTAATTAGAAAAACTTTATAAAAAATAAAGACATGAAAAGTCAATAAAAAAGAGAACACATTTGTATAAAAAATATAAAAAGCTTTGATTTTCAAAGAAAAATAAGTTATAATAATTACAGAAATGAAAATAATAAACATAGAAAGGATGTGTTTCAAAGAAATGGACGCATGGAGAGGTTTTTAAAGAAGGTAATTGGAGTAAAAGAAGTTGATGTGACAGACTTTATCAGAAGAAATTACACTGAGTACCAAGGGGATGAGAGTTTTCTAGAAGGACCGACAGAAGCTACTACAGAAATGTGGAAATCTCTTATGGAAAAATTTAAAAGTGGAAAGAGAAAAAGGTATTTATGATGCTGAAACTAAAATACCTTCTCAAATAGATGCCTATGGTCCTGGTTATATTAACAAGGATCTGGAAAAATCGTAGGACTTCAGACAGATGCACCATTAAAAAGAGCAATCTTCCCTAACGGAGGATTGAGAATGGTTAAGAACAGTCTGGAATCTTTTGGATATAAGCTGGATCCTCAGACTGAGGAAATCTTCAGCAAATATAGAAAAACACATAATGACGGAGTGTTCTCAGCTTATACTGACAGTATAAAAAGGCAAGACATACAGGAATTATTACAGGATTGCCTGATGCCTACGGAAGAGGAAGAATAATCAGGGGATTACAGAAGAGTTGCTCTTTATGGGGTTGACAGACTTATAGAAGAACGTGAAACTAGATTTTGAGGAATGCGATCCTGCTGAAATGACAGAAGATAAAATAAGATTAAGAGAAGAGCTTTTTGAACAGATTAAAGCATTAAAAGGCTCTGAAAAGAATGGCAGAAGCTTATGGGTTTGATATTTCACAACCTGCTTCGACAGCACAGGAAGCTATCCAATGGACTTATTTTGCTTACCTTGCGGCTACTAAAGATCAGAATGGTGCGGCAATGAGTATAGGAAGAACTTCTACATTCCTTGATATTTACATTGAAAGAGATTTACAGGAAGGAAGAATTACTGAAAAAGAAGCTCAGAATTTATGGATCATTTTGTAATGAAGCTGAGACTTATCAGATTCTTAAGAACACCTGAATATGATGCGTTATTCTCAGGAGATCCTGTATGGGTTACTGAATCAATCGGTGGAATGGGACTTGATGGAAGATCTCTTGTAACTAAAGAACAGCTTCAGAGTTCTACATACACTTTATAACATGGGAACATCGCCTGAACCTAACCTGACAGTATTATGGAGTGAAAAAAATTGCCTGAAAGCTGGAAAAATACTGTGCAAAAGTGTCTATAGATACATCATCAGTTCAGTATGAAAATGATGATATTATGAGACCTCAGTTTGGTGATAACTACGGAATAGCATGCTGTGTTTCTCCTATGGCAATAGGGCAGCAGATGCAGTTCTTTGAGCAAGGTAAACTTGCCTAAAGCATTACTTTATGCTATAAACGGTGGAAAAGATGAAAAATCTAAGATGCAGGTTACTCCTGAAGGTCAGTTCCAGAAAGTTGAAGGGAATACCTTGAATTTGATGAAGTATGGGAAAAATTTGATAAATTATTAGACTGGCTGGCTGAAACTTATGTAAAAAGCATTGAATATTATTCACTACATGCATGATAAATATTCTTATGAAGCTCTGGAAATGGCATTACATGATGTTGACATCAAGAGAACAGAAGCATTTGGAATCGCAGGAATTTCAATAATTGCAGATTCACTTGCAGCAATTAAGTACGGAAAAAGTAAGAGTTGTAGAGATGAAGAAGGAGATGCGGTTGACTATGTTGTTGAGAAGGAATATGTTCCATTTGGTAACAATGACGATGCAACAGACCAGTTTGCAGTAGATGTAGTTAAAATCTTCATGAATAAAATAAAGAAGTCATAAGATGTACAGGGATGCAATACCTACTCAGTCAGTATTGACAATAACTTCAAACGTTGTATATGGTAAAAAGACAGGAAATACTCCTGACGGAAGAAGAGCAGGAGAGCCTTTCGGACCAGGAGCAAACCCTATGCACGGAAGAGATACGAGAGGAGCGGTAGCATCACTTGCATCAGTAGCAAAATTACCATTTGAAGATGCTAATGACGGAATTTCATATACATTTGCAATAACACCTGAGACATTAGGTAAAAATGAAAATGAGAAAAAAGGAAATCTTGTAGGATTGTTGGACGGATACTTCAATCAGACAGGACATCACCTGAATGTAAATGTATTCGGAAGAGAACTGCTTTGAAGATGCTATGGAAAGACCTGAAAATTATCCGCAGCTTACAATAAGAGTTTCCGGATATGCAGTAAACTTTGTAAAAACTTACTAAGGAACAGCAGCTGGATGTAATCAGCAGAACTATATCAAGTAAATTCTAATTGAAAAAGAATTACAGAATATTATATAATAATGTCGCATGGCTATCCTGAATGATAGTTGGCGGCATTATTTACTATGAGGCAATAAAAATTAGACTAATAAATAAAAAAAGAAAATGAGGAAGAATTAATTATGGAGGGATATATACACTCTTTTGAATCTTTCGGAACAAAAGACGGGCCTGGAATAAGATTTGTCCTATTCCTGCAGGGATGCCCTCTGAGATGTCTTTACTGTCATAATGTTGATACTTGGAATATAAAGGACAGGAAATACATGATGACACCGGAAGAAGTTATGAAGGAAATTCTCAAAGTTAAAGGATTTATAAGAAGTGGGGGCGTTACTGTTTTCAGGAGGGGAACCTCTACTGCAGCCTGAATTTCTGATTGAACTGTTTAAACTATGTAAGGAAAACGGAATTCACACAGCATTAGATACTTCAGGATATATTTTTAATGAAAAAGCTAAAAAAAGTACTGGAAAATGTCGATATGGTACTTCTTGACATAAAACATATCAATCCCATGAAATACAAAAATATTGACTTCTGTGAGCCTTGATCATACACTGAAATTTGCTGAATACCTTTCGAGCATAAATAAACCTGTATGGGTAAGATATGTGCTTGTTCCAGGATATTCAGATGATGAGGAAGATCTGCATGAATGGGCTAAGTTTGTGTCGCAGTTTGGGAATATAGAAAGGGTGGATATTCTGCCATTTCATCAGATGGGAACCTATAAGTGGGAAAAACTTGGGAAAGAATATAAACTTAAAGATGTAGAAACTCCCACAAGGGAAGAAGTGGAAAAGGCTGAAGGAATTTTTAAATCATATGGACTGAAACTGCTGGAAAAAAATAAAATAAAGGGAATTATTTCTGATCTTAATTGAGATAGTTCCCTTTTGATTTTATTTAGATTTTTATTATTTTTCAGATTTTTTTACATAGAAAAATAGAAATGTTTGAAATATAGTAGTAAATATAGTAGAATAGTTAAAAGAAATAAATTTTAGGAGAATAGAATTGCTAAAAATAGGCATAGTTGCAGAGTATAATCCTTTTTCATAATGGACATCTGTACCAGATAGAAGAGATAGAATGGGAAAAAAATACATTGATAGTTGCAGTTGTAAGCGGAGATTTCGTTCAGAGGGGAGAATTTTTCATATTCTGATAAATGGCAGAAGACAGAAATGGCATTGAATCATGGAGTGGACATCGTGGTAGAACTGCCATTATATTATTCCGTTCAGAATGCTGAAATTTTTTTCAAGAATGTCTACCAAAAATTCTGGATTATATGGAGCTGGATTTTCAGGTTTTTGGTGCAGAGGAAGAGGACATCAAGGTGCTGGACAGGATAATTGAACTGCAGGAAAGGGAAGAGTATAAAAAGAATCTGATGAAACTGATGAAAAAAGGGGAACAGTTACAGCACTTCCCAGAAACTGGCATTATCAGAATATGGATATGGTGATGTTGTAAAAATCAAATAATATACTAGCTCTTGAATACATAAGGACAATGAAGAAGGAAAACCTTGGAATAAAAGCCTTATATCATAAAAAGGGAAATCTCTGATTACAATGAAATAGAGATTGAAGAGGAAAGAAAAAAAGCATCGCAAGTGCAAGCTTTATAAGGAGAGATGCTAAAAGAATAACGGAAACCCTGAAAATATAAGGAAATTCATTCCTGAAAAAAATATGAAATCTTGGAGAGAGTCTACATTTCAAACGGAAAAGATGATGAACAGCAGAAATGGCAAAACTTAAAAACAGTATGTTTAAATTTTTAAAAATATAAATTGTTAATGGAAACAAAAGAATGAAATAATAAAAATATATGATATGAACGACGAAATATATGCTAGAATATACAGAGGTGTTAGTAAATCAAAAAACATATGAAGTTTTTTTCTGAAAGAAGTAAAATCAAGAAATTTTTCAATAAAAGAATAGAAAGAATTGTACTGAATATTTTACTGAATGCAACAAAAAAGGCAGTTGATTTTGAACTGGATTATATAAGGGTGCTCGGATTTAATCAGAAAGGGCCAGGAGTATCTTAAACAGCTTAAGAAGGATAAGAAAGTTTTTAATGAAAAATCATATAAGATGGAAGAACTTGAAACTACTGAAAAGAAAGCAAATGATGAAAAAGATTTTTGTGAACTGGAAAAATATTGAAAAATGTACATTCAGAAAAGGTGAAAATAGAAAAAAACGGTTTCCTATTAAAAGGAGCTGTTTTTCAATAAAAAGGAAAAGACTGAATCCTTTAATCATAAATTCTAAAGTATAGGTAGGAGGAGTAATGGGAGTATTAGTCACAATAAATATACTGTTTATGATATTTTTTTCTTTGCATTGGCATATATGTCAATAAGATATTTTTATAAATCAGATTGAAAAAAATATCCAAGGATAACTCTGGAAGAGGTTTATAACAGTAAGAAACTTCGTATGAAATATAACATAGAGGATAAAGTAAATCCAATGGATTATGGGTATAATTATAAGGAAATACCTTATAAATCAGGGAAAAATACAGCTTTATGGATGGTTCATAGAAAAATAAGGATGCAGAGAAGACTATGATAATTTCTCATGGAAGAGGAGTTAACAGGCTTGCTGCAATGCAATATCTGCAAATATTTAAAGATACTTCTCTTGACAAAGGAGTACAATTTCTTTATTCCGGACTTGAGAAATTCCGGAAAGTCAGACATTTCAAAAACTAAGATGGGATACTGTTTTGGACAGGATATTTATAATACAATGCTCATGCTGAATGAAAAATTTGGAAAAAATAATTTTGTTCTTTATGGATTTTCACAAGGTGGAATGGGGTCTGCGATTGCGGCGAAGATATTTAATAATGGACTTAGAAAAAGGTATAAAAAGTAGATAAGATGATACTTGACAGTTCTATTGCAAATATAAGAAAAAAGAGTGAAGGAAGATGCTAAAAAGAAGAGTTCCAAAATTTATTGTAAGCGTAGTTGTCAGGGTGTTTAATTTCAGAGTTGGAAATAAGCTGGATAAACTAAAATTTTCTTATCTTCTCAGAAGAATACCGACACTTATAATACAGACTAAAAGTGATAAAGCTACAACTTATGGCATGCTGATGGAAGAGTACAATGAGATAGCTCAGAATAAGAATGTTCAGCTTAAGGTTTTTGAAAGAGGTTCACATACAAGAATATATGCAGAATCTGACTATAAGGAAGAGTATACTCAGGCAGTTGCTGATTTTCTTAAAGGTGTAGAGGTAAATGGTAATCGGGAAAAAACTCCTAATAAAAAAATGTTCTGGAAGAAGATGCTATAAAAATCAGGAACTGATGAAAATAAAAATGATAAAAATTCAGAATATTATGAGAAAATTTTTCTGATTTTTGATTTTGATGATAATGAAAATGAATAAAAAAGTTAATTGGAAAGAAAAAGGATTAAAAATAAATAATTTAGAAAATGGAGAAAAAATATGTCGAAAAATGACAAAAAGTAAATATATTATTTATGGTCTGGGAGTTTCATATTTCATGATAGATCAGATTTATAACCAGTGGCTGTCGTATTATTATTTGCCACCTGAAACTGAGAAAAATCTTGTTCCGTTACTGAAACCTCAGTATCTGGTTCTGGCATTTATTTTTGCCAGAATTATCGATGCAGTATCAGATCCCGTTGTGGGATTTTTATCAGATAATTCTAAAATCACGTTTTGGGAAAAAGATCAATATTTATGTTAATAGGAGGATTGCCGCTTGGAATTCTTACAGTTATGTATTTTTATCCTGTAAAAAGTTCACAGATGGCAACACTTATTTATCTCTCGATTGTTGGAGGGCTCTATTTTACTGCATATACTCTTGTTGCCGCTCCATACAATGCCTTAATTCCTGATTTGGCTACAAATAAGGAAGAGAGACTGAATCTTTCAACAATGCAGTCAACTTTCAGGCTGATATTTACCGGAGTGGCAATGGTTCTACCAGGAATTCTAATATCAAAATTAGGTATGGTAAATGGTGTAATGAATACAGAAGTAGGGATACGTAAAACGGTAATTTTAATTACGATACTGTCAGTGCTTGGAATCTATGCATGTGTTTTTCTGAAGGAAAAAGCAGCTCACACAGAATCGACCTAAGACAGAATCGCTTGGATTTATGAAATCTGTTTTCACATCTTAAGGATAAGGAAATTATATTGTATTTTTAGGATATTTCTTTTTTCTTCTGTGGATTTAATATACTTCGTGGAGATCTGACATATTATTTGAGCGCTGTAATGCAGAAGGATATAAAAGTTTCTTACGGTAATATCGGTTATACTGTTTGGAATGGCAGGGACTATTTTTCCCAATTACAAATAAATTTGGGAAAAATATTCGTATAAAAAATACTGATAGTAGATATGCTGCTTTTGATAGCCGGAACTTTTGGACTGCTATTTATAAATAAGAACAATTCAATTTTTAGCCTATGTCTTTTTGTAATCTGTGGAACAGGATTAAGTGGAGCGCATTTATTTTTTTCCCTCAGGCTATGTTAAGTGAAATTTCTGCAAAGCTGTCGGAAACTAAAAATGTGAGCCTTGAAGGATTTATGTTTGGAATACAGGGAATGTTCCTTAAAACTTGCGTTTCTGGTACAGCAGGTTGTCCAGTCAACTTTACTTGTTGTCGGAAATCAGAGTACTGAAGGTGTAAAAGGTGCAACAGAACTTGGAGTTAAAGTGACACTTGTTGTTGCATTGCTATTATTTGCTGTATCACTGTTCTTCTATAACTTGAAAAAAGGAAGATTAGATATAAGCTGAATAAAAGTTTTTACACTGTTAGTAATTAAAAATGCTTTAGGTTAAAATGACTTGTATTTTTAGAAAATAAAAATGCAAGTACTGTAAATTATGAAAGTTACAAATTTTGTGATTATATAAACTAGAAATAAAAATAATAATGGAGGTTTTTATGGAAATTAAAGAGTTGCAGAAAATAGCAAAAGACTTAGAAGAGACATCATTGAAATGATTTACGGAGCTAAATCAGGACATCCAGGAGGATCACTATCGATAGCTGATATTATGGCTGTACTATACTGGAATGAAATGAATGTGGATCCTGCAAAATCAAAAATGGAAAACAGGGACAGATTTGTATTAAGTAAAGGACATGCTGCACCTGCACTTTATGCAACATTAATAGAAAAAAAGGCTATGCAAGCAAAGACTTGATACCTACTTTGAGAAGATGGCATTCGCCATTGCAGGGACATCCTGATATGAAAAACTTCCAGGTGTTGAAATGTCAACAGGATCTCTGGGGCAAGGGCTTTCAGCTGCAAATGGGATGGCAATAAGCGCTAAAATATACAATAATGATTACAGAGTATATGCAATATTAGGAGATGGAGAATTACAGGAAGGTCAGATATGGGAAGCGGCAATGACAGCGGCTCACTATAAACTTGATAACTTAGTTGCAATTGTAGATTACAATAATCTTCAGATTGATGGGAAAGTATCTGATGTAATGGATGTTTCTCCAGTTGCAGATAAATTTAAAGGCATTTAACTGGCACGTGATAGAAATAGACGGACATAATTACGATGAGATAATAAAAAGCTCTTGAAGAAGCGAGAACAGTAAAAGGAAAACCTACAGTAATAGTTGCTAAGACTGTAAAAAGGAAAAGGTGTGTCATTTATGGAAAAATAATGCAGGATTCCACGAGTGCGGCTCCTAATGATGAGGAGTATAAAAAAGCAATGGAAGAATTACAATAGGAGGTTATGAATATGGAAATCGACAAGACAAGCCTACGGAGAGGCGTTGGTTAAATTAGGAAAAGAAAAATAAGGATGTAGTAGTATTGGAGGCGGATTTATCAAAATCTACAATGACAGTATTTTTCAAAAAAAGAGTTTCCCGAAAGACATATAAATGTAGGAATAGCAGAGGCAGACCTTATGGGTACGGCGGCAGGATTTGCGACTACGGGCAAAATACCTTTTGCTTCAACTTTTGCACATTTTGCAGCCGGAAGAGCATTTGATCAGATAAGAAACAGTGTTGTTTATCCTAAATTAAATGTTAAAATATGTCCTACTCACGCAGGAATCTCATTAGGAGAGGACGGGAGGGTCACACCAGTCAGTGGAAGATATGGCTTTTGATGAGATCATTACCTGGAATGGTTGTATTATCTCCTGCCGATGCTGTTGAAACTGAAAAATGATTTTGCAGTTGCAGAATATGAAGAGCCTGTTTATGTAAGATTAGGGAAGATTGAACATTCCTGTATTATTTGATGAAAACTATAAATTTGAAATAGGAAAAGGCTCACACTCTTACTGGAAGGAAATGACGTTGCAATAATCGCTACAGGACTTATGGTTTATGAAGCAAGAGAAGCTGCTAAATTGCTTGAAAAAGAAGGAATAAAAGCAAGAGTAATAAATATGTCACTATAAAAGCCTCTGGATGAAGAGACAGTATTAAAGGCTGCGAAAAGAATGTAAATTTATCGTAACAAGTGAAGAACATTCAGTAGTGGGAGGACTTGGAAGTGCTGTTTCAGAGTACCTGTCAGAAGTGCATCCTACAAAAGTTGTAAAAGCATGGAATTTATGATGTGTTTGGACAAAGTGCCGATGGAGAAACAATGCTGAATAACTATAACTTAAGAGCAAAAGACATTGCTGAGCTTGTTTTAAAGAATAAATAAAAGAGACTATATGAAAAACTAGAAATAGGATATATAAAATTATATTTATTTCATTTATTAAAAATTTCACTGATATAAAACAGTCATTCATTAAGGAAAAGTCAAAAATCCGCCTGAAAAATTCAGGCTGATGACTTTCTAAAATTCATTCGTGTTTTATATTATGAAATTATAAATAATTCATAAATATAATTTTCATATGTTTTAATGAGTTTTTCTTTGAGGGGAGTCTCTTTTTGTTGGGAGTTATAATTTTTATAAATTACATTATTAAAATAAAATATTAGTAAACTATAATAGAATAAAAAAATATAATTATTTAGAACTATTTTACTTTTTCAAAAATGAGATATACTAATATTGTATTTTACAAGTTATTATTAAAGATAACAAGTAAGAGAGAGAGATGAAGAAATGAGATTTAAAATTACATGTGAAATTGTAGAAGGTAACAGTTTTTCTCAGGATTATAGAAGATCTATATTAAAACTTTTCAAGACAGGACTTTGCAAATACGAATCCATATTTGATGAATTTTTCAATTCTAATAAAAACAAAAATATTCATGGAGTGTCTATTTTAAAAATTCAAAATTTGAAAAAGGCAGAGTATATCTGCAAGATGAGAATTTATTATTAATTTTTTTCTGTATTAAATAACAGTGACAGTATCAATATATTTAATGCATTTATATCTATTAAATATAAAGAAATTAAAAATTTCAGAAGGACTTGTTGTTAAAGTTACAGGAGTAAAATAAAGCTTCCTCATTCAAATATAGATAAAGATAGATTGGTTGCTAAAACAATGTCACCAATAGTTTGCCGTGATCATAATAAGGATACGGGGAAGATGTCTACTATACAGGAGAAGATAATGAGTTTACAGAAATAATAAAAAGAAATTTGTATTCTGAATTAAAAGAAGAATATAGAGAATACATTCAGAAAGATATAGAAAAATTTAACTATAAATAGTGAAAAACTAAAAAATAGTAGTAAAATTCTATAATAAAACTATAAATGCTTCAATTGGAATAGTAAGTTTTACAGGAAAGTCATATTTGCTGGATTATATTTATAATAGAGGAATGGGCAGTTTGACAGGTTCAGGATATGGTCTGCTGGAAATGATTTAAGATAGAAAGATAGAAAAAAAGGAGGAAAAATGGATGAAAAAAATAAAAATTGAAGGATTGGTTTGTTTAATGCAGGATTACTAGGATTTATAAATATTCTTGGAGAAGAAAGCAAAGGATAATGGTGAGTTGGAAATTGATGATAAAAAATCGCTTAATAAGATTTTCTCCAAAAGTTCTAGAAAATTTCGAGTATAAAGTACTTTTGATTTTTATAAAAGATATGGAAAAAACGTTGACCTATGGTAAAATTCTTGAATTTGAGAAATATATTGATGAATTTGAGGAAAACGGAGAAAAAATTAGAAGTATTAATGAATTAAAAAAATGATAAATGACAAAATTGCATTTTTTTAAAGAAAAAGTGAAGAGATCTGAAAGTTATAAAAAGCATATGATTTTATAGAAAAACGGTACTAATAAAATTTTAGGACTGGAAAAAGGAATTAAAAAAATAAAAGAACCTAAAGGAAATATTGATGAAATTTCAAATGATGATATAAAAAAATAATCTTAAGATTATGAAGAAGATTATTGATTTTTAAAAAAAGAAAATAACTGATAAGAAGGCAATGTAAAAAAATTATCTTGCTGCTAAAAATATAGCTATGTAATAATAAATAATGCCTGGAGCAGTGTATCATTTTTATATAAAAATGCAGATAAAGATATTTATGAAGAATATAAATCATATTTTGTAGAACCTGCATTAGAATATGTTAATGCTGACAAGTCTAAATTTAAAATATAAATGTGCAATTTCGAATATGTCAATGAAGAATTATAAAAAAATACATTAGGGTTTTTAAATGATACAGGATTTGATGTGAATAGAAAACCGATCACATGTCTGGAATTTTGTAAATGATATTGCAGTAACTCCTTTGGTTACATTGATTTATTCCTGTGTTCCAGCAGGATTTGTATACGGAGCTGACAAGGGGATATTTGTAAATGCAAATCATAATATAGATCAATTATGTAAAATAAATAATGGAATTGCATATAATATTTTAGAAGATGAAACAGAAGAAAAAGAATATAAATCTGTATAAAAAATTTATTGAAGGAAATCAAGAAAGAAAAAGACAATACAAAAATATGAATTATCAGATATTCAGATTGTGAAGTTTGAGGAAGGACATTATAAATTTACTTTATTATCAAGGAATATTTTAAAAACTTTTATCTGAAAAACAAAGAAAGAGTAGATAATTTATTAGATAAATGTTATTCCATCGAAAAAGATATACTTATCTTTATGATACAGCAATAACAGAATTGTTAAATAATGAAAATTTATTCTTGTTAATAAATAAATTATGTTATTATAAGATTTCAAAAATAAATAATACTTCAAAAACAAAAAAACGAAAATAAAATTGTATTATAAATTAAAAATATAGAAGATTTACTAAAAATAAATTTGGATTATATCAGGAGGTTGAAGAAAATGGACAAGCAAGAAATAGTTGAAAAAGAAGAAAAATAAGAAAATATCAGAAGAATTAACAGAAAAAGATATTTTCTATATAAGAAGAGATGCAATGATTTTTAGGGAAGAATACATAAGAAAAAGTGGAAATGATAAAAAGATAGGAAGTCTGTTATATAGACTTCAGAATGCTTTAAGAATTAATAATGTTGATATGTTTATGGATGCTCTGATTTCCGCTCATGCTTATGCTGGAAAAAAATATTAGCTCACTTTTTGCTAAAAGCACTTTTTAAATGATGAAAACTTTTCAGACATTAGGGCATGGATTTTTATTAGGTTTATTAGGTGAAGATAAAAGTAAGAATGAAAAATAAAAACAGATAAAAAGAAGGGAATGAATAATTATGAAGAAAAAAAGGTTTTGACTTTTACAGCAATATTTTTTTGGCACAAAGTGCTAATTATGGAGAAGGAATAGGAAATGTTGCAGCATTAAAGAAATTATCAAGAAACAAGGGGAACAATATACATATTTTCCAGACAGGCAATAAGATATAATATTATAGAACAGCTTGAAGAAGAAAAAGTCACCAGTAAAAGCAGAAGGAAGTGGAGATAAGAAAGTAGTTCAATTTTCAGCAGATACAACAATTAAAGATTATCCTGAATTAGATTTTTGGATATATGAAAAACAATAAAAGGTGAAAATTCTAAAAAAACCGTTCAGCAATAGTAAGATTATCAAATGCAATTTCATTGGAAACATTTAAAGGAGATCTGGAATTTTTAACAAATAAAAGGCTTAGCTGATAGGATTGGAGAATTTCCAAATATTGCACAGGCTGAAATACATAAATCTTACTATAAATATACAGTTACTATAGATTTAGATAGAATTGGAATAGATGAATTAGATAAGATTGAAGTTTCAAATGAAGAAAAATCAAGAAGAGTGAGAAAAACTTTTAGATACGATTTCATTGCTCTATAGGGATATTAAAGGAAGAAGGGAAGATTTGAAAACCGTTATTTATAATAGGTGGAGTTTACGATATAAAAAAATCCATTTTTGAAAAATATAGTGGATGTTAAAAATAACAAGATTCTAGCTGATAAACTATGCAGTGGAATTTATGATTATATTGAAAAGGATACAATATCCGGAATTGTGAAAGAACAGTTTGAAAATGATACAGAAGTTGAAGAAAAATTGAAAGAAAAATATAAATGTGCTGAATGTTCCTGAATTCTTCAAACAGTTAAAAAGAAAAGATTGATAATTATTATACAGAGAAAGTTGATGGATAACTATAGAAGGCAATTAAATTGAAATTGTATCAAAAATATGGTGAATTATAAAGTTCCGACAAGTTTTCAGCTGAAAGAAAGCTATCCTTTGCCGCCATATTCGACAGTAATTGGAATGGTTCATTCCCTCTGTGATTTTTAAGGAATATAAACCAATGAAAATAAGTATCAGCGGAAATTATTTTTCTAAGGTTAATGACTTATACACAAGATATGAATTTAAAAATGGAAATCCTTTTTGAAATGGGAAGGCACCAATTAAATGTAAATGGTTACAGTATTAATAGAGGAGTTGCAACAGCTGAACTACTGGTTGATGTAAACTTGACGATTCATATTATCCCGGAAGACCAGTCAGAAGAATTTTTAAATACAATTTTTGAAACATTCAAATATCCAAGAGAATACCCAAGCTTAGGAAGAAGAGAGGATATTGTATTAATTGGAGATGTCAAAATTGTAGATGTCGAAAAGAAAGAAATGGAAAAAGATTTGGAAAATGGAGAAGATGACTTTGCATATATCCCTCTAAGTTTCGTATATGATGAAAAAAAGTTGAATTTGGTAATCCTGCCTCAGGTGTTCGTATTTGTGGTACGAGATATGAATTGACAAAAAAATTATGAAACTAAAAAATATTGGTACAAAAAGCAAAACCAAAATTTATAAGGGAATGGAAAAAGGAAGAAGTGCTATATTCTTCAAATATAACAGCATTGGAAGAAGAAATAGTTCCAGTTGATGAAGATAATGAAATTGTTTTTGTGAGTTGTAATTTATAGGAGAAATTAATTATGAAAAAAATGAGTTTTTTGGCAAAAATCTAATGGTGAAACAATAATGGAACATACAGAAAAATCTAATTAGCAACTTAAAAATTTTTATAATATATTCTGAGATAAATGTGGATAAAAAATTATTATTACTTGCCTGTATTTACCATGATCTTGGAAAAATAAATAAAAAATTTCAAAGTAAGTTATCTGGTAAAAGGCAAAATGGAGAACTTCCTCATGGATTATTAAGTACTTCTTTTATAGATAGTAAAAGTTTAAGTGAAAATGGCTTTGATAAAAAGTGATATTAAAATTTTATCTTATTCTGTTGCATTACATCATGAAAGAGACCTTTCAGAGATTTCGGAAGAAGATTTTTCGATCAGAAATAGAATTAATGAACATTGAAGCAGATTATTTTCTAAAAATATTTGGAAAAGTTACAAAATATATATTTTGATTATATGAATGAGAATATAGGAGAAAAATTTAAAGTATTCTATTTTTTTAGAATCGAGAATGAAAAAGTAAAAATTAAAAGAAATTGAGTAAAAATATTATAAATTAAATGGAAGAATCTATTCTCAAGATTTTATCTTATCAGAAAAAGGAAACCTTTGAAACTTTTTCAAAAATATGTGATGTTAAAAAGGATTACTGAATAAAATAGACTATGCTGCAAGTTCATATATTCCGGTTGAGGAAAAATGATTTTCTTGAAGAAAAATGGATGATTTTTCTAAAAAAATATTGAAAAAGGATAATCCTAAAAATGACTGGAATGAGTTGCAGAAGTTTATGATTCATAATCAAAATGAAAATGTTGTAGTGGTGGCACAGACAGGATATGGAAAGACCGAAGCAGGACTACTTTGGATAGGTAATAATAAAGGGGATTTTTCACATTGCCGTTAAGAGTGGCAATTAATTCGATTTTTAATAGGGTAAAAATCAGATTGTAATTGAAAAAAACTGGAAAAATAGAATAGGACTGCTACATTCAGATTTTAGGGAAATGTATATAGAAGATACAAAAAGAAGGAAAAATAATCTAGAAAAAAACAGGGTAGTGATGAGCTGTTTATGTATATGGACAAAACAAAAGCAGTTCTCCTTACCATTGACAGTCTGCACAATAGACCAGCTTTTTTTGATTTTGTTTTCAGAGCACCGGGATTTGAATTAAAAAGTTGCTACACTATCTTATTCTAAAGTGGTTATTGATGAAATTCAAATGTATTCAACGGATTTATTAGCTTATTTGATATATGGACTGAAATATATTACAGATTTTTGGTGGGAAATTTTGCTATAATGACTGCTACTTTACCAGGAATTATCATAGATTTGTTAAAAAGGAAGAAATAGAATTTGTAACTACAGAACCTTTTATAAATGATAAAAAAAGACATAATATAAAAAGTATTAAAAAAACACTATCAATGCTGAATTTATAAAAGAAAAATTACAAAGACAATAAAATTTTTAGTTGCCTGCAACACTGTCAAAAATCCAAACAGATATATGAAGATTTGAAAAAATTTAGGAATAGAATGTAAAGAATTGAATTTACTTCATAGCCGATTTATAAAAAGACAGAGCTAAAAAAAGAAAAAGAAATTTCTGAATTTGCCAATCCTAAAAGATTTAAGGAAAGTGTAAAAAGGAAAGAAAAATTAAAAAATATTTCTGAAAAAGGAATATGGATTGGTACACAAGTAGTTGAAGCATCTCTTGATTTGGATTTTGATATTCTTATTACAGAATTATCAGATTTGAACGGACTTTTTCAGAGAATGGGAAGATGCTACAGAAATAGAAATTTTGGATGAAAAATATAACAGCTATGTTTTTACGGAAGAATGTTCGGAATAAAAGAGTTCCAAAGCAGTTATAGATAAAGAAATTCATCAAAAAGTCTAAGGAAGTATTAATAAATATTGATGGATTGCTTACAGAAAAGAAAAATTGGAATTAATTGCTGAGGTTTATTCTACTGAAAGTATAAAAGATACAGAGTATTATGGAAAATTAGTAAAAAAATATTTATGCTTTGAAAAATTACATAGTGGAATATGAAAAACAAAATCAGAAGTACAGAAAATTTTTAGAAACATTGCTTCAAGAGATATAATTCCAAAAATTGTTTATCAGGAAAATGTAGAAGAAATAAAGAAAAATATTGAAATTTTGAAGAAAAATCAAAAAGGATTAGATGAAAAAGAGCGGAAGAAATTAAGAAGTGAAAAAAATAGGAGCAAGACGAGAAATAAATCAATTTAAAGTAGCAATTCCTGAATATGAATTTGATGATATTTCTCCTGAGCAGGTAGAAAAATAGAAATAAATGATTATGAAACATTGATTATTTTTAGATTGTGATTATTCATATGAAAAAAAGGTGCGGAAGTATTAAAGCAGAAAAAAAGAGAAAGATTTTGAAGATTCATTTTTAATCTGATAATACTCAGATAGGGAGTTTGTTATGAGAATAAGTGGATTAATGATGAACTATTATTTTATATGCAAAAGGAAATTATGGTGTTTTTTTCAAGAAATTTAAACTTTGAAGAAACTAATGAAAATGTAAAAATGGGAAAATTGATTGATGAAAGCAGATATTCCTTTGAAACAAAAACAGATAGCCATAGAAGAAACTGTAAATATTGATTTTATAAGAAACTGGAAAGTTGTTCATGAGATAAAAAAAGTAAAGGCTATCGAAGAAGCTGCAATATGGCAGGTAAAATATTATATCTATTTTCTAAAAAGAGGAATAGAAATAGAAAAGGGAATAATTGATTATCCTGAAATAAGGGAAAGAAAAGAAATTCTTTTATCTGAAGAAGATGAAATTCGTTTAGAAAAGAATTTTTAAAAGGAAATAGAGAAAATATGCAGAAATGAAAGTTCTCCTGAAGTTATAAATGATAAGCGATGTAAAGAATAGGTGAAAAATAAGATAAGGAAACTTGCGGAAGAAAATCCTAATGCTAACTGGCTTATTATGAACGGAAACCGCATACAGATTAAGCGTAAGCAATTCGAAAAAGGTTATTGATACGCTAAATGCTATATAAAAACAGGCTGACCTGTAAGAAGTATCTTATGTTATAATACTTTTAAGTATATCAAGGCTCTTTCAAAAAGAAAGAGCAAAACAAATGTCTGAAAAAGGAGAGACAATAAAAATCAATTTTAAGAACCGGAGAGAGCCAAAAGAAAAGACGGAAGATATGACTTATAAATATATTAATAACTTAGGGAAAAATACAATTTGTGTATGCTTGTAAGCTTGTAGCTACCGATAGAATACCTGCCGGCAAAAAAGATGATATTTCACTTAGAGAAAAAATAGTACAGATAGAAAAAGACTTAAGTGATAATGTCAATATCGCCTACAGTAAACTGACCGTTACAAAGCTTTATGAAAGGTTTATAAAGTATAAAGGTAATGTGCGTTCAAGTACCACTACATATCGTCAAAGCTTTATTAAAATATTGGAAAAAGACAGTTTAGGCTCATTAAGTATCGATAAAGTAAAGACCTCAGACGCTAAAGACTGGATACTCCGTATGAACGAAAAGGGTTATTCTTATAGAACTATAAAAAACTACCGACGTTCTTTATTAGCCTGCTTTTATATGGCAGTAAATGAGGATTATATAAGAAAAATCCGTTCTGTTTTGATTTTGATACGGTTATAGAGGATACAACGGTTAAAAAAAGCAGGCATTATCAAAAAGAACAGGAAGAAAGTTTGTTGTCGTTTATAAGTAACAGCAAGACCTATAAAAAAATATTATGATGATATAGTAATCTTGCTTGGCACAGGGGCTTAGAATATCCGAGATGTGCGGATTAACTCTAAGCGATATTGACTTTGAAAAACAGATTGATAAATGTAAACCATCAACTGCTAAGAAATACTAAATCGTGTAGCAAAAGATACGTTGAAGCGCCCAAAACAAAAAGCGGTATCAGGCAAATACCTATGAGTGAAAAATGTGTATCAAGCGTTTTTAGGATAAAAGAAGCTATGCGTATAAGAAAGGCATAAGTATTGACGGTTATAAAGATTTTTTTGTTTGTGTCATCTACAGGGCTTGTACGAACACAGATGGATTATTGCAATATTTTCACAAGACTTATTAAAAAAATATAATACTACAGACGACATAGCATTACCTGAAATAATGACCCTACACACTTTAAGGCATACATTTTGTACTAAGTTGGCAAATGCCGGACTAAATCCCAAATCCTTACAGTATCTTATGGGACATTCAAGTATAGCTATGACATTGGATTATTATACACATGCCACTGTACAGACAGTTAAAGAGGAATTTAATAAGGTTAATATATAATATAAGCCCTAAGTATACTACTGTTTTACTACTTTTCAATGTCAAAAGAAGTGAATATTTAGAGTTTATAGAATATCTTCCATAAAATCAAATGCCGATAAAAGCCGGTAAATACAAGCTTTATCGGTATATAGAATTATAAAAAAGACGAAGTTAGAAGTGATTATTATTTATATAAAACACTCACTGTTATGCTTTTTGGAAAAGGTAATAAAACAAGAGTAGTTCCCATTATGGAATATACAGTAAGTCATTATTTAAATTACTTGCAAATCTATCACAAAAGATGAAAAATGAGTATTCAAAGAAACCGCTTTTTTTATACCAAAAAGAAAAACATAATTCAAGCTATGTCAGATGATAATATCAGAAAATTTTTGAATCAGTATGCAGACTCTGCAAGAAAAATTTGTCCTGAAGTATCGGAAAAAAATTCACCCGCACCTTTTTAGACATAGCAGAGCGATGCATTTATATCAACATGGAATGGATTTGACCTTAATATCCCAATGGTTAGGGACATTCAAATTTGGAAACAACACTAATATACGCTCACGCAGATACAGATCAAAAAGAAGAGCCATTGAAAAATCTATGGGTAAAAATATTATCGGCGAGATAGATATTCCTAAATATATTATTGATGACGAAGATATTCTAAAAATTATATGGTCTGATTTAAGAAAAAGTTATACCGACTTTTTGCACTTAAATTTTCAGTTAGTTGATTTATTCCAAATCAGTAAACTACAAAAGTTATACCGACTTTTAATGTTTGTAATCTACCAAACATAACACTCCTGATTGAAAGTCGGTATAACTCTAAAGTCGGTATAACTCATTAAGAATGATTTAGATAGCAAACATAAGCATGTATATAATTTTTAATATATTATACCATAAACGTAGAAAGATTTCTACATGTGTCTTGACAACTAAGATAAAATAATGGCTTATATTTTTATCTATTGACAAGTTGTTTATAGTTCTGATATACTATGAATGAATATAGATAGTTATTCATTCATAGTATAAAAAGGAGGTCTATTTAGTTGGATAAAAACAGGTATTAAAGACCGCAGCCTACGATGTATTCTCCAAGGATATAAGGCAACAGCAATTTCAGAAATTGCCAAGCAAGCCAGCTTAGCAGTTGGTTCTTTTTATAACTACTATGACAGTAAAGAAGCTATTTTTAGATGTTTATGTAGATGAGAATAATCGTGTACGTCAAGCAATGATAAATGAGTTGGATTGGGAAATGAATGATATGGTTGGACTTGTCAGTCAGATTTTCAGACGATCACGAAGTTATGTTTCTTCCAATAAAATTCTTATGGAATGGTACAATCCTCTTATTTCTGATGAATTGCATAAATATTATTCTTCGGAAGAAGGCAAAGTTGCGAATCCTTTTCATCAGTTTTTAGTGGAGACCTTTACTAATCGTATGGTAGAAGAAGGATATTCTCAGAAAAAAATTCAAGAAATCTTGCAAGTTTATAATCTGTTCTACTACATGGATATGCACATCACAGAAAAATGATTTTTCAGGGAATCAGTAAAACTGTTGAAATACTTGCAACTTACTTCATTAAAGGAATTTTTAAATAACAAATATAATTTAATTATAGGTGAATTGGAGAAGGAGGAATGAACATGGAATTTGAAAAAAGAGTACAAACCGTTTTGACATTTTTGACAGTGAATGGGCGGCAATAACGGTAGGCAACAGGGAAAAGTTCAATGCCTGCCTCGTGTCATGGGGTAGCCTGGAAATATTTGGGGAGCACCGGGAAAAAGTAAGGCGACTGTAACCCCTATATATACATCCGTCAAGATATACAGCTGAGTTTATTGATGATAGTGAATACTTTACTGTAAGCTTTTTGATCCAAAATATAAAAAGGCACTTGCATACCTTGGAAGTCATTCAGGAAGAAATGAAAATAAAATAGAAAATGCCGGACTTATGGCAATTCCTATAGGTAAGACAATGGGATTTAAAGAGGCAAAACAGACTTTTTATGTAAAAAGCTTTTGTAAGCAACAGTTTGACAAGGAGAGTTTTGTACAGGAAATAAGGGATTACTATGAATTGTATCCAGATATCTATACTGACGGACATGGTGGCTGGGAACCTCATTTTATTCTTATAGGTGAGATAGAACAGATTATAGATTAAATGGATATGCTATATTTTGATATTATTTAATAGAAAGGACAAAAATTTTTTTATAAGAAGAATTAATTTTTATTTTTTTGAAAAATATATGAATGAACTTATATTTTATTCATTCAATAATATAATAAAGGGGATTTTATCATGGACAAACAAGGAGTTATGAATGGATTAGGTATTACAGGAATTTCTCTTGCCATTATTGGTATTTTGATCATTATTTGGGGAGCTACACTACAACAGATTGATTTATCAAACCCTGATTTTATGTCCTTTGCGACTGGAGGTATGATTTTGCTGGCTATAGGGGTTATGTATGATTGCCGGCTTACCTGTTATTTTAAAAATTGCGGGTATTTGGTTGGCGGCATTGACTACCATGATTTATATTTACAGCCTACCTAATACTGATTTGCTTATCAAACTGATTGGCTTTATTCCTGTTATCGCACTGGCTACTTGGCTATCTTTTAAATTTTTGGAAAATGAGGAAAATAATGAAAAAGGTAAAAATGAAAAAGAGGTATGTTGATAATTATTATATCTATTCTGGTGGCTATATGCCTTATTTCTTGGGGTGTGATAACCTATCTTGGACGTAGTCAAGCTTTTGTCTTTCAAAATCTATTGAAAATTTCAATGGGGACCTTTACTTAATACATTTGACGAAACCTACTAATATGACATGGAAAGCAGGTTCTTTTTGCTCAGTTTACATTACACGATGTTAAGGAGAGTAATCAAGACACTACAGATGCAGTATCCGGTGCTACAACGAGCGGTGATAAGAACAAGCAAAAACCGTTACTGGATGACAATAGCTTCCAATCCTGATGAGAATGAAAATCCTTATTTTGACACATAATAGTAGTAGTTTATATAAGAAAACTTTGACCAATCTACCAGCAGGAAGTAAGGTTGAGATGAGTTGGATTGACTCTCATTTATCTGTTACAGATGGCGAAAGAAACCCACTTGTTTGTTTTTTGCTTCTGATGTAGGTATTGCTGCAATACGACCAATTATCAAAGAGTGGGCTGGCAAACGAGATATTATTTTGAGTCATTTGGATAAGGGGGTAACGGTTTTTGATGAAGAGTTGTCTCAAAACGGCTCAAAAATACGTCGAACTGAATTATGACAAAAGCACCAGCCTCGCCCAAAGTCAAGAAACCTTAAAAATATAGTTGATAAATATGGTAATAAAGCTATCTATCTTTTGGCTGGTCAATCTGATGATGTTGGAATGATAAAAAGTTTCTTGAGGAACAGGGAATTGATATGCAAGCAGATTAAAGTAGATGATTTTAAAGGTTTGAAATAGTAACAATCACTTTTGTGTAAAATTCATTGTGTTTTTGACAAAAAACAATACAATAGACTTTTTGCTTATGCGATTACAATCAAAAATAAATAATGGTAATAGTAGAAAATATTTCTTTCATTTTTAGAGGACTTCTTATGCTTTAGATGCAGAAGTCCTCCTTTTTGTCTGAAAAACGGTCAGTCAAAAAGAAAACGGAGGACTTCAAAATGGAAAAAAGAATTTTATCTATATGTAAACGGGACAAAAAGGTGAAAGTCAGTGAGGATATATATAAGGTCTACTGGCGTGAAAAAGAGCATGAAAAATATTTGGAGCAGGTGGACAGGAAAAACCACTTGCTCTTTTTCATCATTAGACCATGATGGACATTTCTATGAAAAATATTGTTGATGAAGGCGTTGATGTAGAAAAAGATTGTGGAAACACAGATGATGATTGAAGCAGTCAGAAACGCTATATCAAGGCTTAACGCAGAAGAAAAGGACATCATAGAGCGTTTGTATTTTTCATGATGAACCAGTCCGTTCGGTAGCAAAAGTTAAAGAGTATCACACACCCGGCTTTGATTAAGAAAAGAAACAAAATCTTAGAGAAGCTGAAAAAATTTTATCGAAGAAATTTAGAAATTCGGTAAACTAGGGTCAAATTTTCCTTATATAAAAGTGAAGGGAGTTTGACCTCTTTACTTTCTTCAAACAAGAGATAGGTTGCTATGGCAAATTGGAAAATAGAAAGAAAGATCCCTTTCAAATATTTTGTTCTTTGACAACTAAATAGACCAAGGTAGGACTTTATCTGCTTGTGGAGAATTATGACTTACGCTAAGACCTTTCTGCCAAAACATTTTGGTTCAATGAATACTGAGAAAATCAAGGAAACAAGGAAGCGAGCGACAAATAAGATTACATAAAAAACAGATGTGGCAGTCTGTTCGTTGATACAGGCAGTGATAATGATACTTCAACAGTTTATGCTGGCTCGTCTAAAAGAAGGGGCGGAGGTGAGATTCCTATGTTGTCAGCCAAGACACCTACTAATGTCATAAAACTTAAAAAGAAAAACAACAGGGAAAGGAGTTTTCTAATGAATGCAGAAGAATTAGCAAGATATAAAAACATGTCAGCGGAAGAGATAGACAGGAAAATTGTCCTGATATTGAAGATATAAAAAGATAAGAAAAAATGCAGAGCCGATTTCCATGTACTTTATGAAAAGTCGGAAATGTCATTGTTAAATGTAGCTATGCAGAGAATGGAAGATGTTTGGAGGATTGCTTTTTGTCTTACCTAAAAAGAAAGCGATGCTGCTTGATTGAAAAATATGATAAAAAGGGGCAGACTTTTTACGAATTTATGGTGACAATACAGAT
>BNJV01000668.1_pt1 | contig 30774 bp, 58 predicted proteins | sample 8540591 | NCBI WGS metagenome assembly BNJV01 (sample SAMD00202457, study PRJDB9452) | human saliva metagenome | host: Homo sapiens | reverse complement strand
CGTCACCGATGCTTGCGGCGGGTGCGGAAAGGGGTCCTCATTGCGCTTGCCCTCGGCGATTGTGGGCGTCGTTCTCATCGTCGCTGCCTCCGAGGCAACCGTCCCTGCTGCGCCGCATCCTGTCGGGTGCGGCGAGGGGCGATAGTCCCCCAGCCGTTTACGATCGCCGCCGCCCCGGCCTCGTCCTCATCGACGAGGCCGTCAGTTATCTGGGAATAGAACACACGGCAGGGTTATCGAGGGAGAAGGGCCGGACCCATCGGTCCGGCCCCTTCGGGTGGCTCACTTCTCGAGCTTGTCCTTGACGTCCTCTGCCTTGTCCTTGGCGTCGTTCGGCGATCTCCGCTGCCTTGTCCTTGGCGTCTTCGGCGGCCTCCGCTGCCTTGCTCGTCCTGGCGTCTTCTGCCTTGTCCTTGGCATCGCCAGCGGGCTCGACGAGCAATCGTCCTCGGCTTCTTCAGCTCTCTCCTTGGCCGCGTCAACGACCTTCTCGAAGCCTTCTTCAGCCTTCTGGCCAGATCTTCCAGACTCATGATTCCTCCTCGAAGTAGGGTCGTTCGGTGCTGAGCGAACGGGGCCAGCCTAACATATGGTGTGACGGGCAGCTTATTTTGCAGGGCAAGCTGTTTGTTGGTTTGCGACCCGATCAAATTGTTTGAAATTGAAGAAATCAAATGTATGTGACGCACGCCTCATGAGTGCTAGGATTGCGCCATTCACACCGCAATAGTCGATGGAGACATCGTGTACCGCTCGCCTTCCCAGTACTCGCACGCGGAGGGGGTCGGTGGGGCCGCGCGAGGAGCGCAGGTCACCAGGCCAGCCGCGCGTCGCCGGCGTCCCGCGCCGCCCTCGTATCCGCCCGCCGTGCGCCCGAGCGTGCGCGCGCGAGCCGAGCTCGACGAGGAGATCTTCTCCCTATCTGCCTCGACCCGATGCTCCCTGTCCATGGGTGCGCGGCGCTTGTCGCGCCTCGGGGCCCTCGTGGCTGCCGTGCTGCTCGCCGCGGCCGTTGCCTTCTGGTGGTTCTAGTTAGATTCATTCACATCGCGAACGAGGAGGTTTGATGATGAGTGGAAAAGATGAGGCAGCGATACCTGTGGGGAGTTGCTCCTAGCAGCCCAGCGAGGGCTCGGGTGTCTGAGGGACATCTCTCCTGCATCGCCGCAGTGGCAACAGGGAACGGCTGCGCGGATCCTGCCCGCGAAGCCCATCGTGAAGAAGCCGCGGGTTCCCAAAATTTGGATCATCTTTGCCGTCGTCGGCCTGCTGCTGCTTCTCGCGCCGAGCATCGTCACATTCCTGATTAATTTAGGGCCTGGGGATCACTCGGATAATGGCGATGGTCAGTACTGGCTTCCGGGTCTTCTCCTCGTCCCATGCATGATTCTTGGTTTACTCACCGTATTTCTTGCTTTCTGCGTGGGAATTGGCGAGTGGGTCGCATGGGTGTGGACTGCACGTCAACAAAACGCGCTGTCGGCGCATGTTCATCATTCCCCCGGTGGTCATAGTCGCCTTTTACTTCGTTACCAGATTCTGTGGGGCTACTCTGTTCAATCTTGGCATCTAGCGAAACTACCCGATGCAGCGAGCGAGCGTAGGCTCGTCGGGCCTTCGTGGCTGCCGTGCTGCTCGCCGCGGCCGTTGCGCTATGGTGGTGGTAGTCATTACCCCAGCGACGGGCAGTGAAAGGACCAGGCATGAACGAGAGTAACGACGTGACGATGCGCGGCGAGAATGTCCCCGAGGCCATGGTTGCATCCGCTGTCGTGGCGCAGCCCGTTGCGCCTGGCGGATCGACCGCGGCAATCACTGGCGCACCTGTTACTCCCCCGCGGCGTCGGGGCTCAAAGCTGGCGCGCTTCTTCGTGATCTTGGGGATCGTGCTGCTCTCAAGCGTGTTCGTTTTGCCCCTGCTGCCTGAAGCGATGGATAGCGGCAGCAATCCGTCCGGTGTCGCGAGCGGCTGGACCTTCTTCTTCGCCGTGTTTTATGTTGCCCCCTTCGGTCTCATCTCGTTCCTGCTCGCGATCTTCGCCAAGCTCGCGCAGAAGCTTGATGAGAAGGAACAGGGCATCTGAGGGTTTCAACCGCGCGCCGCGGCCGTTGCGCTATGGTGCTGGTTCTGGGGTACCCCGGTGTCTTCCCGAATGGAATAGAAGGCCGTTAAGGCGGCTTCATGATCTGGAGGTTGCTTCAGTTGGATAGCGTGCTGTTACTTGTCGCCCCCATCCTCATTATTTTCCTTATCGCGCTGGCAATCGATGCTGGGGTAACGAAGAGGCGCGAGAGGAAGGCCGCCGAAGCGGCGGCGTGGGCCGCACAGGCCTACGGAGCTGGTTGGGATCCTCAAGGCGCACTGAGCGCCCAGAAACCACGCCGCGGCTCAAAGGTGGTGCGCTCCTGCGTCATTTTGGGATTCGTTATCCTGGGAAGCGTCGTCTATTGGCCGCTGTTGGTGCTCCTGGTAGACCCTATTGTTTCGGGTGGCAATGCATCAGAAGCTGATGCTGGCCTTATGTTCCTGTTGTGCCTTATCTTCGTGGCTCCGTTCAGCCTTCTTGCCTTCCTGTGTGCCTTCATTGCACATCTCGCCGTCAAGGGTGCGGAGCGGAATCAGGGGTACTAAGACCGTCCACGTGCGCGCCGTGGCCGTTGCGCTATGGTGGTGCAAGTCATCACCCCAGCGTCGGGCAGTGAAAGGATCAGACATGAGTGAGAGGAGAGCGGAGCGTCCCTTCGACGAAGAAGAGTGGAAACTACAAAAATTCCGCTCATTCTTGGCGCTATTGGGCTTTGCTGACGATCAGCCCGTTCTTTTATTCGGCGTACGTCGATGCAACCGTCGGTCGGGGTGGTCCCGATGATGTTTCGTCGGGTTGGGCATTCGTGTGGGCCCTCTACCATCTGACCCCTCCAGGCCTTATTCTTCTCGGCCTCGCCTTCATCATTGGATTTGTGCAGACGCTGTCCTATATCAGCAGTAGCAACAACTAGGAGCCTGTGCGTGGCTGAGCCCGGCAGCGTGCGGTTGCCCCAGCCTCGTCCCCGGTGCGAGCACCCGCGCCTCCCGTCGGGCACAATGGACCCATGATGACTCCCCACTGACCCCGCGCGTTACTCGGGCGCCGACCTGCGCCTGGCCGCCGTCGACATGGACGGCACCCTGCTGGACGACGACAAGAACTTCCCGCCCGGCATGGACGAGCTGCTCGACCAGATGGACGCGCGTGGCGTCACTTTCGCGCCCGCGTCCGGACGCCAGGTGTGGACCCTCATCGACATGTTCCCGGGCGCCCCGGCATGACCGTCATCGGGGAAAACGGCGGATCGTGATGCGTGACGGCGTCGAGGTCTCCTCCCATCCGGTGGACACTCCCACGGTGCGTGAGGTCATCCGCCTCGTCCGTGAGGCCACCTCGGGGCCGGATGGGATCGACGGCGGCCTGGTCATGCGGCAAGCAATTTGCATACGTCGAGCGCACCGATGACCGCTTCGTCGATGGCGTTCTGCCCTACTACCACCGCACCAAGCGCGTGGATGATCAGATCGCCATCATCGACGCCATCGAGGCCGGCGAGATCGGCGACGCGATCGTCAAGCTCGCGGTATTCGTCCTCGACCCGGTCGAGGCGCTCGCGGAGGCTACCCTCGCCAATTCGCCGACACGCACCAGTACGCGATTTCCGGCGCGAACTGGGCGGACCTGCAGATCCGAGGCGTCGACAAGGGGAGCGCCGTGCGCGACCTGCAGCGCTTCCTCGGTGTTGATCGCTCCCAGACCGCCGTCTTCGGCGACGCCGGGCAACGACCTGTCCATGATGAGCGAGGGGCGACCTGTCGCTTCGCGATGGCCAACGCCTCCCAAGACGTCGTTGAGGCCTCGCGCTTCGTCGCCCCTCGAACAACGAGGCCGGGGTTGCAGGTGCTGCGCACTCTCCTCAGGTCAACGGCCTTGCGTGATGCACAGGAGTAGTGGAGATGAGTACGCCTTACCCTCAGCAGCCTGAGCAACAGCCTTCGGGACCCTACGCGCCCGCACAGCCCACGTCTCGGGGATATGCGGCGGTTTCGCAGGATTCGCTCCGGGTTCTGTGCCCGTGACTCAGAAGGTGAATCGAGCGTCGATCATCTTGGGTGTTGTCGGGTGGGCCCTCATCGGCCTGACGATCCTGGTCGCGTGGCTTTGTTATCCGAGCCAGCGCATCCGACCCCGACCCGAGCGGCAAGGAAGCGATCGGATTCTTGCCGCCCTTTGCGCTGATGTTTATCGGCCCGGTGAACCTCGCCGGCGGTGTTATCGGGATTGTTGGGGCAGTGGGGAAGCCGAAGACGCGGAAGCTCAACTGGCTGGGAATCCTCCTGAACGCGAGCCCATACGTTATCTTCACCGCCTTCATGATCGTTCTGATGGTGTTCAAGTAGGTCACTGAAGCGTCGGATGGAGATAGTGATGAATGATCACAGCGGTCCCGCACCTGTGCCCAACAAGCGAGTGTTGCGAATGATGCACAGGTTGTCCTTGGCCTGCGCACTCTTGGGACTTGCCGTGAGCATCGGGGGTTTCATCGTCCTGTCGACCTCGTTTTTGACGAGATGAACGCCGGCACTCACCCCGTCATCCCCGGGGACTCTGCGGTGATGAGCGACGATGAGTTCATCCGTTCTGTCCTGCCTGTAGTCGGCGCGGCGGGGATTATTCATCTGGCGGGTGTCATCGCCGGGTTCGTGGGGCGAAAGCATGCCGAGGAGCGCGTGGAGTTCGGGCGCTGCGCGCTTGGAGTGGGCGTGAATGCTTTCTTCCTTGGCTGCGCCGGCATCATCCCTGCCGCGGGTATTGTGAGTGATCCGGTTGGCCTCGTTCTCCTCTTCGCTGTGTGTGGTGCTGCGGTCCTGTCCATGTGTGTTTCCCTGTTTGAGCGCTTCTTCAGCAGCGCGGGCGCGCGATCCGTTGGGGTGGGAGTCGCAGGCTTGCTGGTGATGGGTGGAGCGTTGCTTGTCGGCCTGTTCACGATGCTCGGCGAAATTACTTCGACGCCGGAGGACTCGTTCTTGCTCGGCATGTTTGTTGTGATCGCCTTCGTCGTCGTGTCCATCCCGGTGGGCATTGCCCAGCTGACGGGCCTGATCATGGGAATACGGGCGCTTCGACGCGCCGACAGTGAGGGTGAGCAAGCACTCGCTACGTGGGGAATAGTCCTGAATGGAACCCTGTGCTTGTGTCTTCTGTTCCTTCCCCTGGCGGTTCTTGCCTCAACCTCGTAGAGCGCTCTTCCCAGCTCATTCCTCCTTGCGTTAACACCCTCTCTCCATTAATCTCAATTCTTGAAATACTGGAGGGAGGGGCATGGAGGCTCCGGATCGTGAACGTGGTGGGGTACAGCCGTATCCCGGCACGCCCCGCAAAAGGTGGACGCCGCTCAGATGTGGTGCCGGTGCCTGGATTGTCACCGCGATCTCCATCACCGCTGTGATCATCGTCGAGATAATCGTCCTGCTCCACCCAGACTTCCATCAGGTTGACGGCATCGTCTACAACCGTGTCATTGCGATGATCGGCGGCGGCCTCACCACTTGTCTGAGTCTCACCGGCCTCGTCATCGCCAGGGCAGAGCTGGGTGAATCAGATGTGTCGAGCAGACAGCGCAGCGCGAGCCTGTGCGGAGTGGTCCTGTGCCTGAGTCCGATCCTCGTTATTGTCTTGGCCTACAGCGTGCTGGGAGCAGGCGTCGCCGAGTGGCTATTCGGATGGAAATAACACCTTTCCGCGACGAAGGAGGCGACCGATGAGTGCGTCGAATGATGTTCCTGCGCAGGGTGCCGCGGCGCAGCCTGTGACACACCCTCAGCACGTGGCCGGCATCGCTCCCCGACGGTGATGTTCATGCACGCACGTTCTCCCGTTCGCAGACGAGGCACGTGGATGCTGTCGCTGGTGGCTGGCCTCGGTGGTTGGGTCGTGATCCTCTTGAGCATTGTCCTCACGATCATCTATTGCATCGAAACGGCAAACGCGGACGAGATGGTGCGCAAATACGGAATCGGCACCGGCTTGATATGGATATTCGCCCTGTTAGCCCTTTTCGTCATCAATGTCCTCGGCGGAATCTTCGGTCTCATCGAGTTGTTGCGGTGCAACAACTTTCAGGAAGTGAGAAGAGCGTGTTACGTCCTCCTGCTCAACGTGTTGCCGTGGATCATCCTCGGAGTGCTGTACTGGGTGTACATGTCTGACTAAGAGAGTCGCTCCGAGGCCTTGTGACTGTCGATGCGTGGCGTGAACATATGCTCGTTTAGGATTGTGATCGCAGCCCGCATGGGCGCACCGATCAACACGTGAAGGACCGACCGTGACAACCCCGAACCCGTACCTCCCGGACTCGCATCCCGCTCCGGGGTATCCTCCGGAGAACGCGACTCCCACTCAATGGGGCGCGCAGCCTATGAACGGTGCGATGGGCCAGGGGTATGTGCCTGCCGCACAGCCCGGCTATCCGGGCCAGGAACCCGTGCCTCGCGTGAAGAAGAGGCGGAGCATCGGCGGTATCATCCTGCTCGTCTTCGGTGCAGTCATCGTCATGGCGTCGATTGCTGGCTGTCTCGCGATTGATCTCATCCCCGGAGACCATGGGGATAGCGGGGACGGGCTCGCCTGGGCCGGCGTTGCACTTCTTCTGTACGTGGTCCCCTTCGGCCTGATGTTGATGGTCTCTGGCCTCATCCTCGTGTTTGCGGCCCGGAGCCGCTCGCGGTGACCCCATCCGGTGGGTACTCAGACGTAATGAACAACGAGTGAAGGACCGATGATGACAATGCCTCATTCTCCCGGTTCCGGGATGCCCGTCACCCCGGAAACGCGCCGGCCTACCCCGGAAATACACCGGTCTACCCGGTGCCGTGCCGGGCAACACTACGGCGACATGCAGCCGGCACTGCAGCTTGCGGCTCCTCCCAGCCATAGCCTCGTCGTGGCCTCCAAATGCCCTGGGGTCATTGGGATCGTCTCTGCGCTGGCGGGGTTGTTCGCAGAGTGCCTATACGTCGTTCGCCTCGGCGACGACTCCTGTTGAGAGCTCTCGCTCCGATCAACTTCATTCTCGTCGTCGCGATGTTCTACTATCCTGGGTGGGATTATGAACATCATCGGCCTTGTCCTTGGCAAGACCGGGCGCAAGCGGGCGCAGGATCCGCGTCACGCGAAGGCGTGCATGGTGGGGATTTGGCTGAATGCAGCCCCGATGCTTGTGTTTCTGGTTGCCGAGATCCTGGCCGTCCTCTGGATGATGGAGACTAGCCTATAGCGGATGCCTCTGTCCCATTGCTCTCGACGAATGAAGGACTACCTGTGACGACTCCATATTCGACCGGTCCCGGCTCGAGCGGGTATCCGGCCCAGGCTCCCCAGCAGCCCACCGCTGCCTGGACGCAGCCGAGGGCAAGGCCCTAGGAGCAGCGTGTCGCGGATTCGGTATCACCGGACTCGTTGTCTTTGCGCTGGTCATCCTCGGGACGCTGGTGTACGTGCTGATTCCCAGGGGTGAGCACGGGCTGGACCTGGCCCCGATTGCCTTCATCTTCGTGGCCGGATTCTTCTCTATCCCCGTCATCGCGGTGAACATTATTGGCCTGGGTTCTGGGCTTCGTTGCGCTCAAGCAGACGAAGAACCCCTCCGAGCGCGGCTACATCGCCCGAGGCCTGCTCATGAATGCTGCGCCGCTCGCGGTTGTTGGCCTCGTCGTTCTTCTGATCCTCTTGATCTACGGGTTCTTCTACCTCATCTCGTTGTTCTAGGACCTCCCGGACCCGACGAACTCTGCTCCCACACCATCAACCTCCCAAGGAACACCAGTGACAACACCAATTCCCCAGGCCCCGGACCCGAATACTTCCCCCGGATACGGCGGCCAGCAAGTGCCCAATCCTCCACAGGCCGAGGGCCTGCCGCAGGAAGCCACGCAGCCCGCAATGCAGCAGAATTGGGGGCAGATGCCCGTGGATGCCGGGATGCAAGCGGGCTTTGCGCAGGCTGGGCCCGCGGCCTACGGCCCGGCGGTTTCGGCTCGGTCTCATCGGTCGTACATGCCGGCGGGTATCTTGTTTGGAATCGGCTTGCTGCTTACGATTGTGCCCTTCATAGCCACGCTATTCCTTGGCCGTGCTACCAACGGCTTCCAACACAATAGCGATACTCTATTTTCGTTCTTAGGGCAGTTGTTCTACGCCCTGCCCATCGGCATCATCCTGATCCTGGTCTCTGGCATCGTGGCAATCTTGGTTGCTGTGATGAACTCTTCGTCGAAGAGCTGATCCCGAGAGACGAAAGACCCCCGCGTCGAACCGTCAAACGGCGGCTACGCGGGGTCTTTTCTGTCCTACTTGGCGTGGTAGCGGGGGCTGGTGCCCAGGTGGATGGGCACGCCGGCGTCGGTGTTGCTGATGACGCTTTCGTCGGCCCCGCGGTAGGTGTACGAATCGTCGAAGGCGATGTCGCGGGGGTTTACGAGGCCGTTCATGTACTGCTGGATTTCGTCCGTGGAGGGACCCCTGTGCATGGTGGGGTCCATCAACGGGTTCTCGTCCGGGGTACTGCGACGGATCGGTGTTCATCATGGCACCGAGGTCAGCAACCCCGTACCCCGTGTACTTGTTCCAGCGGCCCTCGTTGTTCAACGCCGTCTTGGTCATCAGTTGGAGGAGTTGGTTGCTGGTGGCGTTGGGCCACTTTTGTTTGGCTAGGGCCAGGAAACCTGCGATGAGGGGCGTGGAGTACGACGTGCCGTCTGTGGTTGCTTTGTTCCCTGTTTCGTAGTTACGGACGGTGATAGGGCCACCTACATCGCTGCGGTGGTGGTGCCTGCCCCACGAGGAGTAGGAGGCTACCTTGCCGGTGGTGTCGATGGCGCTGACGCCGACGACGCCGGACCACTTTCGAGGCCGGTGTCCGTGTTTCGTTATTCGCCGTCGTTACCCATGGCGGTGACGACCATAACGCCGCGGGCATTGGCGTCGGGCGATCGCCCACTTCGTTGTTTCATCAAGACTCATCGTCAGACGAGGAGATGCTGATGATCTGAGCGCCCGTCGCTGATAGCGCGATTGATGAGACGGGGTCTTTCTCGATGCCATTACCGTTGCTGACCGGGTGCAACACGGCAGCGGACATCTTCGCTCTCATCCTCGAACCTGGTGGTCGGTAGGTCAGCAGGGTGGCGTCGGGGGCTACGCCGTACGTCTTGGAGACCAGGAGTGAGGCCATGAAGCTGTCCCGTGGCTCTTGGAATACACGGGACTCGAGGGACAGTGCAGGGGCTCTTGTCGATGATGGTGGCGCCTGCGAGTTCAGGGTGCGCTGGTGTCGACCTCGCCGTCGATGAGTGCGATGGTGACGCTCCTGGCCCGTGTAGCCCTTGGCCCGCGCCTGGTCCAGCTGGTAGTAGGCGTAGTAGGACTGTTCGTATGGCTGTGATCGGGGTCGGCGGCGTGCGCGGGGCGCGCGGGCAGGGCGATGGCCCCGGCCGCCAGGGCCAGGGTCATCGCACACGCACCCTGCAGCGCAGCAGCCGCCGGTGTCGCGTTGGGCTAGTCGTCATTTGGCGTGGTAGCGGGGCTGGTGCCCAGGTGGATTGGTACGCCGGTGTCGGTGTTGCTGATGACGCTTTCGTCGGCTCCGCGGTAGGTGTACGAATCGTCGAAGGCGATGTCGCGGGGGTTCACGAGGCCGTCGATGTATTGGTGTACTTCCTCGGTGGTGGGGCCCTCGCGTCGAGTCTGGGTCCATGAGCGGGTTTTCGTCCGGGTACTGCGAGGGGTCGGTGTTGATCATGGCGCCGGGATCAACCGCTCCGTATCCGATGTAGGTGTTCCATCCGCTTTGATCGGTCCGAGCTGTCTTGGTGAGTAGTTGGAGGAGTTGGTTGCTGGTGGAGTTGGGCCACTTCTGCTTGGCCAGGGCCAAGAATCCGGCGACGAGGGGAACAGAGTTTGATGTTCCGTCCGTAAATTGTATTCCCGCTCTCGTAGTTGTGTGCGACGACGGGGCCTGACAGCTGCGACGGTCACGCCCTTGGCCCCCAGCGAGATAGGAGGCTACCTTGCCGGTGGTGTCGATGGCGCTGACACCCACGACGCCCAGACCACTTCGAATAGGTGTCGAGTGTTTCGTCTTTCGCGTCGTTACCCATGGGGGAGACGACGATGACGCCGCGGGCGTTGGCTCGGGCGATCGCCCACTTCGTTGTGTCAGAAGACTCATCGTTAGATGAGGATATGCTAATAATCTGAGCGCCGTCGCTGATAGCGCGGTTAATTAGGGAGACGGGGTCTTCAATACGGCGTTGCCGTTGCTGCTGGTGCAGTCACGGCCGGACACGCATCTGTCTCCGGGCTGAAAAGCTGGTCGTCGATCAACAGTAGTGGCGTCGGGGGCTACCCGTAGGCCTTGGAGACCAGAAGCGAGAGCCAGTGCAGTGCCGTGTGTCTTGGAGAAGGGACCTCGAGGTGACGGTGCAGGGGCTCTTGTCGATGATTGAGGCACCTGCGAGTTCGGGTGCGTTGGTGTCGACCTCGCCGTCGATGAGTGCGATGGTGACGCCCTGGCCCGTGTAGCCCTTGGCCCGCGCCTGGTCCAGCTTGTAGTAGGCGTAGAAGGTCTGTTCGTTGGCTGTGATCGGGGTCGGCGGCGTGCGGGAGCGGCGGGCAGGGCGATGGCCCCGGCCGCCAGGGCCAGGGTCATCGCGCACGCACCCGCGAGCTGTAGCCGCCGTCGGCGGCCGGACACGTGTGGTTTCGTGGTCACCATTGGCGGGGATCCCATCCGTCGTCCTTCTGGGAGGCGGGCTTCAGGTCCTTGTCTGATCCGTAGGTCTGCGACATCGGGTTGACGTAGCCGGGGGCAGTGCATCGTCCTCGTCGTCCTCGAACTTGAAGGCCGTGTACTTGCGTCGCTTTGCCCTTCTTGTCGTCCTTGCCGCCACCGGCACCCGCACCTGCACCCGCTCCCATGAAGCCGCCCATGCCGGGCCGCCCGGCCGCGCCGGCACTGCCAGCGGCGCTGCCGCCGCCCGTCTTTCCAGCGGCATTAGCTGCTCCGCCCGTGCCGTTCGTACCTGTCAGGCCGGTCGTCCCGCCCGACGCGCTGTGCTGCCAGGCAGGCTGCTCCGACCGAAAGCCGCCACCGGAGGCCGAGCCCCGCGCAGGCCCGCCGAGGCCGCCCGCGCCCAGCCGCTGCTACGACCGGAGGCTCCCAGGCCGCCCGCGCCCAGCCCGCACGACCGGAGGCTCCCAGGCCGCCCGCGCCCAGGCCGCCCGCGACCGGGAGGCTCCCAGGCCGCCCGCACCAGAGTCCCAGCCTGCGCTGCCGCGCCCAAGCCGCCCTGCACCACCGCGACCCAGGCGCCGAGCGAAGCAGCACCCAGGCCAGAGGCGCCGCGCGCGCCGAGGGCCGCGCGCACCGAGGGCACCCGCGCCGAGGACGCCTGCGCCGAGGGCTCCTAGCGCCCGCGAGGCTCGTGCGCCCGGAGGCGTCGAAGCGGGTGGATGGGCCCGCGTTAATGTTCCACAGAGGATGATCGCGATCGCTTGGAGGGCGCGGGGAGTGTAACGCCGTCGAGTGAGGCTCCGTTAGCGTAGCGCTCGCCACCGATGCGGGTGTGCATCAGGTCGATGCCCCTTCAGATCCTCGGGGTCGGTGATGGGCTTGCTGCGGCTACCCAGCTGGCACCCTCGCTGGTGATAGCGATCGGGCGATGCGTTGGGACTGGAGCCTGCGCAGTCGCTCGGCATCAGCGTCCTGCTGCGGTTGGGGTCGTCGAAGCCGCTCGGGTAAAGGCCGGAATTGGCGCCGCGCTGGAATGCGCGTCCGTAGTCGCTCTCGCGATCGCCCGGGTACACGCCGGGCTGATCGGGGATGCTGACTTGTTTCCGTTTCTCGAGTTCCTTGGCAACCCAGGGAGCGAAACTGAGGGGTATCCGATACGTGCCCGGTTTTTTTCGTACCCACTTTCCTTGCCCTCGAGGTTTGTTTTACATCTCGGGCGTGGTTCGCCAATTCGTGCATGGAGTCGTTCAGGCGCCGAAGGATGTCCGCCGAGTTGGCCTCGCGCTGCGCGTTGGCCCTGAGCGGCGACGGCATCGTAGACGGCCGCGCCGGTGGAGGCTACGGCGTTGATGCCGACCCCGAAAATACCCAAGCTCTGCGCAACGGGGATCGTCACCTCGGCCATGTCACGCAAGGCGTCGAGCCTGGAGTCGACCAGCACGGGGGATAGCATCTCTGCCTCTTCACGGGCGTGCTGCATGACCCGGCGCATCTCCACCTCGACCTGAGCGGTCGCAAGGTAGGATTCACGCCAGTCCTGCAAGCGTTGCTCAGCATCGGCGAGCCACTTGTCGATGGCGGTGCCCGTCTGGCCTCGGAAACCCTGGTATGTGCGGTAGTGCCGCAAGCGTCGCTCGGCCTCGTTAATGGCATCCATCGTGGTGCGGTGTTTGAGATCGAGGTTCGCGAGAGATTCGTTTGCCTTCGCGTCCTCCACGAATTGCATGAGGCGCTTGTACATCGGACTCTTAACCACTGCAGTGTCCTTCCCTATCCTCAGAAGTCAGAACTGCCGCCGACAACAGGATTGTTAGTATCCTGTGAGCCTGTGGAGTACGTTGATGACGAAGGCGTCGTGGAAGTGGGATTGAGCGTTCCCGCAGCTTGATGGACCGGAATACCGAGCGAGGAGACGAGAGAACCGAGGAAAGGAATGGAAGCCATGTTGGCTTCTTCGCCCTTAAATTTACGCATGACCTCGTCTTCCGTCTTCTTGAAGTCGTCCTCGGTATCGAGAACTTTCCGGTCGAAATCACGGAGCTTATCGCCCTCGGATGCGAAACCTTCCCGAGCGGTGTTGTAGGCGTCCTGGAGTGCCTGACGAGCGGCCTCAACGCCAGACTCGGTGCCCCACACGTCGGCAACCTGAGCGTCCGCAAACTCGCGAGCGGTCTGAGCGGCCGTGTTGAAAGACTCCGCTCCAAGGGCTCCATCCTGGCGCGTCTGATCATGATTCTGGGAGCTGAAGCTCACGTCGCTCACGACAACCTCCGGGCGTAACAAGCGCAGGCGTGGCCTGCAGACGTCAATGAGATGATGTTCATCATATGACCATCCGGCAAAGCGCGCAAAAATGCGGAGTAAGTGTCGACCATGACGAGGAGAAAGTGCTCCGACGTTGCGGCTTGCGCAAACGATGTTTGGTGGCGATGAGTTGGGGGCCGCAGCGCAGCGCGCCGCGGCCCCCCGAAGCAAAAACCTCTCAGAAGGTTACATTCACTCGCCCGCCTCGAAGGTGGCCTTCTCAGCCTCGGTGTCCGGCACGAAAGAATCCGTGTCCAGATCCGCCCAGTACCCTCGGCCCACGGATCCTCGATCGGCTGCGAACGCTTCCACAGGATGTAGCCCTGCGCCAGCGACGGCACCCACCAGGGCCGTCAGGCCGAAGGCGCGCAGCACGCGGCACTTGCGGCGCTTGCGCGTGGGGGTCGCGAGGGCGACAGCCGACGCCTCGGAAGCGCGACGAGCGCGCTCCGACAGCGAACCGCGAGCCGACAGCGCGGCACCCGCCTGGTTGACGGCGAGGGAAGCGCGCGGCAGGTAGTCGTCCACGAGGTGCTCGCGAGCGTTCTCGATCGCCGGGGCCGGCCTGCGCGGCGGCAGCCTGCGCACGAGCGGCGGCGTTCTCGATCGCGGGGGTCGCGTGCTCGATCGCGGAATTCAGCGCGGCCTGGGCGCGAGGCGCGGCCCAGTCGACGCCCTGGCCAGCCAGATCGGCAGCCCGCACGGCAACCTTGCCGGCGTAAATGGCAGCGGCGTCGCGAAGCTGCTGAGACGATGCGCGCAGCTTTCTGCATCGAAAGTCGGCGAAGTAACCATGATGTCTCCGATTCTGTCCACAATAAACGGGGGCGCGGACGCGCCACTCACTCCTATTGTGCTACAACGGGCTGTGATCTGCAGCCCACCGGCTCGCGTGAGGTGCGTGACGGACAGGAAACACCCAGGAAAAAGATGCGACCATTGCAGTCCCATGAAAGCTATTCTTCACACCTCCGCCGGCGACATCACCGTCGAACTGTTCCCCAACCACGCCCCCAACACGGTCAACAACTTCGTGACCCTGGCCAAGGGCGAGCGCGAATGGGTCGACCCCACGACCGGCCAGAAGACCTCCCGTCCCCTCTACGACGGCACCATCTTCCACCGCGTCATCCCCGGCTTCATGATCCAGGGCGGCGACCCCCTCGGCACCGGCACCGGCGGCCCCGGCTACCAGTTCAACGACGAGATCCACCCCGAGCTGAACTTCAACGACCCCTACCTGCTCGCCATGGCCAACGCCGGCAAGCGCATGGGCAAGGGCACCAACGGCTCCCAGTTCTTCATCACCGTGGCCCCCACCCCGTGGCTGCTCGGCAACCACACCATCTTCGGTAAGGTCGCCGACGAGGAGTCCAAGCGCGTCGTCGACGCCATCGCCACCACCCCCACGGGCGCCCAGGACCGCCCCGTGACGGAGCAGGTCATCAACTCCATCGAGATCGTCGACTGACCCTCTCCCTCATCATCGACGAGGCCGGGGCCGCCCCCCGCTGCTGCGCGCAGTGACCGGGATGGTACGCCCCGGCCTCGTCCCTTACCCGCCTGCTGAAAGGGAAGCTATGAGCATGCCGAGCTACGGCCAGCGCTCTGACCCGCGCGCCGCCCCCGACTGTCCCGCGCCACCCGGGCGTGCGCAGCGTCGACTACTGCAAGCGCTGCAACCGGCCCATGTGCGTGGACTGCGCGATCCCCACCGAGGTCCGCTCGATCTGCGTGGACTGCACGTCCTCGAAGAAGCGGTGGATGGGCTCCGCCTCGCGCGCGCCGCGGCCGGCACGCCGGTCGTCACCTACGCGATGATGGCGATCTGCATCTTCATGTACGTCGTGACCCTGCTGGCACCCACCACGAAGCTCGATCTGGCGCTCGTGCCCGCTGAGCTGATGTCGCACCCGTGGACGGTCATCACCGGCGCGTTCCTGCACGGCGGCATCATGCACATCCTGTTCAACATGCTCTCCCTGTACTGGGTGGGGCGCGCGATCGAACCGGTCCTGGGCCGCTGGCGCTTCCTCACGCTCTACCTGGTGAGCGCGCTGGGCGGCTCCGCCTTCATTATCGCCTGGTGCCTCATCCAGCCCTCCGAGATCTTCGTGAGCACGGTCGGCGCGTCGGGCGCCGTCTTCGGCCTGTTCGGCGCCGTGTTCGTCCTCCAGCGCCTCGGCGGGTCAGACACGACCGCGATCCTGACGCTGCTCGGCATCAACCTCGTCTACGGCTTCATGGTCAGCGGTATCTCCTGGCAGGGGCACATCGGCGGGGCGATCGCCGGCGTGGGTGCCACGTGGGTCCTCGTGCGCATGGCCCGCCCGCGTCCCGGGCGTCACGCAGGTGCAGCAGAACCGGCGCGAAGCGGTCGTCGCACTCGGCATGATCGCCGGCATGCTCGTGCTCAACGCCCTCGCGTTCCGCGTCCTGTACGAGGTCTACGGCGCGTGAGCGGTCAACGGCCGACAGGCGCATGGCATCTAAGGATGACCTAATATAGGGAAGGGTCCGGCAAATAGTGCCGGACCCTTCCTCATGCGCCCACAGGAGAGACCATGACCAGCCCCTGGGACCTGTACGACCAGCTCATCGACGAGATCCCCGCCGACATCACCGTCACCCAGATCCTCACCGACGGCAAATGGCGCCGCGTCGCCTCCAGCGAAGACGGCGTCGGCATGGCCTTCGGCATGAACGTCCAGTCGCGCCCGCGCGCCACCGAGGACCCCGCCGACCTCGTCGGCCGCCCCCTGCGCGACGTCGCCGCCCTCGCCAAGTCCTGGAACTTCGAGGACGCCGGCATCGGCATGGCCGCCGTCAACGCCTACCACTCCCACCCCTGTACGCGCCCTCGCCCACGGATTTCCGCCCCTGCAAGGAAAACAACTGGGCGCGCACCTTCCACCCCTACGCGCCCCTCGTCGCCGGCAAACGCGTCGCCGTCATCGGCCACTTCCCCTTCGCGGCCGCCGCCATGCCCGACGTCGCCGAGCTCAACATCCTCGAACGCAACGTCCTCGAAGGGCGACTACCCCGACTCCGCCTGCGAATACCTGCTCCCCGAAATGGACTACGTCTTCATCTCCGGATCCGCATTCGTCAACAAGACCATGCCGCGCCTCCTCGCGCTCGCCTCCGACGCCCACACCGTCGTCCTCGGCCCTCCGCCCCGCGTCCCCCGCGATCCTGCATGCCGGCGCCACCACCGTCATGTCCTTCGCCAGCGCCCACCCCGCGCGCCTCGAAGACGGCCTTGCCGGACGCTCCCTCCTCGGCATGTACGACGCCGGCATGAGGGTCCAGCTCAGCAGGCCCTGACCCGAGGACGAGGCCGTGACCCGGTAGTCAGCCACGGCCTCGTCGATAGAAATAGTGGGGCGTCCCGGCCGCAGCCGGAACGCCCCACACTCACACTCACTGGAGACGGCAGGCTCACGCCCACCGCGCCCCGTCAACGCCAACGCAGCGTCATCAGGAAGCCGACCATCATCGTGCCCAGGCCCACCGCGATGTTCCACGCGCCCAGCTTCGGAACCGGGTAGGTGCCCGACGAAATGTAGTAGACGACAACCCACAGCAGGCCCAGGATCATCAGGGCCACAAACGTGGGCGCCCACCAGGCGGGGCTAAGCGGAATACCGTCAGTCCAGTTCTGGATGTCGGTATCATCCTCAACCTCGTGCCCATTCTTCTTACGCTTCTTGGATTCGGCCACGTCGGGTCCTCTCTGCTGGCCCGCGCGGGAAGAAAACCGCCCGGCGGTGATGAATTAGTCGCAACACTAGCGTAGTCTCGGACGTGGAAAGTGCCAAAGCGCAGCGCCACACAAGGGGGAAAGATGCACGCACGCAGCGTCCGCCACATCGCCGGCGTGCTCGCCGTGACCGTCGCCTCCGGCCTCCTCTTCTCCGTCTCTGCGCTCAACGAACGCAAAAACCCCGCGGCAACCTCCGATCTGTCCACCCTCGTGCGCAACCGCCAGGAACAGGTCAAAGCCCTCGAAAACGAGGTCTCCTCGCTCGACACGCAGATCCAGAGCTACACCTCCGTCGCCCCCCAATCCGGCGACGAGGACGTCTTTACCGCTCGCTCCACTCAAAGCGTCACCGGCCCCGGCGTCCAAATCACTCTCAGCGACGCGCCTCCCGGAGAGATTCCCGAAGGCGCAACCCCCAACGACCTCGTCATCCACCAGCAGGACATCGAAGACACGATGAACGCGCTGTGGAGCGGAGGCGCCGAAGCCATGACCGTCCAGGGCGTGCGCATCACCTCGCGCACCGTCATCCGCTGCATCGGCAACGTCATCCTCGTGGACGGAACCAGCTTCTCCCCGCCCTATGTGATCCAAGCAATCGGTGATCCTGCTACCCTGCGCGCGACGGTTACCGCAAACCCACGTATGGTGAATTATCAGGCCTACGTGACAAAGTACGGCCTCGGGTGGGACATGCAGACCAAAGACTCCCTGAGCTTCGCGCCCGCAACTACCCCGCTGACCGTCAACTACGCAACCGTGGAGGAATCGAATGGGTGAACACGTCGCCCCGACCACGCCGGCTAAGAAAAAGCGCTCCAACATCTTCTGGAACATCGTCGGTGTCGTCGGCGAACTGCTCATCACCTTCGCCATCATCGTCGGCCTCTTCTCCGTCTGGCAGCTCTACTGGACGACCTACGAGGTCGCCGGACAGGTCTCCCAGACCATCGCCTCGTACGAAGAAGAGCACCAGCCCTCCAAGCGCACTCTCGGCGAAGTGCGCACCGATGACCCGCCCGCCTTCGACCGCGAAGTCGGCGACGGCGAGGTCTACGGCCTCGTCCACGTGCCCACCTGGGACTGGATGAAGATCCCCCTCGCCGAAGGCACCACCTCCTACGTCCTCGACCAGGGATGGGCCGGCCACTACGACATGACCACCCAGCCCGGCGGCGTCGGCAACTTCTCCATCGCCGGCCACCGCCGCACCTACGGCAACAACTTCCGCTGGATCGACCGCCTCACCCAGGGCGACAAGGTCGTCGTGGAAGTCGACGACCACTACCTCGTCTACTCCATGGTCTCCTCCGAGATCATCGACGCAACCGACCCCACGCAGATGCGCGTCGTCGCCCCCGTCATCGACGACGTCTCCTGGTCCGAAACCCCCACCGAGCGTTGGATGACCATGACCACCTGCCACCCCGAATACGGCAACTGGCAGCGCTACATCGTCCATCTCAAGTTCGAATCCTGGACCCCCAAGGACACGGGCGTCCCCGCCGAACTCGTCGACGAACCCACGAACTGAAGGACCCCACATGTACGCATGGATCTTCCGCCACCTGCCCGGCCCCACCTGGTTCAAAGGTCATTGAATCCCTGGCCCTCATCGGCGCGGCCGTCGCCGCCCTGTTCACCTGGGTCTACCCCTGGGTCCAGTCCTACCTGGAACTGGGACAGTCCTCCGTCGGCTGAGCCTGAGCCGCTCGCTTGAGGATGGGACGAGGCCGGGGAGACCCGGCCTCGTGTCGTATCCACGGACGTCGGCTGGGTGCCGCCGTATACGACCGCGCGCCCGGAGAGCGGACAGCGCCCGCGCGCCCACTAGGGGAGCGCCCTACGATGGATGCCGGAGAAGAGGCCACGGCCTCGTACATGAAAGGACCCGCGATGGCACGAATCCTCTGCGTCGACAACTACGACTCGTTCGTCTTCACGATCGTGGGCTACCTGCGCCACCTGGGTGCTGTTGTGGACGTCGTGCGTAACGACGTCGTGGATCCCGCGTGGTTCGAGGCCGGCTACGACGGCGTCCTCATCTCCCCCGGACCCGGCGACCCCAAGAGCGCCGGCGCCTCCCTGCAGACCATCGCCGACTGCGCCGAGCATGGCATCCCGATGCTGGGCGTGTGCCTGGGACACCAGTCCCTCGGTGAGCTTTTCGGCGCGACCGTCGGGCACGCGCCCGAGCTCATGCACGGCAAAACCTCCGTCATCACGCATGACGGGCGCGGCGTCTTCGAGGGCGTGCCCTCGCCGCTGACCGTCACCCGCTACCACTCGCTGACGATCGACCCCGCGACCATGCCCGACGAGCTCGAGGTCTCCGCGACCACCGAGTCCGGCATCATCATGGGCGTGCGCCACCGCTCCCTGCCCCTCGAGGGCGTCCAGTTCCACCCCGAGTCCGTCATGACCCAGTCCGGGCACCTCATGTTCGCCAACTGGCTGGCCGCCTGCGGCGACGCCAACGCGCGCGAGCGGGCCGTGTCCCTGAAGCCCGTCGTCGCGGAGCGTTTCAAGCTGTAGGTTGCGCGGAGGCTTCTTAACGCTGCTGCCGCCGCGCGTGTTGCCCGCGCCCCCGCGCATACACTGAGGCCCGCGCCGGAGGATTTCTCCTCGCAGGCGCGGGCCTCACTGATCAACGGGGACAGCTACGAAGCGGTACTACTGCGACGCGGCCCGGGACTCACTCAGTGGTGGGCGTTCCCGTTATTGTTGCCGTTGTTGCCGCCGTTGTTTCCGTTCTGGCCGCCCTTCGACACCTTCAGCTTCACGGTCGAATTCTTCTCCACCTTCGAACCCTCACCGGGCTCGACGGAGAGGACCTGGCCTGCGGGCTGGTTGCCTGCGACCTCTTCGACGGTGACGGTCAGGCCCAGGGGCCTTGAGCTGCGCCTCGGCATCTTCACGGCCCATGCCGACGACGGTGGGAATCTCCACCTGCGCGGCCTTGCCGCTCGAGATGGACACGCCAATGGCGGTGCCCTTCTTCACCTTCGTGCCGGTCGCGGGATCCTGCTCGACGATGCGGTCCTTCTCCTTCTCGGAGTCAACGCTCGTCACGTTGCCCAGCTCCAGGCCGACGCCCTTGAGGGTGCTGCGTGCCTGATCCTGGGTCATGCCCGACAGGTCGGGCACGTCCACCTGATCCGAGCCGGAGGACAGGTAGGCGCGGATCGTCTGGCCGGCCTTCACCTTGGAACCGGGGGAGGGGTTGGTCTGCGCGACCTTGCCCTCGGGAACGGTGTCGGAGGCGACCTTGCTGGAGTCGAGCTCCCACTTCAGGCCCAGGGCCTCGATCGCCTACGGGCGTCGTCGGGGCTCATGCCAACCAGGTTGTCCGGCAGGGTCACCGAATCAGGGGCCGGAGGAGATGGTGACGCGAACGGTCGCGCCCTTCTCGGCCTGCGTGCCCGCAGCGGGGTCGGTGGAGGCCACGGAGCCCCTCAGCAACGGTGTCGGAGGCGACCTTGTCGGGGTTGAGCTCCCACGTGAAGCCAGCCTGCTCGATCTGGGTCTTCGCCTCGGCCTGGGTCAGGCCGACGACGTTCGGAACCGCGATCGACTCGGGCTCGGCGGCACCGCGCGTGAGGGCCCACACCGAGCCGCCGATCAGCAGCAGGGCGATGAGCAACACGGTCGCGATGATCGCCGTGCGACGCTTGCGGGCCTTGGCAGCCCTCGTTCGCGGTGTCATCGGTGGCAACAGCGGGCAGCGACGTGGAGGTCGCGGCCATCGCCGCGGCGGGCGCGTGGCTGGGGACCGCGGCCATCGGCGTGGTCGCGGCGGTGCGTGCGGACGCCATGCCGGCGGCGGGCAGGACCTCGGTCGCCCACGAGTCGGCGGGCGGCGCGCCCACGTCGAGGCCTCGGGCCACGCGCTGCAGGTCCGCGAGCATTGCCGCGGCGCTCGGGTAGCGGTCCTCGCGGTTCTTCGCCAGGGACTTCAGCACCACGCGGTCGAGCGAGTCCGGGATGTCGGACAGGATCGACGAGGGGCGTGGGCGGGATCTGTTCGACGTGCTGGTAGGCGACGGCGACGGCCGAGTCACCCTTGAAGGGCGGGCGGCCCGTCAGCAGCTCGAAGAGGACGACACCGGTCGAGTACAGGTCGGAGCGAGCATCAACGGTCCTCGCCGCGAGCCTGCTCGGGGAGAGGTACTGGGCGGTGCCCACGACGGCGTTCGTCTGCGTCATCGTGGCCTGCGAGGTCCGTCAGGGGCGCGCGCGATGCCAAAGTCCATGACCTTGACCTTTGCCGTCTGACGTCAGCATGATGTTGCCGGGCTTGATGTCGCGGTGCACCAGGTGGTTCGCGTGCGAGTACTGGAGGGCGAGACAGGACGCCCGACACGATCTCGATGGCCTCGTTGATCGGAACGGCCGTGCCGTCGGAGATCAGGTCCTGACGGTGTGCCCCTCGACGTACTCCATGACGATGTAGGGCACCGCGATCGAACGACCGGTCGCATCCTCGATGATCTCCTCGCCCGTGTCGTACACGGCGACGATGTTCAGGGTGATTCAGCGACGCCGCCGACTGCGCTTCGCGACGGAAGCGCGCCTGGAAGATCGAGTCCTGCGCCAGATCGCGGCGCAGCATCTTGATTGCTACGACGCGCGACAGGCGAGTGTCGAAGCCCAGGTGGACTTCGGCCATTCCGCCTCGCCCGATGAGCGAGCGGACCTCGTATCGGCCAGCTAGACGGTGGGCCATGGGCTCTGCCATGTCCTAACCTCCTCGATAATGTGTGCTCCCGCATTTGGTTGTATCAGGGAGCCAAGCATGTGTTTGATCGTAATAGCTGCGAGCGCGATGAGCGCAATCACGATGATTGCGACGATGACCGCGCGAATAATCTGCCTGGATGCTGGGACGGGTGGTGCGACGACGCTGCGCGAGTACGCGGTCTTGGCCGCCGGACGGGTACGTTGCGCGCTGCGAGCGTCGAGCTCGTGCCAGCGCGGCCCGCGCTAGCCTTCTCGGGCCGCGGCTCGTAGACCGAGCGTCGCTGGCGCTTTGAGGGCGTGGCTGCGCGAGGCTGGGGAACGGTCCCGTACACGCGCGGCGACGAGGCCGTGGCCGCCTTGTCGCGGCGAGGCGACTCGGAGCAGGGCGGGCTGAGGAATGCGCGGGGTCGCCTGACGAGCCGCCTGACGCTCGGCTTCTTCGGCCTCGCGGCGTTCGCGAGCTTCACGGCGCTCGCGGGCTTCTTGAAGCTCGCGCTGGCGTCTGTTCTTCCTCGCGGGCGACGGCTGCGCGGCGCTGCTCCTCGGCTGCGTCTTCGGCCTGGCGGGCTGCCTCGCGCTGGCGCAGTCGCTCGGCGAGGGCGGCGCGTCGATCCTGCGGCTCGGACGGCAGCGGGGTCTTCGGCGCGGCGGTGTGCGCGGGCGCTGCGTCGGCCGGAGGGGCCGGGATAGGCGCGGAACGCTGCGCGGGCGCCGAGGCCTGGGGGCGCTGGGCGGTCTCGCTGCTGGGCTGGGGGACCTGCTCGGAGCGAGCAGGGAGCCGCGTGCCTCGGGATGGAACCCGTGGTCGGGCGGGCGGTGGCGGCCTGCGCGAGGGCGCAGGGGCAGCGGGCGCAGGAGCCGGGTGCGCGGGCGCTGTCTTGGGTGTGGATCGCGTCGGGATCGGGGCCGACGACCGGTGCCGGCGGGTTCGCTGCAGGGGCCGGGACGGCTGCGTGGCGACCGGTCGAGGTCAGCGATCGGACGGCACCCGACACCGCGGGCGCCTGCTCGCCGGTCGTCTCGGGTGCGAGGCGACGAACCCGGGTGGGGAGCGGACACAGGGTGAGAGACCGGGGAACCTCGGCCTCGTCGAGGATGCGCGGCACGGCGGCGTGGCGACCCGTGATCGGGATCGGGGCCGAGGAGGGGCAATCGTCGTCGCTTCGTCGAGGACGGGCAGCTGGCATGGCGGCCCGTCGTCGCGCGCACCTTCGGGTGAGTCGAGGGGCTGCAGCATCTCGTCGGGCAGAGTACGGCGCGTCAGGTGACGCACCGGTGCGACGATCGGCACCGACGGCTGGACGGGCGTGCGCACCTCTTCAGGGGCGCTGTGCGGCCTTCGGCAGGGGCAGCGGGCGAGGGGTCACGGAGACGCCCATCGCCTTGGCTGCGCTCGCGATTTCGCGAACGGCCGCGGATCCGGACTCGGGGCGCTTCGCGGGATCCTTCTCCAGCAGGTGCAAGATGACGTCGGCCAGAGGCTCGGGAACGAAATCCGGCAGCGGCGGAACGGGATCGTTGACATGCGCGAAGGCGATGTCCACCTGGGTCTCGCCGGTGAACGGACGTCGACCGGCCGCGGCCTCGTAGGCGATGACGCCCAGGGGCGTAGGGGTCACCGATGGGGGTGGCGACCTCGCCCATGGCCTGCTCGGGCGGCAGGGTACTGGGCGGTGCCCATGACCATGCCCGCGGCGGTCGGGTTGACCTGGCCCTTCGCGCGAGAGATGCCGAAGTCCGTCAGCTTCACCATGCCATCAGGGCGAACAATGATGTTCGCGGGCTGATGTCGCGGTGTACGACGCCCGCGCGTGCGGCAGCGCTCAGCGCCATCGCGACCTGCACGAGGATCGGCATGAGGGTACTCGGGCTCAATGCGGGAGCCGCCGCGCAGGTAATCCGTCAGCGGATGGCCGTCGACGAGCTCCATGATGATCCAGCCGATGCCGTCTTCCCTCGCCCGAGATCCTGAGTGTTGGCGATATTCGGGTGCGAGATCGACATCGAGTTACGGGCCTCGAGGCGCAGGCGCGGGTGAGCTCCTCGCCCGTCAGCTCGGGGCGCAGGACCTTCGCGGCGACGATGTGGCCGCTGACGCGTCGCGGGCCTTCCATACCTCGCCCATGCCGCCCTGGGCGATCGGGGTGAGCGGCGTGTAGCGTCCCCGAGCACTCGCCCGGCACCGGAAGTCATGCGTGGCGTGCTCACTGCAGCCCCGCTTCCAGGAGGGGCGCGGGCGATCGGGCCGGCCACGTCTCCCACCGTGCGGCGTGGGATCGTTGTCGTCGCCCTCGACGAGGACGGCGAAAGCGATGCGCGGGTTGTCCGCCGAGGGGCAAAACCGACGGCCCAGGCGTTTCGCGCGGTCGCCGTTGCCGGTCTCGGCGGTGCCGGTCTTTGGCGGCCACCGCAACGTTCAGCAGGGGCCATCGTGGTGCCGGTGCCGTAGGGCTGGGAGACCACGGATTCCATCATGGCGCGCAGCTTCGAGGCCGTCTCCGACGAGATCGGTTTGCCGGCGTCGGTCGGGCTGTTCGTGCGCACGACCTGGTTGTCGGCGTCCACGATCGAGTCGATGAGGGTAGGGGCGTCATCATCTGGCCGTCGTTCGCGATGGCCTGGGCGACCTGCGCCATCTGCAGAGGCGTCGTCTGAACCGTGTACTGGCCGATCGAGCTCATCGCGAGCTGCGCGGCGTCCGCGTCGGCGAGGGAACACGGAGGGCGTCACCGTCAGCGGGATCTGAGACTCGCGGCCAAAGCCGAAGCGGTTCGTTACGTCGAGGAGCTGCTGGTTCGTCAGCTGCTCGGAAGCCAACACGAAGGTCGTGTTGCACGAGCGCGCGAAGGCCTCGGTGAGCGTCGGGTTGCCGTCGCCGCAGGTGGAGGACTCGATGTTGGAGACCTCGGTCGCCGTGCCCGGCAGGGTCGTCGACACGGGCGAGGGCATGTGCATGTCCGGGTCGGCGAGGGCTGTTTTTCGATGAGGGGCGATCGTCGTGAGGATCTTGAACGTCGAGCCGGGGGCGTAGCGCTCTGAGATCGCGCGGTTGAGCAGCGGGTTGTTCGGGTCCGAGGAAAGCGCGGAGAACGCGTCGGACACCGCGCTGGCGTCGGAGGAGGCCAGCTGGTTCGGGTCGAAGGTCGGCGACGAATACATCGCCAGAACCGCGCCGGTGCGCGCATCCAGGGCCACGACGGCGCCCTTGCGGTTACCGAGGGCCTCGGCCGCAGCCTTCTGCATCTGAGAGTTCAGGGTGAGGGAGACGCCGCCGCCCTGACGGTTCTGGCCCGTCAGGGAGATTGCGCAGGCGCTGTCCGAGCAGGGTCTGGGACTGGCCGTCGGACGTCCTCCTCGGCGGCCTCGATGCCCGTCGACGCGTTGCCCACCGACGAGAAGTAGCCCGTGACCGGCGCGTACAGCGGCCCATCGGAGTAGGTGCGCACGTAGCGCTTCGAGTCTTCCTCGCGCTCCGAGGAGGCGATCGCCGTCTTGTCGACGATGATCGGGCCGCGGTCGGTTTCGGCCGCGTGCAGGATCGTGCGCTGGTTGCGAGCGTCGGCGTTGAGTGACGACGCGAAATGAACTGCGTGTTCGTGATGCCCACGCCCAGCAGGGCGAACATCAGGAGAACGATGATGAAGATCTTGCGGATCTGGTTATTCACGGCTCACTCACCCACTCCCACGGCGGGCTGGATACCGGAGTTCCACGGCGCGGGGGCCGAGGCCGGGCGGCGAGCAGCGTCCGACACGCGGATCAGCAGCGCGACGGTGATCCAGGAGGACACCATCGACGAGCCGCCCGCAGCGAGGAACGGGGCCGTCAGGCGGTCAACGGAATGATGCGCGTGATGCCGCCGAGCACCACGAACAGCTGAATAGCCAGCGAGAAGCTCAGGCCGGTCGCCAGGAGCTTGCCGAAGCCGTCGCGCACCGTCAGCGCCGCGCGCAGGCCTCGCTGGATGAGGATCAGGTACAGGACCAGGATGGCGGCCATGCCGGTCAGGCCAGCTCCTCCGCGAAGGAGGACGGGATGAAGTCCGAGTTCGCCAGCGGCACGAGCTGCGGGTAGCCCCGGCCCCAACCGGTGCCCATGAGGCCGCCGGAGGCCTGGCCAAACAGGCCCTGGACGAGCTGGTAGGACCCGCGGTCGGACACGTCGGGATCCAGGGCGTTGGACAGATGTTGAAGCGCGTCTGCGTGGCTGAAAGACTTCACCGCGATCGCGACGGCCGGGCACGAGCGTGAAACCGATGACCAGCCACGACGCGGTTCGTCGCCACGTACAGCATCGCGACGAACAGGCCGAAGAGCAGCGGGTGCCCAGATCGCGCTGCAGGGACGAGGATCGCGATGCCGATCAGCCACACGACCATGATCGGGCCGAGGTCGCGGGCGCGCGGCAGGCGCATGCCCAGGAACTTGCGGCCGCCGATCGCCAAGTTGTCGCGGTTCGTCACGAGGTATCCGGCGAAGAAGATCGCCAGCGTGATCTTCACGAGCTCACCGGGCTGGACGGAGATGGGACCCAGGTGGATCCAGACGCGCGACCGAAGGTCTCCTGGCCCAGGCCGGGAATCATCGGCAGAAGCAGCAGGAACAGCGACAGTGCGCCGAAGGGTGTAGGTGTGGCGGCGCGGCATGCGGTGGTCGCGCACGCATGATCAAGATGATGGCCGCGATACGACGATCGCGATGCCCACGAAGAGCGCCTGGCGGAAGCCCACCGTGGCCTCGTCCCTGCGCGCGTACGACAGGTCGAGGCGGTGGATCATCGCCAGCCCCAGGCCCGTCAGCGCCACGGCGACCGGCAGGATCACCGGGTCCGCGTAGGGGTGCCAGGAAGTGCGCCGACCTCGGCAATGATGGCGATCGCGACGAGGCACGCCGACCTGCGTGAGAAGGTTTGCGGGGATCCCCCGTGTAGTTCAGCGAGGTCAGGACGTAGCCGGCGATGCCGACGGCCAGAGCCAGGCCCATGAGGGTCAGCTCCAGGAATCGGCGAGGCCGGGCGGGCGCGATCGATACGGTAGCCATTAGGAGGCGCCCCGCTCTGTGCCCCGGACTGGGGCCCTCACCGGACAGCGGCGTCGCCCGACTGGGGCGTTGGCGACGAGGGGGTGGCGGGCTGGACGACCGAGCGGCGCAGGGCCCTCGATGTGGGAGTCGATGTCGGCGCGCGAGGCGCAGCACCGGGGTGTCGAGGCGCTGACGGTCCACGGGCGCGAGGTCGGACAGCGCGACGTTGGACCCTCCACCGCGTGGAGAGCTGCCACGGGCCAATCGACTGGGGGATGCCCTGGTAGATGACGACGTAGCCGTCCTGGCCGATCGCGTAGTACTGGGTCTGCGTCCACTTCCACGACATCCACGACGCGGCGACCGCGAGGACCGTCACGAGCGAGATGAACACGGGGTCCACCACGAGGGCGAGCTTGAGCCTCGACAGCGTCCTCGTCGCTGGGGTGCCCGAGGCCGCGAGCGCAGGGCAGCAGCGCGCGCGACCGCTCCGTCCCGCCGCGCGACTTGGCGTTGCGGTCGATGTGCCGGCAACCCACGATCTGCGGAGGAGCGGGCGGGGAACGTGCCGGCGGGGACGATGTCCGCGATGACGCACGTGATGTTGCAGGGGGCCCGCCGCAGGAGGGCCAGGCGGATGAGCTCTCGGCGCACTCGCCCGGATCCTTGAAATCCGGCCATGACCCGGGCCCGATCGTCTCGGGAGACGACGCCGGACGAGCCGTCGGGCACAGCATCCAGCGGTCGCCGACGACGGCCTCGCGGATCGTCTCGTCGGCCACGTCGGCCTCGCGTCGCCGAGATCTTCAGGACGACGTTGCGGTTGGGGTGGTGCTCGGCTTCTCGGGCGTGATCTGGCGGCAGTCGACCAGGTACTGCACGAAGGAGTGGTCGGTCGTGACCCTGCGTGAGCTGTCGCCGCGCAGCGACGTAGGCGCGAGTCGCCGATGTGGACCATCGCGGCAGGCGGTTGCCGGAGCGCATGAGCGCGATGCAGGTGGTGCCCAGGCCTTCGAGGTCGCGGTCGCGGCTCGAGCGTTCGGTGAGCTCCTCGTGCGCGTCGAGGAGGGCCTCGCGCAGGAGGGGGAGCATCGGAGTCCGCCGGGGTGCGAGTCCGCTGTCGAGGGGACGAGGTGCGCGAGGGCCACCGAGGAGGCGATGTCGCCGCCTGCGGGACCCGCCCAGCTGCCGTCGGCGAGGACCAGCAGCAGGTTCGCGCCGGCGTAGCCGGAGTCCTGGTTGTTGAGACGCACGAGGCCCACGTCTGAGCGGGCAGCGTAGTGGAATTGAACCGCGTTTCTGACATATCAACCCACCAATCCCGAGACGTCGTCTGGCCGATGCGGATGACGTCACCGATCTTGAGCTGGCGCGGGGCGTTCAGGCGCTCGTCGTCGATGAAGGTGCCGTTACGGCTGGAGAGGTCTTCGATCCACCAGCCGTCGGACTGGGGGGTGAGTGCTGCGTGGCGGCTGGACGCGTACTCGTCTTCGAGCACGAGGGTGCACGCGGGGAGCGGCCGATGACGATGAGGGCCTCGCCGAGGGGCAGCATGGTGCCGACGAGGGGCCCGCCGGTCACCAGGAGATCCTTGGGGGCCAGGGTCGTGGAGTGCGCTTCTTGTTGTCCTTGCGCTTCTCACGAGGCTTTGCGGCGTGAGGTGGCCTTGTCGCGTCCTGCCGCGCGGGGTCACGACGGTACCGAAGATGTCGCGTCGCAGCGTGTTGACGGCCGCGAGCACGAGGAGCCACAGCAGCACCAGGAACCCGATGCGGAAAACGGTAAATGCGAGGTCAGTGGTCACTTCATTAAACTCCGCTCTGGTCTGGGTGCGTCCAGAAGAGGATCTTGGTGCGTCCGATGACGATCTGGTTGCCGTCGAGCAGGGTCGCTGCGTGTCGATGCGGTGGCCCTCAACGAAGGAGCCGTTGGTGGAGCCCAGATCGGTCGCGATCACGCCGGTGGGCGTGATGCGCAGTTCGAGTGGCGGCGCGAGACGCCGCGAGTCGTTGACGACATGATGTCGGCTTCGGGAGCCGCGTCCGATGACGGTGACGGGCTCGGTGAGGAGCCACTTTTCGCCGTCGACGTCGATGATCGGGTGCTCGGGGGACGCGGACGAGGCCGTGGCAGGGGCCGCGGGTCCCCGGCGGCTTTTCGACGTCGACCTTCAGGGTGCCGCTGGGCTCGGAGGCGTCGGCGATGAATTCGATCGTGACGGGGCCGAGGAGGAGCAGCCGTTCGCTGCCGCGGCGTGTTCGGTGGCCTGCTGGGCGAACTCGTCGCCCGGCGAGGACGTCGGCGACGCCTCGAGGGAGGTAAGGTCGGTGCGCGAGGCGTGGACCGAGAAGTGGTTCGCGGCACGATGCGCGAGGCGGAGACTTCCTGGACGGATTCGTCCATGGCGCGGCGGATCAGCCGTGGTGATGTCCACAGGCTTTGATCGACCGGAACACACGCGAGAAGGCGCCGTTGACGCCTCTCGACGGCGCTCTCGAAGCGGTCGAAGAATACTCATAGTCGTGCTCTCCTCATTCCCCCGCGCTGTGCGCGACGTACAGTGTGGGTGGAAGCGAGGCCGCTCCCAGTCACAGTTTAGCCGCCGCGCAGGTAGGTGATGGCCCCATCTGTCGGGATGTTCCCGATGAGCAAAGTCGCGCGTTTCGCATCGAAGGCCCGTGCATGGCAGGGAATACCTTGCCATGATGCGCTCTGTGACATTTGGTGCACATGTTACACGTGTGACGATAAGTGTGCTGGAGCGGAGGGCACGTCGGCGGGAATCCGCCTTCACCTTCCACGACGCCCAAATTCGGCGATGGTTGGGTGGCATCGACCAGCACCCGGATTCGACGCTGGTGGCGGCCGATGGCGCTAATGACGGCTCCTTCTCAGGTCAGCTCCCCCACGGCTACTGGGCGGCAGCACCACGATCCTCCGGCACAAGGGCCTTCATCCCAGCCAGTCGAGTTCGTGATCGCCGAGACCATTGTCCTGCCAGGTACTCCCCGAAGCCCGGCTGCTTTGGGCCCGTGAGACCAGCGAGCTATGGGCTCGCCGGTGTAGACCATGACGGACGTGACACCTGAACGGCGTGGGTGACGTGTGAACGTCGCGAGACGCGACCACAGGCAGCGTGGACTTTCCAGGTTGCCCCGGTACCGTCCCCGCAGCACTGCCGATCACCTGTACCTTCACCGGGCAAAAGCGGTCGCCGAACCTGCGCCTCGACAAAACCTCGATGCTGGTGTTGAGGCGGGACGACCGGCTTTGATCACCGTCACCTATCGCATCACCGCGACCAGCGATAACGTCAAGGGGTCGACCAATACGTCGTGGACCGTCGACTTCGCGCAGGACTGACCGTACAATCGCGCGCATGCGACCGAACGAGAATATCGGCTGGTCCCCGCGCTGCCCGCGGCCGAAAACTACGTCTGACCGAGGGGACCGACATCGAGCCAGGCGCCTCCGTTACGTGGTTGTTCAGCCACCACCGTCGCGCGCAGCACGAGCGCAAAGGACAAAGGGCCTGCTCGAGTGTCGCACCGAGTGGGCGCCTCGTTCCGGGCTACGGCCTCTGCAACGGGTCGCCGGACCCAAGGATCGACGGATCCGCCAACAACGTAGCCTGTGCGCTCGCCGCGCTCGATCCGCGTCGAGAAGGCCGGTACGCAACCGGTCGGTACCCGAACGACGATGGCACCTATCCGCTTGACGCGCTGCTTTCGCGATCTACGACAACGCGGAGCTCAGCGGACAGTCAGCGGCGTATGATGGTGGATCCAGCTTCATGGTCTCGTCCTGAGAGAAGGGCGTCACCTACTGGCTCGTGGAGACCCGCGCCTCGATACGTCCTGCGCGTTCCCTTCCATATCGAGGTTGGGACGATGGCGCACGTTCGACCGTCGACGACTATGGACCGGACCAGGAAACTTCACCTCCGTGCGAGTCCCTGCCCGCCGACGCGCCGACGCGAGCGGCGACGCCGCCCTGCCGGGTATCCGCGTCGTCGACTTGCGCAGGTCAACACCCTCCCAAGAACCGGTGCCGCCGGGGTGTAACTCCCTCGCTGTGGCCGCGTGCCTGCCAGCGCGGCCGCCGGTTGCTGGTGGATGCGTC